>Ga0207780_1000016_pt1 | contig 31080 bp, 26 predicted proteins | sample LuqExpMetageno45_FD_187803 | JGI IMG/M metagenome (GOLD analysis project Ga0207780, IMG submission 187803) | Tropical forest soil microbial communities from Luquillo Experimental Forest, Puerto Rico - Sample 45 (SPAdes) | ecosystem: Environmental > Terrestrial > Soil > Tropical forest ...
CGAGCCCGCGGCTCGACGCACAGACGATGGCCTTGCGGCCGGCAATTCCGAGATCCATGGCTTTCTCACAACGTTCGAGATTCTGGCGGCCTCTTAGAATGCGTGGCGCTCGGCCGGTCAAGGGCGGGGAGGCGACACCGCGCACAAAGCCTGTTCCCCCTTCCCCTCGTGGGGGTAGCGGTGGGGGGCCCAATGAGTCCACACGACGACGATCGTGTCTGGGCGCATCTCAAATTGATCGATCGAAATCGACGGCGGGCAGCATGCATGGCAGCCCGGCATTGACGTGCGCACGCGGCGGCCCGCGACTAACGGTTATTACGTGCCGCGCTTTTGGAACAACTTTGTCGAACATCGACGGCGCATTAACGGCAATTCAAATCGGCGATCACATTGCCCCCTACCTCCGCCCCCTCCCCACAGGGGGAGTAGAGAGGCTGCGCTCGCCGCCGAGCGCGCCGTTAACATTTTCACCCCACCCCGACGCGCTTTGCGCGTCCCCCTCCCCCTCCAGGGGAGGTGGCTCAGGCTGCCCCTGTCGCTGCACTGTCGCACGGCGCTGTTAGCCAACGCGCGAACGGCTCAAGCCCTGATTCGCGAGGACCTTACATGCTGCGCGATCCCAATAAGGACGTGATGGAGAAAGCCTATGCCCGCTGGGCGCCGGTCTACGACGTGCTGTGCGGACCGGTGTTCGTCAACGGCCGCCGCGCGGCGACGCGCGCCGCACGCAATGTCGGCGGACGCATTCTCGAGATCGGCGTGGGCACAGGATTATCCTTCGACGATTACGACGCCTCGACCGAGATCACCGGCATCGACATCTCCGAGCCGATGATCGCGCGCGCACGCGAGCGGGCGCGCAGCGGCCGTTATCCGTTCGTGAAGGACCTGCGCGTGATGGACGCGCATGCGATCGATTACCCCGATGCGAGCTTCGACTGCGTGGTCGGACAATTCGTCATCACTTTGGTCGAGGAGCCGGAGCGCGTGCTGTCGGAATGCGCGCGCGTTGCGCGGCCCGGCGGGCAGATCATCCTGGTCAATCACCTCTACAGCGAAACGGGCTGGGCGGCCGCGGTCGAGCGGCTCTTGGCCGAGAAGGCGCGCAAGCTGGGTCTACGCCCCGAATTCCCCTTCCAGCGACTCGCCGCCTGGGCGGATAGGCACGGCGGCGCGGAATTGATCGAGCGGCGCAAATTGAAGCCGTTCGGCGTCTACACGCTGGTGCGTTTCCGCCGGCTGAATGCGCAGCGTGCGGCGGCGTAAGCTGCGTCCGTGCTGTCATAAAATTGCAATATCCCTATGCTAGTCGCACCGTCGCATGAACAGGTTAGTCAAGAGCAGCGGGACGTGACGGACTTCGCCGCGAAACATTTCCGCGCGCTGTTCATTTCGGACGTTCATCTCGGCACCCGCGGCTGCCAGGCCGACAAGCTCCTCGACTTTCTCCGCTATCACGACGCCGACATGGTCTACCTGGTCGGCGATATCGTCGACGGCTGGGCGCTACGTTCGTCGTGGTACTGGCCGCAGGCGCACAACGATGTCGTGCAGAAGCTGTTGCGCAAGGGCCGCAAGGGTGCGCGGCTGATCTATGTTCCCGGCAACCACGACGAATTCCTGCGCGGCTATTACGGCACGCATTTCGGCGGCATCGACGTCGTCGAGAACACCGTGCATGTCGGCGTCGACGGCAAGCGTTACCTCGTCGTGCACGGCGACATCTTTGATCTCGTCGTGACGCAGGCGCGCTGGCTCGCGCTGCTTGGCGACAAGGCCTACGAATTTGCGATCACGCTCAACCGCCTGTTCAACGCGCTGCGCCGCGTGTTCGGCGCGCCGTACTGGTCGCTGTCGAAATGGGCGAAGCACAAGGTGAAGAACGCGGTGAACTACATCGGCGCATTCGAGAAGGCGCTCGCAGTCGAGGCGAAGAAGCATGGCGCCGACGGCGTGATCTGCGGCCACATCCACACGCCCGCGATGCACGACGATTTCGGCCTGCGCTACATCAATTGCGGCGACTGGGTGGAGAGCTGCACGGCGATCGCCGAGCATCACGACGGCACCTTCGAGATTATCGTGTGGGATGACGTGCGTCCGGAGCCTTTGGCTGAAACCGCGCGCGGTCCAGATTTGCAGGACGCGACCATCCAGCCGGCCGCCGCCGCTTGAGACACGCATGAAAATCCTGATCGTCACCGACGCCTGGCATCCGCAGGTGAACGGCGTCGTGCGCACCTTGGGGCAGGTCGCGCACGAGGCGCCGGCGCTCGGCTCGCAGGTGACGTTCCTTACTCCGTGCGAATTCCGCACCCTTCCGATGCCAAGCTATCCGGAGATCAAGCTCTCGCTGGTGCTGCCACGCATGATCGAGCGGCGGCTCGACGCGGCCAAGCCCGACGCTATCCACATCGCGACGGAAGGTCCGCTTGGGCAGGCGATGCGCCGTGTCTGCCAGCTGCGTGGGCTGCCGTTCACGACCGGCTTTCATACGCGCTTTCCCGATTACGTCGCCGACCGCGTGCCGTTCGGCCGGCGCTGGTCGAGCGAATTGACCTGGGCGTGGCTGCGCCGGTTTCACGGACCGTCGACAGCCGTCATGGCGGCGACGCCGAGCCTGGTGCAGGAGCTCGACGAGCGGCGCTTCCGCAATGTCAAATTATGGGCGCGCGGCGTCGATGCCGACCTGTTCCGGCCGCGCGAGAGCGCGAGCCTTAATCTGCCGCGGCCGATCTTTCTCACCGTGGGACGGCTGGCGGTCGAGAAGAACGTCGACGCCTTTCTGCGGCTCGATCTCCCGGGCAGCAAGGTCGTCGTTGGCGATGGACCGGCGCGCGAGCATCTTGCGCAGCGATATCCGGAGGCGGTTTTTCTCGGCGCAAGGCACGGCGAGGCGCTGGCGGAGATTTACGCGGCGAGCGACGTGTTCGTGTTTCCGAGCCTCACCGACACGTTCGGGCTCGTGCTGCTCGAAGCGTTGGCCAGCGGCGTTCCGGTCGCGGCGTTCCCGGCGCCCGCGCCGCGCGACGTGCTTAAGGCTGCGCCGGTCGGCGCGCTCGACACCGATCTGCAGCGCGCATGCCTTGCCGCGCTTGACTGTTCGCGGCAAGCCTGCCGCAACTTCGCGCTGACGATGACCTGGCGCGAATGCGCGCGGACGTTTCTGCAGCATGTCGCCGACGGCAACACCTCCGTCCGGCAGAAGCGCGCAAAGCGGCTTCGGCACGCGCGGCTGTAGCGCGGCGGCATGACAGCGTAAGCCGCGTGCGCTAGCTTCGCGGCATGTCAGCCAAAGTCCTTCCCACATTCGCCGACGTCGATCTCGCCGCCGATCGCATCAGGGGCGTTGCAGTGCGCACGCCCTTGATCAACGCTCCAGTGCTCGACGAGCATTTGCGCGCGCGGGTTTTCCTGAAAGCCGAGACGCTGCAGCGCACCGGCTCGTTCAAATTCCGCGGCGCCTATAACAAGATCTCTTCCATCGCGCCCGAGCGGCGCGCGGGCGGCGTGGTCGCCTACTCGTCCGGCAATCATGCGCAGGGCGTCGCGGCATCGGCGAAGCTCAACGGCATGCGCGCGACCATCGTAATGCCAGCCGACGCGCCGCTCGCCAAGCGCCAGCGCACGCAGGCGCTCGGCGCCGAGGTCGTGCTCTACGATCGCGACCGTGAGGACCGGGCAGCGATCGCACATAAAATCGCGGACGAGCGCGGCGCGACCCTGGTGCCGCCGTTCGATGATCCGCTGATCATCGCGGGGCAGGGGACGATCGGACGCGAGATCGTGGAGGACCTATCGACGCTGGGCCTGAAGCCCGACCTGGTGCTGGTCGGCTGCTCCGGCGGCGGACTGATCGCGGGCACCGCGCTCGGCGTGAAGGCGCGCGTGCCGGACGCGGTATTCTACGCGGTCGAACCGGCGGGCTTCGACGACACGCTGCGTTCGTTCGCGTCGGGGAATCGCGAACGCAACGCGCGCATGAGCGGCTCGATCTGCGACGCGCTGCTCACCGACCGGCCGGGCGAGATCACCTTCCCAATCAACCGCGCGCTGGTCGGGCAGGGGCTGACGGTGACCGATGACGAAGTCGCGCGTGCGGTCCGCTACGCCTTCGAGGAATTGAAACTGGTAGTCGAGCCCGGTGGAGCGGTGGGTCTGGCCGCGATGCTCGCGGGCAAGGTCGAACTTGCCGGCAAGATCGTCGCCGGCGTTTTGAGCGGCGGCAATGTGGACGCGGAGATGTTTGGCAAGTTGATAATGGCGAGCTGACGAAAGCAGCCCGCTTCCACGCTAAGCCGTGGGCGTGCCAGATGGGCTGCGCCTGTGGCGAACGAACGAAATCTCGACCTGCACCGATTTGCTTGCGACAATGTTGGCAGAAGACAGCGTGTGTCGCTGGATCGATGCCGCGCCAAGCTGTCGATCTGAGCACCGGAGACGATCACCACGTCGGCGGGTTCGCCGGTAGCAGTGGGATTGCTCAGTTCCCCGATTGCGCCGTCGAAATCAGGCCGCACCCGGTGACTAGAGGCTGCGGCGTATGGGTCGCCGCTTTCGCGGGGATTACAAAAGGGAGAATTTACGAAAACAGCGCGAGGCGCTCTTCTTCGCTCAGTGCCATCAACGGACCCAACGGGTCTTCCTCTGGAGCGGCGGATTCCAAATCCGCCGAGCTTTCCTCGATCTCTGCATTCGTGGCTGAAAAATCCTCACCTTCAAACACCGGCGGCGGCGGCATGCTGCCCGCCTTGATCACCCTGACCGGCTCCTCTTCCGGCTGGGCGGACGCGCGGGCCTGCGCAGCAACGGCCGTGAACGCGAGCGCAAACGGCGGCTGCACGGGCGCCGGTTGAGGCCGCTCCGCAGCGTTCGGTGTGGAGGGCAGCAAGGGCGTCAGCCGCCGCTGCACCGTTTCCAACGCCGAGACGAGCTGCGTCACGGTGGCGCTCAGCTGCACGGCATCGATCTGTGCGCAAGCGCTGCGCACGATCTCCAGGACGGCGTCGACTTCGGCCAGAACCGGCGACGCGGGCGCGGGGGCGGACGTTTGCGCCGCGACCTGGTTCTCCAGCCGCTTCAGCGCCGCGAGCAGCACGTCCGTTTCCGCGCGCCGCGTCCGCCGCACATGCTCATCGAGGAACGCGCGTCCACGGGCGGTCGCGGCCAGCACCGCATAGAAGGCCTGATATTCGTCCTCGCCGACGGGCTCTCCCTGGGCGAGCGCTGAAGCCTCTGTCGACATGGGCAATCCCAGGCGCGATTGTATCGAGCATTCTGGCCGATTCGGCCAGATACGACGTTGGATACTCAGGGCCAAAGGGCGATTGCCTTAAGGATTGAGTGTAGCCTTTGGCCGGGACGATTGGCGCCAGCCCTGGCACCGGGAACGCGGGAATCTTATAAATCGGCGATGCAGTTCATGAAGGCGTGCAGGAAAGTTGGATGGCAATGCCGGATACAGGCGCGCACGCCGATCTCGTTCGCGCGGCGTTGCTTCTGGAATGGGCTATTGATTAAGGAGGGCTGGGAAGCCTGGGCCGCCGAAGAATGCGGCTGCTCGACCTGTCACTAGACCAGTTTCAAAACTGAGGCACTCACTTTGGAAGAGCGATGCGACCTGGATTCGTGCCGCGGGTGGCCGCGCTCTATGCGGCGGTCTTTCTCTACAACGGCATCCAATTGCCCTTTCTGCCGGTGTGGTTTGCGGCCAAACAGGTCGATCCCGCGCTGATCGGATTGATGGTCGCCGTGCCGATGCTGGCGCGGATGCTGTCGGTGTCCATCGTCGCGCGCGAGGCTGATCGGCGCGATGCCGTGCGCGCCGCCATCGTCCTCGCCGGCTGGGCGAGCGTCGGCTGCCACATCTTCGTCGGGCTCTCCTCCGGTAGTCTAGCGATCCTGATCGCGTACACCATCGCCTCGTTCACCTTCACGCCGCTGTTGCCGCTGACGGAGACGTACACGCTCAAAGGCCTCGCCGAGCGGGGGCGCGCCTACGGTCCGGTGCGGCTGTGGGGATCGTTCGCCTTCATCGCCGGCAATTTTCTCGGCGGCTTCCTGCTCGATGCGATGCCTGCGCGCGACCTGATCTGGCCGATCGTCGGCACGGTCGGCCTGACCGCACTCGCGGCCTCGCTGCTGCAGCCGCAGAGAATAAGCAGAGCGGAGATGCGCGAAAGCGACGCGCCGCTCTGGCGCGATCGCGGCTTCGTCGCGATGCTCATCGGCGCGAGCCTGATCCAGGCGAGCCATTCAATCTATTATATCTTCTCGGCGCTGCAGTGGCGCGGGGAGGGCCTTCCCGGCGGCGCCATCGCTGCGCTGTGGGCGCTTGGCGTGATCGCCGAAATCATTTTGTTCGCGCTATCGGGACGGCTCAATTTTTCGCCGACCACATATTTATTGATCGGCGCAGCCGGCGCCGTGCTGCGTTGGGGCGCGATGGCCGTGAACCCGGCGGTGCTCGCGCTGCCGCTTTTGCAATTGCTGCATGGGCTGTCGTTCGGCGCCACGCATCTTGGCGCGATCACTTACGTCGCGCAGCGCGCGGCGGCGGCGCAAGCGGCGACCGCGCAAGGGCACCTTTCGATAGCGATTAGCGCGGCGGGCGGAGGAGCCGCCGCGGTCACGGGCCTGCTCTATTCCAATTTCGGAATTGAGAGCTACGCCTTCATGGCGCTAATGGCGGTAGCTGGAGGCGCGTGCGGCTTGGTAGCTCACCGACGTGCTGCGATAGCGCTGGTGTGAACGCGCTTCGATCCGTCCCGGCGTGCAGCTTGCGACGATGCCGTGCAACTGGGTGCCCTCGAGATAGATCATGCGGCGGGTGAGCCCGCCGTGCTGGTTGATCCAGCGGCGCACAGAGGCCGGATAGACATCCCACAGCGCCTGCGTGCCGAGGCGGCTGGTGACCGGACGTCCGTTTTCGTTCGGCATCCACGCGGCGTGGAAGCCGAAGCGCGCGCGCTGTGTCGCGCAGATTTTCTCGCGCGGAACGACGCCAAGCACGAGCGTGCACGCCGAGAGGCAGTTCCCGTCGACGACGACGCGTTCGCCCGACGAGCGCACCGTGGCGAAGGCTTGCAGATAACGGCCGATCTGGCCCCCGCGATCTTCGGCGATCCGCATTTCCGCTTTCGCGGGAGCGACTGCAGACACAGCGATAGCGGCGCAGAGCAGCAAGCCCCGAATACGCATAGTCCCCCTTCCCTCTTACCGTTCTTAACTCAACTCTAGGCCAAGCGGTGTGCGGTTGGAAAGCATTGGTTGGCCAAACGGACCGTGAACAAACTAGACGATTTAGATCAAATTTTATGTATTACTGTGAGTTCCAGGAACTCGCGTGGCGAAAGTTTGTTGGTTTGCCCTTGCTCAGTTCAACCCCACAGTTCGGGAACCGGCGGGAACACGAGACTCTCGCGGTAGGCGAGCCCGTGTTCTCGGTCCTGCGCAAGCAGCAGCGGTCCGTCGAGGTCGACGAAGCGCGCCGTTTGCGCGAGCAGAATGGCCGGCGCCATCGCGAGCGACGTCGCCACCATGCAGCCTGCCATCAGCGCGAGCCCCATTCTTCGCGCCTCGTCCGCCATCGCCAGCGCTTCGGTGAGGCCACCGGCTTTGTCGAGCTTGATGTTCACCGCATCGTACTTGTCGGCGAGGCCTTTGAGCGACGCGCGGTCGTGCGCGCTTTCGTCGGCGCAGATCGGAATGAAGTGGGTGAGGCTCGCGAGCGCCGCATCCTTGCCCTCGGGCAAAGGCTGCTCGACCAACGCCACGCCGGCGGCGGAACAGGCGGCGAGGTTTTGTTCCAGGTTGGCTTGAGTCCACCCCTCGTTCGCATCGACGATCAGCGTGGAGTCGGGCGCGGCGGCACGGACGGCAGCGATACGCTCTGGATCGCCGTCGGCGCCGAGCTTGACCTTCAGGAACTCGCGGCCGGCCACCGCACGCGCCGCGGCGGCCATCACCTCGGGGGTGCCGAGCGAGATCGTGTAGGCCGTCTTCAGCGGGCCGGGTGCCGGCAGGCCGGCGAGCGCGTGCACGGAGCGGCCGGAGCGCTTGGCCTCGAGGTCCCAGAAGGCACAGTCGACCGCGTTCCGGGCCGCCCCCGCCGGCATCGCGGTCTGCAGGTCAGCCCGCGTCAGGCCTGCCCCGAGCCGGGGCCGCAAGGCCTCGATTGCGGCGGTAACCCTCTCCACGGTTTCGCCATACCTGGCGTAAGGAACGCATTCTCCCCGCCCTGTCGCCTTGCCGTCGCCCAATTCAGCGACCACGACAATGGCTTCGGTCTTCGCCCCGCGGCTGATGGCAAACGACCCGCGAATCGGCCAACGCTCAACGGACACGCGAAGGCTCAAGGGGGTAGGCATTTCCGGCAGTTCCTGATGGAGCGGCCAAGACCCGCGACGCGAACCTGCACGGTTATCGGGGCCGGAGCAGGGGATTCTCAGCAGCCTAAGCGAGTATAAGACGATAGGCCCTTTCATGGCCCACGCACTGCTTATCGACAAGATCGACGGCGACCGCCTCGCGCTCGCCGCCACAGGCGCATGGACGTCGCAGAACGCCGGCGCGCTGGAGCGGCAGATCGAGACGGCGGCGCAGCAGTACGACGCCGTGCGGCAGGTCGCGATCGACATGGGCGCGGTCGAGCGGCTCGACACATTCGGCGCGTGGCTTTTGAAAAAGCTAGTGAGCAGCTTTTCGAGCCGCGGCTGCGAGACGGAAGTGCGTGGGCTGAAGCAGGACTATCGCGCGCTGTTTGACGAACTGCAGCAGGTCAAATTGGAGGAGCCCGCGCGCCGGCAGGGCAATCCAATCGTCGATGGGCTCGTGGTTGTCGGCAAGTCGGTGGCATCGGCGGGCGACGGCCTCGTCGCCATCCTCAACATGCTCGGCGCGCTCGCCGTCGCGTTCGCGCGCGTGATCGCGAACCCGCGCCGCTTCCGGCTGACCGCGATGGTGCATCAGCTCGACAATGTCGGCTGGCGTGCTGTGCCAATCATCCTGCTGATCACGTTCCTGATCGGCAGCATCATCGCGCAGCAGGGGCTTTTCCATTTCGGCAAATTCGGTGCCGACATCTACGTCGTCGACATGGTCGGCATCCTCGTGCTCCGCGAGATCGGCGTGCTGATCGTCTGCATCATGGTCGCTGGCCGCTCCGGCAGCGCCTACACCGCCGAGCTCGGCTCGATGAAGATGCGCGAGGAGATCGACGCGCTGCGCACGATGGGCTTCGACCCGATCGAGGTCCTGTGCCTGCCGCGCGTGCTGGCGCTGATCATCGGCGTGCCGATCCTGACGTTCCTCGGTTCGATGGCCGCGCTCTACGGCGGCGGGCTCGTCTGCTGGCTGTATGGCGGCATCGATCCGGACGTCTATCTGCAGAGGCTGAAAGAGGCGATCGACATCAGGACGTTCGAGGTCGGTATGATCAAGGCGCCGTTCATGGCGCTGATCGTCGGCGTCGTCGCCTGCGTCGAAGGCATGAAGGTGAAAGGCAGCGCGGAGTCGCTCGGCCGGCAGACGACCGCGTCAGTTGTGGAATCGATCTTTTTGGTCATCGTGCTCGACGGCCTGTTCGCTATCTTCTTCGCCTCGATCGGGATGTGAGCGATGGGGTTAAACGGCAAACATCAGACGGTGATCGAGGCGCGCGGCGTCAAGGTCGGCTTCGGCGAGAAGCTGGTGCTCGACGGCGTCGATCTCGATGTCTATCGCGGCGAGATTTTGGGCTTCGTCGGCGGATCGGGCGCGGGCAAGTCCGTGCTGATGCGCACCATCATCGGCCTCATCCCCAAGCGCGCCGGCACGATCAGAGTTTTCGGCCAGGACATGGACGCGGCGAGCGATCGCGAGCGGCAGGCGGTTGAGCGGCGCTGGGGCGTGCTGTTCCAGCAGGGTGCGCTGTTCTCCTCGCTGACCGTGCGCGAGAACGTGCAATTTCCGCTCCGCGAGTATCTCAAGCTCTCGCAGGCGCTGATGGATGAGCTCGCGCTCGCCAAACTCGAGATGGTCGGGCTCGATGCGAGCGTGCTCGACAAATATCCGTCCGAGCTTTCGGGCGGCATGACCAAGCGCGTCGCGCTCGCCCGTGCACTCGCGCTCGATCCGGATATCGTCTTTCTCGACGAGCCGACCTCCGGCCTCGATCCGATCGGCGCCGGCGAGTTCGACAGTTTGATCGCGACGCTGCAGCGCACGCTGGGGCTGACCGTGTTCATGGTCACGCACGATCTCGACAGCCTGCACACCGTCTGCGACCGCATCGCGGTGCTCGCGGACGGCCGCATCATCGCGGCCGGCGACATGGACGCGATGCTCGCCTCCGAGCATCCTTGGTTGAAAGCGTATTTCCACGGCAAACGTTCGCGCGCGAGCCATCCAGGGCTTGCCGCGGCGCTGCCGTCGGCGTGAGGAGCGAAATGGAAACCCGCGCGAATTATACTATCATCGGTCTGTTCACCGTCGCTGTCGTCGCGGCGGTGTTCGGCTTCGTCTACTGGTTCCAGGGCGGCGTCGGCGGCGAGCGTGGCTATTACCGCATCGCCTTCGACGGCTCGGTCGCCGGCCTGCGCAGCGGCGGTGCGGTGATCTATAACGGCATCCGCGTCGGCGAGGTGACGGGGCTCGAGCTCAATCCACAGCATGCCGAGCAGGTGCTGGTCACCGTCGCGCTGCACAAGGGCGTGGCGATCCGTCCGGATACGCAGATCGGGCTCGAATATCAGGGCCTCACCGGCATCGCGTCGTTGTCGCTGAAGGGCGGCACGGAAGCGCCAGTGCAGCCAGGCGGCAGGAGCAATCCGCCGACCTTGAAGGCGCCACCCGGCGCGAATGCGGACGTCGCGCAGAACGCGCGCGACGTGCTGCGGCGGCTCGATCAATTCATTGCGGAGAACCAGACGGCGTTCCACAGTGCGATGCAGAACATCAATACGTTCACGGACGCGCTGGCGAAGAGTTCCGGTACGATCGACAGCACGTTGTCGAACATCGAGCGGTTCTCGAAAGTGCTCGCCGACAACTCCGAGCGGCTCGATCACATCGCGCAGGGTCTGGAGGATCTGACCGGCGGCAAGGACGGCAAGGGTGGCGAGATCAACGTCGCCGCTCGCTCGCTGAACGCGCTGCTCGACTCGGTCGATAAGCGCACGGCGGAGATCAGCACCGGCATCACCAAGCTGACCACCGCCGGTACGAAGCATCTCGACACGCTCTCGGTCAGCGCGCAGCGCACGCTGTCGACCATCGACCGCGCGGTGAACAACCTCGACAAGAACCCGAGCCGGCTGCTCTGGGGCGGCGGGCCGCCGTCGAGCCGGTAGCGGCCATCTATCGCATCGTTTCAGCCGCGCTCGTCTATGGTATTTTGCAGAGAGCATTAGAGGCGCATGGCCCGCACCGGATGAAGCAGCAGATACAGTTCTGCACGACGCGCGACGGGGTACGAATAGCGTTTGCGAACTCGGCCGCGTCTGCCGCCGGGGAGGCAAGATCGGGCTCGCCAATTGCACTCCCGATGGCTTCGTCGGCCAAATGTTCAAGACGATCGGCAAGCACGTCCCGCCGTCGCCCGGCCTGAAGTCATCGGCGCTCCGGGGCGGCCGCGCCCGCGAATGAGCGGTGCCCGTATCGGGCAAGATACGTCTTTTTCGCTTGGGCAGGGTGATCTGAAACCCTCACCCGCCGTCTTCGTTCCGCTACGGCGCGATCTCTCTCCGAAAGGGGGAGGTCAGGAGAGCGTGTGGCGATACAGTTCACTAAATCGATTTAATCGAACCGTCCCGCCGCGTGCGCGAGCATAGTGTAGACCTTGCCCGTGTCCGACGTGAGATAGGTACGGGCGACCATCTGGCCGCGGTCGTCGCGCGACACGTCGTCGAGAAGCCGCTCGAACTCGCCGAGATAGCGGTCGACCGTCTGCTTGAAATCGCGGTCCGAACGATACTTCTTGCGGATCTCCTCAAACGCCTGCTGGCCCTGCAATGTGTAGAGCCGCCGCGTGAACACGTTGCGCTCGCCGCGCTTGTAGCGGTCCCACAGATCGATCGCCGCGTCGTGGTCGATCATTCGCGCGATGTCGACCGACAGCGAATCGAGCGACTCGATCGAGTGCCGCGCCGTGCGCTCGTCGCTGCCGCGCGACTCCGGCTCCGGACGCGCCGGTCCGTGCGCGCGCTCGCGCGAAAGCGGTTCGTCCTCGTCGCGCGAGGCGCGGTTTAGCAGTTCGGACAGCCAGCTCTTGCCGGCGGGAGGCGCCGGCGTCTCGGGCGCGGGCGCCGGCGATGACGCACGTCGTTGTGTCGGAGCAAAGCTCGCAACGTCGGTCGCACGTGTCGACGGCCGCGGAAGGGGCTCCGTACGCGCCGGCTCGCTGCGCGGCAGCGGTTCGTGGCGGATCGGCGCCGTCACGGCAACGCGCTCGTTGCGCGGCGCCGGCGCGACGGCATCGAGTCCGCGTCCGTGCCGCGCGACGATGCGGTTGAGCTCGGCCAGAGCCTCGATCTGGTCGACGATGACGCGGCGCATCTGCGCGGCGCTCTCGGCCGTCTCCTGCGGCAGCTCGAGCACGCCACGGCGGAGTTCCCCGCGTGTCGATTCCAATTCGCGCTGCATCTCGGCCGCCATCTGCTTCATCGCGCGGACCGTTTCAGCGAAGCGCTGATTCGCCTGCTCGAAGAGAGCCTGTGCTTCGCCCGCGTTCTGCTCGTAGACCTCATGCATCGCTGCAGTCGCGCGGCGGCGCTCGGTCTCGGCCTGCTCGCGCAGGCGGGCGTACTGCTCAGACAGCGCACGCGCGCCTTCGCCGCCGCTCTCCTGAAGGGCGCGGGCAACCTCTTCGGCCTCTTCACGCACGCGCCGATAATGCTCGATCGCGTAACGCGCACCCTCGGTGGTCGAGTCCTGCAACGTACGGGCGACGTCCTCCGCCTGCTGGCGAGCGCGTTCGATTTCCGCATCGATCGCACGCAGGCCCTCCGCACTCGATTCGGAGACGAGCCGCGCAACGTCGCGCACGCGCGCGGCGGCCGAGTCGAGCGACTGGTCGAGCAGGCCGGAGAAGCGCGAAAGCCGCTGCGAGATGTCGTCCGTGCGCGCGTCGAGCGCCAAGACCAACGCTTCGATCTGACCGCGCCGCTGGCCGATGTTCTCCTCGTTTTCGCGGTTGCTGCGCTCGATGAGCGTGGCGGCGCTGGCAAGCTGGTTCGCCTGCGTGTCGAACTGGCGCGCGAGTTCGCCGAGATTGGCGAGCACATCGCCGGTGACCTGCCGGAAGCCGCCGATATTGTTCTCCATGCGGCTGGTCACGTCGCCTGTCGCGGCGGTGACGTCGTTCATCGCGGTGACAAACTCGGAGACACGCAGCATCAGCGTGTTCTCCAGCGCGCTCACGTTTTCGTGCGAGCCGGAGAGTAGTTCCTGCAGCATTATGTTGGCTTCGCGCAGCCGTCCGAACAAGGCGGTCGAATCGGACCGCAGCATGTTGTGCGTTTCCATCAACTCGTTGACGGTGGACTGCGCAGTCTCGCGTGAACGGGCGATCGCATCCTGCGCGGTGCCGTGCAGCGTGGAGAGCGTGCGCGCTACCGATTGCGCGGCGGTGTCGCCGGCCTCGTTGATCAGGCGCGACAGATGTTCGCTGTCCTCCGCGACGGAACGGGCGAAGGCGGCGCCCTTCTGTTCGATCGACTGGATCGCGTTCTCGGTCGCACGTTCGATCTCCTTGCCGAACTCGTGGCCCTTTTCGCTAATTGCCGCGAGCAGGATGCCGCTCTTGTCCGAAAGGATCGTTTCCAGTTCCTGCGTGCGTTGGCCCACACTGGCGACGATACGGTCGGCGTGACCGATGAAGCCCTGGGCGACCTGCTCGCCGGTGCCAACGAGCTTGCGTTCGGCTTCGTTCGCGCTCGCGCGGATCGTCTCGGCGGTCGTTTGCGCAAGCTGGCCCAGGTTGCGCTCCGCCGTCGATGCGTTGAGCTCGATCGACTGGCTGACCTGCTCCATGCGGGCGTTGAGCAGGTCGGCGGCCGCGCGCGTCCGCAGTTCGACCTGATCGGCGACCTTTTCCGCGCGGCCGATGAGCAGTTCCTCGAAGCGGCCGTAGCGTACGTCGAGCGTCTCGGCGAGCGCGTCGGCGTGGCTGCCGAGCACGCGATCCATCTCGCCGGCGCGGCTTCCGAGCGCGCGTTCAACTTCGTTGGCGGTGAGGGTGAGCGACGACACGATCGCGCCGCCGCGCGTGTCGATGGTTGCGGCGATTTCGCCGGCTTTGACTTCCAGCGACTGGATGAAAGAGCCGCTGTGGCCGTCGATCGTGCTGCCGATCTCCGCGAGGCGCCGGTCGAGCGAGCTGACGACTTCCTTGCCGCCTTCGCCCAGGGTCTTCGCCATGTCGGCGACACGCACGGCGAGAATATCCTCGAAGCGGCCGAGCCGCTTGTCCAAATGTTCGGCGAGATCCTCGGCGCGGCCGCCGACACGCTGATCGAAGCCGTCGAGATGGCTGCGCATGGTCTCGGCGAGATCCTTGGCGCGCGTGCCGAGCCGGTCGACCAGTTCGCCGCCGTAGGTCTTCACCGTGTTGTCAAACTCGGCGAGATGGCGCGTGATCAGCGAGCCCAGCATCGTGGAATCGCGGGCGATCTTCGCGCTCAGTTCGCCGCCGTTCTGCTCGAACAGCTCCTCGAACGCCTTTAGCCGCGCGACGAGCATCTCTTTGGCGGCCTCGTTGCGCGCGTCGAGCGTGTTCACCAGCACGTCCGTGTGCTCGCGGAAGGTGTCGGCGATGCCGTTGCTGCGGCTGACCAGTGCATCGGACGCGCGCATCCCGGTTTGCTCGATGCGGCCTGCGACCTCGCCGCCGCGCAGTTCGATGTCCTGCACCAAGGCGTCGCCGCTCTTGAGCAGACGTACGGTGACGTCTTCGCCGCGCGAGGCGATCGTATCGGCGATGTGGTTGCCGCTTTCGGTAAAGGTCTGCACGAACTGCTCGGATCGCGCCGCCATCGTCTCCAGCGTGATTGCGGTGCTTTGCGCGAAATTCTTCTGGATCTGATCCATTTGGCCGCTGAGCGTGGCTTCAAGTCGGCCGCTCAGTGTGGCGAATTCGTCGTGGATCGTGTCGGTGCGGAAATGCAGGCTCTGCGTCAGCCGGTCGGTCGCGTTCGAGATCGCGTTCGTCGTTTCATAGCCACCGTTCTCGAGCTGGTCGAGCAGTGCGGACCCTCGCTCGCTCAAGGCCTGCACCAAGGAGTCGCCGGCCTGGCCGAGGGCGAGCGTGATCACTTCGCCTTTTTCGGTCAGCGAGCAGGAGACGCGCTGCGCGACTTCGCTCACCTTTTCGGCGACGAGATCGCCGACCGACGTGATGTCGTTCGAAAGATCCAGATGCACGTCGGAGATCGCGTTGCGGACCTGCTCGCCCTGGTTCACCAGCATCTCGCGCTGGTGGGCGAGCTGGCCGATGAGATCGCGCACGCGCACTTCGTTGTCGTTGTAGGCGCGCTCGATGGCCGAGACTTCGTTGTGCACCAAGGCTTCGAGCTCGGCGGCACGCGCGAGCGCGCGCTCAACGCCGTCGCCCATCGCCGCCACCTCGCGGCGGATCGCTTGACCGACGCTGACCACGGATTCGTGTGCGACGGTCTCCGGCTGGGCAAGACGCATGGCGACCTGCGCCATCGACTCGGCCATGTGCCGCAGATCCTGCGCACGGCTGACAAGGTGCGCCACAGCATAGAAGATGGCGATCGGAAGAAGGATGGCCGCTGCAATTCCTGCGGCCACGGCGTAACCGAGGCGCGATGTCTCGAAGAGCGCGACGATGTCGGCGCGGAACATCGAGGTGAAGGCAAGACCGATCGCTGCCCAGATTAGAGAGGCGCATGCGGCGGCAAGGTAGGGCGCACGCGTCGGGCGCCGCTGCAGCGCCTGCAGCATGTCGCCGACCTGCTCGCGGTCGTCATTGGCGGGGGTCTGTTCGGCCCGGAATAGGTCGGCGACCTGCGCTTCCGTCGGCGCCGGATGTTCGCTGACCGCTGCCGGGAATGCCGTTGCCGGCATGTCGGTCGGGCGAATATTGAGTGCGTCCTCGATCGCCGACAGCGCGACTTCGGTCACATCCTTCGGTTTCTGCGTGGTATTCGCCATGGTCGATCGTCGCCTCGTGGTTACGCCGGATACCCCGGGACCGTCGGCCGCGGTGCTACCGTCGTCGTCCAAAAATCTCGTTTTGCCGCTTCGCCCGCCCCGCACGCCGCCCGGCGCTAATCTTATCGTCTTGAGTGTGCGAAAGAAACAACGGCCCCCTTGGAACTCTGCGAATATCGTTAACCGATTTTTCACCATATCCGCCGGCGGATGCGGATGATGCGCATAAAGACAAGCATGGCCTGTCAATTGAGGCCATGCTGCGGCAATCGACTGGCAAATTGAGGCGCGCTTACCGCAAGCGTTAACCATATTCGGCCTGGGCCGATGACAATTTGCGCCCGCTTGGGCGCGTGCCGGCCATAACAGCCCGTACAGAGCAGCAACTCGCCGCCGCCGAGTCGGTCATCGATCTCACCCATCCGCGCGGCGTTGACCCTGGGCGACGCGGCGCTCAGCGCGAGATGCTGTCGCTCTTTCCCGCGCACGCGGCACAGTTGATGGAGAAGCTGCGGCGCGGCGATCGGGCCGCCGTGCCGGCGCTCGCGGCTCAAGGGCTCGGCGCTCAGCATCGGCACCCACGAAGTCGCGCGTGCGGCGCATGCATTCAGCAGTGTCCCGCCGAACCGCAATGCTCGGGCTCGGCCGGGCGGTCGAAGTGGCGCGGGCCGCGATTACGGCCATCCTGGCGCACTCTGACGAATGACGTTATAGGAAACGGCTCCGCAGTCCGCGGGGAACTCCCCTGACCGTCACAGCATTCAGCCAGCCATGCCGAAGATCACGTACATCGATTCCAGCGGAACGGAGCGGACCGTCGACGCCGAACTTGGCTCCACGGTGATGGAGACGGCGATCCGCAACAACGTCCCCGGCATCGAGGCGGAATGCGGCGGCGCCTGTGCGTGCGCGACCTGCCATGTCTACGTGGATCAGGCCTGGCGCGAGAAGACGGGCGAGCCATCGCCGATGGAAGAGGACATGCTCGATTTCGGTTACGACGTGCGGGAGAATTCGCGCCTGTCGTGTCAGATCAAGGTGTCGGAAGAGCTCGACGGCCTGATCGTGCGCACGCCGGAGAAGCAGGCGTAAGCCTCGCATTCGCGAAAGAAGCGATTCCGTCGTCCTAAGGACGGGGGCTGGCGCGATGGCGGATAATCAGATCTCCACCACCTGCTGCATCGCCGGAGGCGGACCGGCCGGCATGATGCTCGGCTTTCTGCTCGCGCGTGCCGGCATTCGCGTCACCGTGCTCGAGAAGCATGCCGATTTCCTGCGCGATTTCCGCGGCGACACCATCCACCCGTCGACCCTCGAACTGATGCATGAGCTCGGGCTGCTTGATGCCTTCCTCAAGCTGCCGCATTCGCGCGTGGAGACTTTGAGCGGGCAGATCGGCGAAACGCGGGTCACGATCGGCGACTTCAGGCATCTGCCGACGCATTGCAAATTCGTCGCACTGATGCCGCAGTGGGATTTTCTCGATTTCCTGGCGGAGCGGGGCAGGCGCTTCCCCAATTTCGATCTTCGCATGCGCGCCGAGGCGACTGATCTCGTGCAGGAGAACGGCCGCGTGGCGGGCGTGCGCGCAAAGACGCTGGACGGAGAATTGGATATTCGCGCCGATCTGGTGGTCGCCTGCGATGGTCGCCATTCGACACTGCGCCGTTGCGCGGGCTTCAAGGCGGAGGATCTCGGTGCCCCGATGGACGTGTTGTGGTTCCGGCTGTCACGTAAAGCCAGCGATGACTCGAGCGCGTTCGGGCACATCGAACCTGGCCGCATGCTGGTGATGCTTAACCGCGGCGACTATTGGCAGTGCGCCTATGTTATCCGCAAGGACGGCTTCGCCGCGGTGCAGGCCGCTGGGCTGGAGGCATTCAGGCAATCGGTCGTCGAACTTTCGTCGTTTCTCGCCGACCGCATAGGCGAGATCGCCGATTGGGACCACGTGAAGCTGCTGACGGTCGCGGTCGACCGCTTGTCGCGCTGGTCGATGCCGGGCCTGCTGTGCATCGGCGATGCCGCGCATGCGATGTCGCCGATCGGCGGCGTCGGCATCAATCTCGCCATTCAGGATGCGGTTGCGGCCGCAAATATCCTGGCCGAACCGCTGCGTACGGGCAGTGCCGATCTGCGGGTGTTGCAAAAGGTACAGGACCGACGTGAATTTCCCACGCGCTTCACGCAGCGCCCGCAGATATTCATCCAGAATAACGTGGTCACGCGGGTGCTGCGCGGCGCCGCGCGTCCGAAACCGCCGCTGGTGATCAGGCTGCTCGGCTGGTTCCCGCCCTTGCAGCGCATCCCCGCGCGGCTCGTCGGGATGGGCGTGCGTCCGGAGCATATCCGGACGCCGCAGATTTCGGCGAAGGGCTAAGCCCGCGGCGCTCAGCGCGCAGCGACGTGCTTCTTGTGATGCTTGACCCGGACCACCGCCGCTTGTGCCTGCGGCTCATCCGGCGCCCAGAGGATATGATTCTCGTAGGCCTGGTCGATCAGCCATCCGCCAATGATCGGAATGGCGCAGCCGCCGCGGGCTCGTCGTCCCGGCTTCCGCTGAGTGCAGCCCCAACGCGAAAACGGCCGCGAGCGCAGCCTTTCCGGAACATGACGCTTTTCCCCTGTTGCCCCATGCGCGACTCAACGTGCGCCTGGAACACCGATCTTGCGGTGCCGAAACGTCGAGCCTTAACCGTGCGCCTGCACCCGTTTTCTGGGGGAGCGTGGCGGCCCGGAAACTGCCACTTTTTCCGGCCACTCCGGCACCCGTATCCGCTAATTGATTTAGCGCAAGGAGAGCGACCGAACCTTGATTATCGTCATCATATCGGTCCGGCGACGGCCCGAGGAAGCGCGACATGCCGTACCGCACAAATTTGGATTTGCCTGAACCGGTGCGCAGTCATCTTCCCGAGCACGCGCAGGACATCTACCGCGAGGCTTTCAACCATGCCTACGCCGCGAAGGCGGACGAGGCGGATCGTGAGCGGCGTTCGCACATGATCGCATGGGCGGCAGTCAAGCGGCGGTATGAACGGGGCGCGGACGGTCGCTGGATCGCGCGCGAACCAGACGAAACTTTGTGGTTCGAGCATCATTCATGAGCACACGCTTCGCCCTCGCTGAACGAAACGTCCCCCGCTACACGTCCTATCCCACCGCGCCGCACTTCTCCGCCGTCGTCACTCCGGCCGTGTATCGCGGGTGGCTCGAGGCCTTGCCACAAGGCGAGACGCTCTCGCTCTACATCCACGTGCCGTTCTGCACGGAGCTGTGCCACTACTGCGGCTGCAACACGCGCGCGACGCGCAAGCGCGAGCCGGTCGACACCTATGTCGAATGGCTGCTGCAAGAGATCGCGCTGCTCGGGATGCTGCGCGGCCGCAAACTGACGCATCTGCATTGGGGCGGCGGCACGCCCTCGATCCTCGGCCCGCAATGGCTTGAGACGGTCGCGTCGCGTCTGGCCTCGCAATTCGATTTGTCGGAATTGAAGGAGCACGCGATCGAGCTTGATCCGCGTCGGCTCGACCGGACGCTCGTACGCTCGCTGAAGGAGATTGGTGTCACGCGCGCAAGCCTTGGCGTGCAGGACGTGTCGCCGCACGTGCAAGAGCTGATCGGACGCGTGCAGCCGTTCGAACTCGTCGAACAGGCGGCGATGTGGCTGCGCGAGGTGGGCATCCGCGATCTCAACATCGATCTCATGTACGGCCTGCCGGGCCAGGGCGTCGCCGAAGTCGCACGCAGCGCGGAGCTCGCGGCCGGTCTCGGCGCGCAACGGATGGCACTGTTCGGGTACGCGCATGTGCCGTGGTTCAAGACGCATCAGCGACTGATGCCGGAGGAGGCGTTGCCGGGTCTGGCGGCGCGATTGCAGCAGGCGCAGGTGGCGGCCGAAACCTTGACGGGGCTCGGCTATCAGGTGGTCGGGCTCGATCATTTCGCGTTGCCGGATGACGAGCTGGCGGTCGCGGCGCGCGAGAAAAGACTGCGGCGGAATTTCCAGGGTTACACGACGGACGAAGCGGATGCGCTGATTGGGCTCGGCGCGAGCGCGATCGGCAAGCTGCCGCAGGGATTTGCGCAGAACGCCCCCGATCTCGGCGGCTATTCGCGCGCGGTGAGCGCGGGTCGATTCCCGATCGTGAAGGGGCTCGCGCTGTCGGACGAAGACCGGCTTCGGGCTACGATGATTGAGCGGCTGATGTGCGATCTCGCCCTCGATCTCGACGCCTTTGGCGGGACGGAGCGTTTCTCTACTGAACTGACTGAGCTTGTGCCGCTCGCCGGCGAAGGCCTGCTTGCGATTGACGGTGCGCGCATCACGGTCACCGACAGCGGACGGCCGTTCGTGCGCATCGCGGCGGCCGCGTTCGACACCTATCTTGCCGCCGGACAGAAGCGGCACTCGGTCGCGGTGTAGCCCCCGCTCGTCCTCGGAACCCAGCGTGATTTTCAAAACTAAAAGGCCGAGCTGGATTCCCGCTTTTGCGGGATGAGCAGAGGACGGGCTACGGCTTCATCCCGGCAGGCGCCACCTGCGAGGACGTGAGCCCCATCTCGTCCAGCGCGCGGCGGACGAGGCCAGAGGCTTTGGCTTCCTCGATGAATTCGCTCACGTAAGCAAGCCCCGCCGGGCGGCCCTTGGGCACGCACACCGCGGTCGAGGAATTCAGGAACGCATCGTCGAGAATGCGCGAGCCGGGCAGCTTGCCGACGAGTCCGGACAGCGATTCACGCGAGAGCGCGATCGCCTGGATGCGGCCTTCCTGCATCGCCGCGACAGCCAAGTCCACTTTCGCGAATTCGACGTGCGTCGCGGCGGGCGTCGCCTTCGTCGCCGCGCGGAATGTCGCCGTATTGGCGACGCCGCCGATCGCGATGCCGCTTGCGTCCGCGTCCTTCACCGATCGCATCGCCGAGCCCGGTGCGACCAGAAACGTGCTCTGCAGCAAGTGATAGGCATTGCCGAAGTCGACGAACTTCTTGCGCTCCTCGTCGACCGGCAGGAACGCCACGTCCCATTTGTCGTCGGCGGCCGAGTTCTGGATTTCGCCAGAGGCCTGATGCGGCAGGATCTGCGCCGGCACGCCGAGCTTCTCGGCGAGCGCGCGGCCGAGCGTCACCGCCACGCCGCGGAAATTGTCTCCGTCACGGATCGCGAACTGCGCCGACGGGGAGGGCGAGACAGCGATCGCGACGCGCAGCCCTCCGGCGGGTGCAAGCTGTTTGAGAACGGCGGCGTCGGTCATTGCAAGACTCCCCTTTTTCGGCCCCGCAATAGCACGCAGGTGCGTCAGTAGAACAGCGGCTCGGCGTTGGGCAACGGGCCGAGGCGCGCGCGGCGAATCCGTTCGACCGCCTGCGCTAGTGCCAGCAGCGCGACGAAAGCCGCGATCCACCCGATCCGCGCGCCGTAGCGGTCGTGGGGATTCGAAATCGCGCCGCAGATGACCGCATTGCCGAGCAGCGCCAACATTGCCGTGCCGGTGAGCTCGGCCAAGGGCGCCGGCAGAACCTCGACCCACGCAAGCAGGAAGATGATCGGCAGCAACGCCATCGCCAGCAATGCCAGCGGGTAATGAACCATGTTGACGCCGGTGAATGAAATCGGTGGGTGCTGCTGCTGACGCGCGGCGTTCATCGCAGGCAGCCATTGCGGCTGGTGGTCGCGGATCACGAGGTAAGTATGCCAGAGCGTATCTTCCACGCCTTCGCCCGTACGCACCGCGACGAGCTGGCGCGCGCTGGCGACGATCGCCGTCTTCAATTGCAATAGCGGATAGTCGGCCGTCGCGCCGAGCACGATGCGCTCCATTTCGGGGCCGAGGCCGTTGAAGCCGCCGAGCTTCTGCTCGAACAGCGGATCGTGCCAGAAGAACTGGTCCGCATCCTGCTGCATCTGGTCCATGTAGCGGCAGAGGCGCAGGTCCGGATCCGGACAATGCTCGTCGAGATACTTCTTGACCAGCCCGTCCTGCAGCATGCGGCCGAACGCGATGCCGAAGCCGCCAGGTGTCCAGGCGAGGCGCTGGGCGACAAGATAATTAGTGCCGAACACGAGCACGATTGAGAGAGCGAGCGCGGCGGCGCCACCGGCGAGCTTCGCCGAAGGGACGCGTTTGCGATCGAAGCGCGACAGGATCGCGGCCACGGTGAGCAGGCCCATACAAACCCCGAGGGTCGCACTGTGCGTGGATGCGGAAAACGCCAACAGCAGGAAGAGGCCGCGCTTCTCCCATGTGCCGAGGCGGTCTGAGCGGAGCAGCAGGAGGTACGTTGCAAACACGCCCAGCCCGCAGAAGATGTCCGTGAGCATGATAGAGGTGAGCCAGGACAAGGTGGTCAGCGTCGACAGACCCGCGACGATGGCGGTCAGCAGCAGCGGCCGGTGACCCAGTCCATGAACGCGCAACAGCAGTGCCAGGACCCACACAGTGAGTAGGCTCTGAACGATCAGTACGGGCCAAAAAGCGAGACCGCTGCCGAGGTTGAGCAGCAGGCCATAGGGCACGGCGCGGTTGATCACCAAAGTGTGGTCGTACCAGCGCGCGAGATAGCCTCCGGTATCCCACTCCATCAGCGGGAAGCCGTTCCACAGCGCGGGCCCCATGAGGCAGAGCAGGCAAACGACAATGGCCAGCGCCCAGACGGCGCGGTCGCTCTTCGACATCCTTGAATTCCCCGGCAATCCGGCGCGTTTTCTACCCGGCTTGACCCCGGAAGCACCAGAGGGAAATGCTGCGGCCGAAATAGGACAAAGGACCGTGCTGGTCAGCTTCTTCCAGGAACTCAGGAGCGCAGGCGTGCCGGTCACGCTGCGCGAATATCTCGATCTGATGCAGGCGCTGGAGGCGGACCTCGCCTCGCGCCGCATCGAGGACTTCTATTACCTGTCGCGCGCCGCGCTCGTGAAGGATGAGCGCAATCTCGACAAGTTCGACCGCGTGTTCGGGCACGTGTTCAAAGGCCTCGAACTGATGAGCGATGCGGTCGAGGCGGAGATCCCGGCCGAATGGCTGAAGAAGCTCGCTGAGAAATATCTCACCGAGGAAGAGAAGAAGCAGATCGAGGCGCTGGGCGGGCTCGACAAGCTGATGGAGATCTTGCGCAAGCGCCTCGCCGAGCAGAAGGGCCGCCACCAGGGCGGCTCGAAATGGATCGGCACCGCCGGCACGTCACCGTTCGGCGCCTACGGCTACAATCCGGAAGGCGTGCGCATCGGGCAGGAAGGTAACCGCAATTTCCGCGCGGTGAAGGTTTGGGACAAGCGCGAGTTCAAGGACCTCGACGACCAGGTCGAGCTTGGCACCCGCAACATCAAGGTCGCGCTGCGCCGCTTGCGCAAATTCGCCCGCACCGGCTCAGCCGAGGAGCTCGATCTCGACGGCACGATCAAGGGCACCGCGCATAAGGGCTACCTCGACATCCACATGCGGCCCGAGCGGCACAATGCGGTGAAGGTCCTGCTGTTCTTTGACATCGGCGGCTCGATGGACTGGCACATCAAGGCGACGGAGGAACTGTTCTCCGCCGCGCGTTCCGAGTTCAAGCACATGGAACATTTCTATTTCCACAATTGCCTGTATGAAAAAGTGTGGAGGGAGAACCGCCGCCGCTTCCAAGAAACCACGCCTACCTGGGATGTGCTGCACACGTACCCGCACGACTACAAAGTGATCTTCGTCGGCGACGCCGCGATGAGCCCGTACGAGATTTCGGCGGCCGGCGGCTCGGTCGAGCATTACAACGAGGAGGCGGGCGCGCTCTGGCTCGAACGAATCACGCGCACCTATCCGGCGTGCATTTGGCTCAATCCGGTGCCGGAGAAGGAGTGGGACTACACCTATTCGATCACGATGATGCAGCAGTTGATGGGCGGCCGCATGTATCCGCTGACGCTGGAAGGTCTGGAGCGCGGCATTCGGGAACTGGTGAGGTAGCGTCGAAGCGCCTCATTGAGCCGCTCTTGCGATGCTTCCAATGCGCGAAAGCGTACGTTCGCTGCAAAGGGCCGTCCCGCTGGGGCGGCCCTTCTTCATTCGTGAGCTTCGATTCGCGAGGCGTCGGCAGACGCGTTGCCATCTTCCCGCCGGGACAATGTTTTTCGACGGCGGCCGAGCGCAAGAGTTGCGCTACGTGAAGCTACGTAGGTGTTTGTACGGTTGCGCTGGGTCAATGCAAGTTCTGCAAATTCGGTCACTCTGCCGCGAAATGTTCGCGCCGAAGAAAAGACCGATGTTCTTCTCGCTCGCATCCGATGCTCGCACCCGCGCCGCGTCTGTGGCGGACAAGACGCTTGTCCCGGCCGCATGGCCGTCGGGTATCGCGCGCTTCGGCGCGGTGACGACATGTGATGATTGCGCGGCCGTCGACGCGTGCGAGGATTGGATGACGCGGACGACCCGCAAGACGGAAGCGCCACCGCCGTTTTGCCCGAATGCGTCGGCTCTGCTTTGAGCCAAACGGCGCGGTCGCGGCTGAAATTTACAACTCTAAGGGCAAGTCGACGCGTCTTTTTCTAAAACGAAGAAGCCCTGCATCTTGCTATGCAGGGCTTCTTTTCGCGTAGTACTGCGAGTCTCAGTGCACGATCATCCACGGCACGAGGTAGGCCTGCGCCATCACCAGCAAGCCGACGAGGCAGGCGAGCGAGATCGAGTGGAAGAACACGAAACGCAAAATCGAGCCTTCGTGTCCGAACCAGTTGGTCGCAGTGGATGCGACGACGATCGACTGCGCGTCGATCATCTTGCCCATCACACCGCCGGATGAGTTTGCGGCGCCCATGAGGATGGGCGACAGGCCCAACTGCTCGGACGTGATCTTCTGCAGGTTGCCGAATAGCACGTTCGAGGCGGTGTCCGATCCGGTCAGCGCGACGCCCAACCAGCCGAGCAGCGTGCCGAAGAAGGGATAGAGCACGCCGGCGCTGGCGAAGGCGAGACCGAGCGTCGCGTCGATGCCGGACAGGCGGGTGAGCGTGCCGATCGCCAGCATCGCCGAGATCGTGAGCAGCGAATAGGCGCAGACCCTTATAGTCTTGGCGTACTCCGTCACCAGCCGCACCGGCGAGAAGCCGAGCAGGAGGCCGGAGATGATCGCCGCGATCAGCATGCCCGAGCCGGTATAGGACAGCCAGGTGAAGGCGAACACCGCACCTTCCGGCGTGGGTTTGGCTGCGACCGGAGCAACCTTGTTGATCATGTTGTGCAGTTCGGGGACCGGATAGTTCCAGGTCGCCCACGGATTGACCACGCCCTTGAACCAGTTCGTGCCCCACAACAGGAGAACGGCGCAGACGATGATCCACGGCAGCAGCGACAGCCAGACTTCGCCGGTCGTGTACTTCTTAGTCGACGTGACTTTCGGAGGCATCGTACTGGCGGAATCGTCGTGCGTCCGCAGCGCCGGCGAGGACCAGATCTTCTTGGGTTGCCAGATTTTGAGGAAGCCGATCAGGCACGCCATCGAGATCAGCGACGCGCCTATGTCGACGATCCACGGATTGACGAAGTTCGAAATCAGGAATTGCGGGATCGCGAACGACACGCCTGTGACGATGATCGCCGGCCAGATTTCCTTCATCCCCTTGAAGCCGGCGAAGGCCCAGATCAGCCAGAACGGAACGATCAACGAGAAGAACGGCAACTGACGCCCGACCATTGCGCCGAGCAGGAAGGGATCGATGCCGGTGACGCTCGAAAGGCCCGCGATCGGCGTGCCGAGCGCGCCGTAGGCGACGGGCGCGGTGTTGGCGATCAGCGAGAGGCCGGATGCGGCGAGCGGCGAGAAGCCGAGGCCGATCAGGATCGCTCCCGTGACTGCGACAGGCGTACCGAAGCCGGACGCGCCTTCGAAAAACGCACCGAAGCAGAAGGCGATGAGCAGGAGTTGCAAACGGCGATCCTCGGTGACGCCGCCGATCGTCGTCTGCAATGTCTCGAATACGCCTCTCTCCACCGTCAGTCGGTAGAGGAAGATGACGTTGAGTACGATCCAACCGATCGGAAAGAAGCCGGTCACGGCGCCGAGTACGGTCGCGCGTAGCGACATGCTGGACGGCATCGTGAAGATGACGATCGCGACGAGATTGGCGACGATCAGCGCGATGACTGCGGCAATATGCGCCTTCACTTTATTCGAGGCGATTAACACAAGGAGTGTGACCACTGGCAGCGCAGCCGCCATCGTCGACAAGACGGAATTGTTAAGCGGATTGTAGACTTGGTTCCACATTTCGGCCCCCGGCAGGTTTATAGGTACGTTCCCTACTTACGTACCCCCGACACACAAGACGCAGTGAAATCATAGAGTTGCGTCCGGGATACGTAAATTGGTTCCTGACACTATCCACGACTCAGTCGCGCGGATCGTCGTCGCCCTCATCTTGACGGCACATCGCGCCGCCGAGGTGGATCCAGGTGGTGCCCGCAAACCAGATTGCCGCCGCGAGTAGAGCGAACAGCGGGATGAGGATGTAAAGGATGCGCATGCGTCGGCTCGTCTCTGGCATCGCACAAAACGGACCTCTGCCACGCCCGGCCCTGACGCAGGGCTAACGAACTCCGGTTTGTTCGGTTGCCACTTCCCGCCTAAGCATCCGCCTCGAGCGATTGCGGCGTCACGAAGCGCTCCAGCCGGCCGGAATGCGGATGCAGCCTGGCCCAGCTATCTACCGCGAAATCGATGATGACCAGGCCGGAGGTCGGGAGCTTTTCCGTCAACCGCTCGCGGGCCTCGATGTCGCCGGACGCGATCAGCAGGCGCGCGAGTTCGTGCAAACCCGGATTGTGCCCGATCACCAAGAGCGTGTGCGCCGCGGCCGGCGCATCTTTGATCGAAGCGAAAATCGCGTGCTCGGTTGCGTCGTAGAGACGGTCCACCGTCGTCGCGCCGGGCGCGGGTCGAAAGGCCTCCGAAGCAGATTTCCAGGTTTGCTGGGTGCGAGTGGCAGGCGAGACGAAGACGCGGTCGGGTATCAGAGCGTGGTTCGCCATGTAGCTGCCTATGCGGGTCGCGTCCTTGCGACCGCGCTCGATCAGTGCACGCGTACGGTCCGGCTCACCCGGTTGCGAGCGTTCGGCTTTCGCGTGACGGAAGAGGATCAGGCGTCGCATGGCGGTAACCCGGGCTTCGGCTCGCGCCTACCATAGAGCGTTCGCCGGTCGCTTTCGAATCCGAGGGAGTCTAGCATGCGGCCTCTTCGAACAGGCCGGACTTAAAGCCGATGAACGACCCGACGGGGAATTGGTATGAGACAACACGCGTCCCGTCGTGCGAGCGGGCACGGCTGAATTTCGACCTCGACGTCGACGTCTGTGTGATCGGGGCGGGGCTCGCGGGGCTTACCGTCGCCTATGAAGTGGCGAAGCGCGGCTGGTCGGTCGCCGTGTTGGAAGCGCATCGCGTCGGGTGGGCGGCATCTGGACTTAACACTGGTTTCGTGCTGCCCGGATTTGCCGAGGACGTCGCCGACACGGTCGAGCGCGTCGGCCTCGATCGCACGAAAGAACTTTGGGCCTTGTCGGAGCAGGGCGTTGCCTATGTCCGCCGCACGATCGAGGACACCGGGATGCCCGGCGTCGCGCCGGTGTCGGGCTGGCTTTACGTTTCCAAGACCGACGATAGCGCGCGCTTAAGGGCGCGGGTGGAGAGCTTGCGCTGGATCGGCGCGAAGGCGGAATTCTGGCCGAATGACCAGGTGCGCGAGGTATTGCCGAACCGGCGGTACTTCGACGCGATGCATGTGCCGAATGCGTTTCACATTCATCCGCTCAATTACATATTGGGCCTTGCCGCAGCGGCCGAAGCGACGGGAGTGCGCATTTTTGAAGACACTCCTGCGACGGCGTTCGATCCGGCCGGCGTGCGTAAGCGCATCGTAACGCCGCAAGGACGGCTGCGCGCCGATACCGTCGTGCTTGCCGGGAATGTGCATCTCGGCGCACTGATGCCGCAAATCGCCGAGACCTTGATGCCGGTCTCGACGTTTGTGCTCGTCACCAAGCCGATTGCAAATCTGAAAGACGTGATTCGCTGGCGCGGCGCCGTCAGCGACGGCGACCGTGCCGATAATCACTATCGCATCGTCGACGACAGCCGGTTGCAGTGGTCGGGTCGCATGCGCGTGTGGGAGGCGGATCCACGCCGCTTTGCGCGCAGCCTGCTGGGCGACATCAAGCGCAATTTTCCGGCGTTGGAGAACGTCGAGCCCGCTTCGGTTTGGCGCGGTACTTTGGGCCGCACGGTGCATCGCATGCCACAGGTCGGCGAATTGGAGCGTGGGCTTTGGCTCGCCAGCGGGTTCGGCGGCCATGGCCTCAACACGACCGCGATGGCCGGCGGCTTGGTCGCGCGCGGCATCCTCGACGCGGACCAGACCTGGCGGCTGTTTTCGCCCTACGAACTCGTCTGGGCCGGCGGGCGGCTCGGGCGGGCACTGGTACAGGGCGCCTACTGGGTGCGCGAGGTGATCGATGCGGTCCCGCAGGCGCTGTCGCGCCGGCGCGAGCGGCGGCAGGAGCGCAAGGCACCCGCCGCCGTTGATGTATAAACGCCACACCGGTTACTGTATCGGGCCGTTCGGTCGAAATGTGCCTACTTTCGGGAGGTTGCCGGCTTAGCGCTGTGCTACGGATTTCGAGCGTGGCGTGCGGAAGCGGTGAGGGGCGATGCGGGGTGTAACGGCGCTGGTGACGGCCATTCTGGCGTTGGCGTTCGCCGGTGTGGCTCATGCCGACGATCCGAAGGCATGGACCGTCAGCATCGGGGCCGAAGGCGCCGCTGTCCCGGCCTATGACGGCGCCACCCGCTACGTCTTTCGACCTTTCCCTCTGGTCGACGTGCGCCAGGCGGGTACGCCGGCGCGATTTCACAGCCCGCGCGAAAGTTTTGGCTTCGGCATCCTCGATACGGGCTCATTCCGCATGGGCCCGGTCGGCAGGCTGCGCTACGAACGCAAAGAGAGCAGCGACGCGAATTTGCGCGGTTTGGGTGACGTCGACTGGGCGCTCGAACTCGGCGCCTTCGCCGAATACTGGGTGCTTCCCTGGCTGCGCGCTTACGGCGAACTGCGGCAAGGCATCGGCGGCCATACCGGGCTCGTCTCCGACATTCTGGTCGACGCTGTCTATCGCGCCACGCCCGCTCTGACGTTTTCCGCCGGCCCGCGCCTGGCCGTTCAGAGCGAGAAGGCGGTGTCCCCGTATTTCGACGTGACCGCCGCGCAGTCTGCAACCTCGGGCCTGCCGGTCTACAGCACGAGCGGCGGCGTCACATCATGGGGCGTGGGAGGACAGGTGCGCTATGAATGGTCACCGCAATGGGCGACCTACACCTACGTCGAATATCAGCGGCTCGTGGGTGCCGTCGCCAATTCTCCGCTGGTGAGTTTGCGCGGCACGCCCGATCAGTTCGCCGGCGGCATCGGCGTGACCTACTCGTTCAATGTGCCCGCGCTGTGGTGAGCGTCACCCGAACTTGCCGAGGTTGACGCCCGGCGGCGGCGGCATCGTATCTGGCACGAAGAAATCGACCTGCAACGGCTGGCTCGGATCGGCGCGGTAGCGGTCGAAATCGGTCACGCCCTCGCCAGCCAGGAACGTGTCGTCAATCAGGAAATTGCCGCTGAAGCTCACGGGCTTCTGGAAGATGCGATGCGCGGCGTCGGCGAGAATGTCAGGTTTACGCGACATGCGCATAATCGCGTCGCCGCCGAGCAGGTTTTTAATTGCGGCGGTGGCGATCGTCGTGCGCGGCCACAGCGCGTTGACAGCGACCTTGCCGCGCAACTCGCCGGCAAGGCCGAGCACGACGAGACTCATGCCGAACTTCGCCATCGAATAGGCGGTGTGCGGCGCGAACCATTTCGTCTGCATGTCGAGCGGCGGCGACAGCATCAGGATATGCGCCAGCGGCGATTTGGTGAGGTAGGGCAGGGCGAATTTCGACACCATGAAGGTGGCGCGCGCGTTGATCTGATGCATCAAATCGAAGCGGCGCATATCGGTCTGCGCGACGGAGCTGAGTTGGATCGCACTCGCATTGTTGACGACGATGTCGATGCCGCCGAAGGCCTGCGCCGTCTTGTCGAGCGCGTCCTTGACGCTTTGATCGTCGCGCACGTCAACGACGAGAGGCAGCGCGCGGCCGCCCGCTGTCTCGATTTCAGCAGCGGCGGTGTGGATGGTGCCTTCGAGCTTTGGATGCGGCTCGACCGTCTTCGCGGCAATCGCGATGTTGGCGCCGTCGGCGGCTGCTCTCAGCGCGATGGCGAGTCCGATCCCGCGCGACGCGCCGGTGATGAACAATGTCTTGCCTTTCAACGACATGGCGTCAGCCTTTCGCCAGTTTTTGCCCGATGCCGATCAGATGGCCGTCCGGTTCGCGCACGTTGAAGTCATGGCAGCCGTAATCCTGGTCTTCGATGTCGCGATTGAAGACGACGCCGCGTGCTGCCAGTTCAGCCGCAACCGCGTCGACATCGTCAACGTAGATGTACAGCGCCCAATGCTGATTGAGCGGCGTCGCGCGTGGCGACGTGCGCGTCTTGTCGAAAAAGACGGTGACCTTGTCCCGGCTCGTGATGCAGAAGGTGGGTGGGTCGCCGAAGAAGACGCCGGGCCGGAAGCCGAGCTTTTCGCGGTAGAATATCTCGCTCGCGACCACGTCCTTCACTTCGAGGATGGTCGCGCTTTCGAGAAACTTCGGCATCTGCTGCCCCCGGGTGGCGCGCGCGGCACATTACTCGGCGAGCGCCGCTTCAGCCTGCAGGATGCTGTCGGCGCCCTCGGTCACGGCGCGTTCGAGGCCGGACGCATGGGTGCAGATGTTCTCGGCGAAGAAGCGCGTGAGCGCGATGCGCCCTGCGCCGTCGCCATTCTGGCGCGCTGCCGCGAGCGCCTGCTCGGCGAG
>Ga0207780_1000018_pt1 | contig 30964 bp, 33 predicted proteins | sample LuqExpMetageno45_FD_187803 | JGI IMG/M metagenome (GOLD analysis project Ga0207780, IMG submission 187803) | Tropical forest soil microbial communities from Luquillo Experimental Forest, Puerto Rico - Sample 45 (SPAdes) | ecosystem: Environmental > Terrestrial > Soil > Tropical forest ...
CCGGTGACTTCTGCGTAGCGCATACGCCGGCTGCCATAGACCAAGGCGGTGCGATCGGGCGCGGCCTCGGCCGAGCGCAGCAGCATTTCATTGAGCGTGATGTCTGACCAATAGCCCTGCTGCCGGTACCGGCGCACATATTCTTCGGGCCAGGGAGTGCATCCTTGCAGCATTGCCGGCTGCTTTCCTCGACGCACGGCGTCGCCGGTCGCGCAACGCCTTCGAATTGATATTCGGGCGAGCGCGAATTGACCTTGATATCAGTCAAGGTCAGGCCGGCCCGCGATGCAGGCCGGCTGCGGTTCATCTCAATGATGCGCGATAAACTTCTCAGCGCGTCGCAATAGCATCCGCGATGGCGACGGTGCGGCGCGCCATCTCGGCGTGCAGGCGCTCGACCATACGGCCGTCGATAGACAGCACGCCTTTGCCCTTGTTGTCCGGCAGATCGAAAGCGGCGATCATCTTGCGCGCCCAGGCCACATCGTCGGCCGAAGGCGAGAACGCCTTATTGCACGGCTCGATCTGGTTCGGATGAATCAGCGTCTTGCCGTCAAATCCGAGCTCGACACCCTGCGTGCATTCGATCTGAAAGCCGTCGCTATTGCCGAGATCATTATAGACGCCGTCGAGAATGTCGATGCCGTGGATGCGCGCCGCGGCCACGCAGGTGGTGAGCCACGGCAGCATCGGGGCACGGCCGGGCACCATGCGCGCGCGCGTCTCCTTGGCAAGATCATTGGTGCCCATCACGAAGCCGGCGAGCCGCGATTCGGAATCGCGCGCCTCCGCCGCAATCGCCAGGATGTTGAAGATTGCGAGCGGCGTCTCGATCATCGCCCAGATACGGATCTTGTGATCGCTGTGCATGTCGAGTAGACGCCGGCCGATCAACTCCAGCGTCTCAGGATTTGACACTTTCGGCACTAGGATGGCGTCAGGCGCCGCATGGGCGGCGGCAGCAAGATCGTCGGCGTGCCAAGGCGTATCAATGCCATTGATACGGATAAATACTTCGCGGTTGCCGAAGTCGCCAGCCTTCACGACATCCGCGACCTGCCGGCGCGCAGCGTCTTTGATCTCCGGCGCCACCGAATCTTCTAGATCGAAAATGACTCCGTCGACGGGGAGCGTCTTGGCCTTCTCCAGTGCACGGGCATTAGAGCCTGGCATGTAAAGCACGCTGCGGCGCGGACGCATGGTCATGGTGGCAACTGTATCGGCCGCCCGGAAACTATCAAGTCGCGCGCTAACTTATGAGTTTGGTTTGAGGATGCGATAGAGCTGAAAACGGTCGCCATCGGCGATCAGCTTGAGTCGCGTAGGATCGGGATTGGGCGCTTCGTCCTCTGTGAACAACACGTAGAGATAGTCGAATTTGGTCCAGTTATTCCAGAAGGTCGGCGTGCCGGGCTGCGGGCGTTCGGCGGCGAGCACGAGCTGCGCGGTCGACGGCGGCGTGCCATCCTGGGTGTCGACGAAATCGCGATATTCCGGCTTCACATGCAGCACCTGCTTGCCGGATACCGTGAATGCCGTTGTCACTAGTGCGTTGCGCTCGATCATGGCGATGCAGGCAGCATGCACGAGGCCGAGGTCGCGTACGTCCTCGCCCAGGGCGCGGTCGGCATAGGACACAAACACTTTCGAGCCGGGCGCAATGCGCCGCACCGACGAGCGGAACTGGCCGGTCGAATCCGAGAGTTGCGACCAGTTGAGGTCGATCTCAATTAGCCGGCCGGCGATCACCACGATGAGCGCGACCAGGAAGGCTCGCCTCACCAGACGGCGGCGCAATTCGAGATCGCCACAGGCGAACAGCATGAAGGCGACGCCAAGCGGCACCCGCTGGTCAGTCATGTAGGTGTCAAACATGATCCGCGGCAACGCCAGATACACGACCGATCCGACCGCAATCAGCGCCATAGCCAGCGGATGAAAACGCAGCAAGTTGCGACGCACGGCCCAGACGATGCTGGCGACGGTGACCGTCACGATCGCGAAGGCGACAATGTCGGAGTAGTCGGCGATGACATACATAAGCCCGTCAATCTTGCCGCGTTGATCCCAGTAGGTGCGCGAGATCAGATCCATGGTCGGGCTGGAATACAGCAGCGGCGCTGCCACCAGGAACGGAAGGCCGCTGGCAACGAAGTCAGTAACCCGCGCAAGCCAGGGCTCTTGCCGCCGCTGCCACAGCCGCAGAATCTCGAATGACAGCACGCCGATGCCGTAAATGCCGAGCGCGGAAAGATGGCAGAAGAACAGCACAACCGCGCAAACGGTCGACAGCGTCAGCCGCATCGGCCAGGCGCGTTCGCGCAAGGCCACCCAGCCGGCCAGCGCCCACAGCGCGACGCCGATGCCGAAAATGTAATTCATCAATCCGACGAGGAAGACGTAATTGTACAGCAGCGGAAAGGTGAGCAGCGGCATCGCAGACCAGCGCCCGATCAGCGCCCGGTTGAGCGCCAGCGTTCCCGAGATGATCAGCGCGAACATCAGGACGGTGAACACCTGACCGGCAAGATAGACGTTCATGAACCGCGCCAGCAGCGGGACGATAAGGTCCATGGTCAGGTTCGGGATCACCTGCCAGTCAATCTCGTAGAAGCCCGCGAGCTGCGGGTTCTTCGGCAGTGTCGCGATCACATGCATACGGGCCAGGTGATTGACGTAGTCTGACAGTGGCGGCAGCGGATGCGTCCAGATTGGTATCGAAATAAGCAGGGTCAGGGCGGCGAACAGCACCGCGATATTCGCCGATGACAGCCCTTGTGGGCGCAATCGCGGGACTAAAGGCTTTGAAATGACGGGCTTATCCGGTGAAAGCATGCGGGACCTAATTAGTGCCTATCAATCGTCGATTCCATCTGAACAAGTAATGAACGAGCCGGGGTTCCATCGGTCCGAGTAAAAGGCGGCTCAGGGCATAGCTCTTGCGTCGCCGCTGCGGCTGGGGCATCGAGCGTCGGACACGGAGCCACATTGGCGATGGATTTCCCGCAGCATTTGATTGACGGCTATAACGCATTCGTCGCCGGCCGCCTGACGCGGGAGCAGGACCGCTATCGCGAGCTGGCCGAGACCGGCCAGTCGCCGCAGACCATGGTGATCGGCTGCTGTGACTCGCGCGTCTCGCCCGAAGTGATCTTTGACGCGCGGCCGGGCGAGCTGTTCGTAGTCCGCAACGTCGCAAATATAGTGCCGCCTTATGCGCCGGACGGACAGGCGCATGGCGTGTCGGCCGCGCTCGAGTTCGGCGTCGCCGTGCTGAAGGTGAAGCATATTGTCGTGCTCGGTCATGCCCACTGCGGGGGCGTGAAGGCCTACGCCGAAGACGCCACGCCATCGTCGCCTGGCAATTTCATTGGCAATTGGATGAAGCTGATGGCGCCCGCTGCGGAAAAGACCCCGCGGGGAGGGTTGTCCGCCGCCGATCATCTGGTCCGGCTCGAGCAGGCCAATATCGTCAACAGCCTCGACAACCTGATAACGTTTCCGCATCTGCGCAACCTGATCCAGCACGGCAGTGCAGTGCTGCATGGCGCCTATTTCGGCGTCGCAACCGGCGAGCTGTCGGTGCTGGATCGGCCGAGCGGAGAATTCCTGCGTATCGGATCCAATCCACACTTGATTAGACGATAAGTTTGCCGAAGTTGGCTTTGATTAGCAAACCATGGAAACGGAGCGCCGCGCCTACGAGCGCTTAATGCCCGTAACGGCACCGCGTCGCGTGCGCTTCTACTATCAGCGGCATTCGGCAGTCGCAATTGCGCGATGGCGTTATAGCGGTATTTTAAAAACGTCCGTTGAAACGAGCGCTACGCCGCCCGGCGCTTGGCCTGAATCAGTTTGCGGCTGATCAAGCACTCGGCGATTTGCACCGCATTGAGCGCTGCACCTTTACGCAGATTGTCTGACACCACCCACATCTGCAGACCGTTGTCGACGGTCGCGTCATCGCGGATGCGGCTGATATAGGTAGCATCCTCGCCGACGCATTCATAGGGCGTCACGTAACCGCCAGGCTCGCATTTATCGATCACCAAACAGCCGGGCGCGCTCCGCAAAATCTCGCGCGCTTCGTCCGCCGAGATCGGGTTCTCGAACTCGATGTCGACCGCTTCTGAATGCCCGATGAACACCGGCACGCGCACGCAAGTCGCGGTGAGCTTGATCTTGGGATCGAGTATCTTCTTGGTCTCGACCACCATCTTCCACTCTTCTTTGGTGTAACCGTCGTCCATGAACACATCGATGTGCGGGATGCAATTAAAGGCGATACGCTTAGGAAACTTCTTGCCTTGCACTTCATCGAGCGTGAACACCGACTTGGTCTGTGCGAACAGTTCGTCCATCGCTTCCTTACCGGCGCCCGAAACCGACTGATAGGTCGCCACCACCACGCGCTTTATTTTGGCCTTGTCGTGCAGCGGCTTGAGCGCGACCACAAGTTGAGCGGTCGAGCAGTTCGGATTGGCAATGATGTTCTTCTTGTTGAAGCCGGCGACCGCGTCGCCGTTCACCTCCGGCACGATCAGCGGCACGTCCGGGTCCATGCGCCAGGCCGACGAATTGTCGATCACCACCGCACCCTGCGCGCCGATCTTGGGCGACCATTCCTTCGACACGCTGCCGCCCGCCGACATCAGACAGATGTCAACGTCAGAGAAGTCGTAGTAGTCGAGCGCCTTGACCTTCAGGGTTTTGTCGCCGAACGAGCACTCCTGCCCCACGCTTTTGCGCGACGCAATTGCTACCACCTCGTCGGCAGGGAAATTGCGTTCGGCCAGAATGGCAAGCATTTCGCGCCCGACATTGCCGGTGGCACCCACCACCGCGACCTTGTAACCCATTGTTAACTCTCCGAGAAAATTTCACCGGCGCAGCCAATCCCGACACAACCGGATAGCAGGGGCTTCTAAGCGAGAACTTGATTTAAGACAACCGGCACCTTGCCTGAGACATGGCCATGCGCCCGGCCTTGCATTCCTGGCGTGACGAACTGTCCGCGGCCCTAGTGCGGGTCCTCGCATATCTGGGTGGGGTCGCCGTATTGTCCACCGTCGCCGCGCGGATTTTTCAAACGCCGGCGGTGACGGCCCCAATCACCTCCGGCAATCATTCGCAATGGATCGAGATCGAGCGGCCATTCCCAGCCTTCGCGCTCTCGATTCCCGAAGCCGCCGATGTGCCGTCGCATTATGCCATCCGTCGTCATGAGCAGGGCGGCGGGCGTAAGGACATCCTCGAACTGGGCGAGCGTGACGGCTCAGCGCCCTATCTGCTGGTCGAAATTTACCGGCTGGGAAGCGAGACGCGCCGCTTCACCGACGCCAAGCGTGAAATTATTGCCAACGCGGCCGCGCTGGGACCGACCAACATACGGGTCGACGAGCCGCTCACCAGCAAATTCGGCACGCTCTCGATCATCGCATTCGATACGTCGAAAGGCACGCCGCGGCATTGTCTCGGCTTCACACGCGCTTATGACGATCCGCGACTGCAACTGTCCGGCTGGTTCTGCCAGGGCGGCGCCGATTTCATCGAGCGGAGCACGCTGGCCTGCGCGCTCGACCGGCTGTCGCTACTATCGGCCGGCAGCGAACCAAAGGTCGGCGCGCTGTTCGCGCAAGCCGAGCGCAATCGCAGTTACTGCGGCCAGCGCGATCCTATTCTGGCCTCGACGCCAAAATATAAGACGCTATGGAAGGCGCTGGGGACGCGCCCCGACCTGCGCCGGATCGGCCGCTGAGTAAATCTCACTCCATGGGATAAATTCGCGCTGCAGCGCCAAAACGATTTCACGCGCGACAATCGCTTTTCATTTGACCGCCCTGCGAATCCATTCGATCATATTCACATAAGAATATATAAGGAGCTTGTGGCGACCGCCGCAATGCTTCGTAAAATCTCGAAGGAGGACGCCATGATCACACGACGTCATGTGCTTGGGACGGTGGGCGGCGGCGCCGCGCTAGCCGTCTCCGGATTGAAATTCTCGACTGCCGACGCGGCCGGAATCGCTCTAACGCCGGGCGTTCCCGCCGGCCTCGACAGCGTAGCAGCGATGGAAGCCCTGCCCGGCAAGAAACCGCTGATCAGGCTCTCCGATCGACCGCCGAATTACGAATCGCCGCTGGAATATTTCCGCACGCCGATCACGCCGAACGATCAGTTCTTCGTCCGTTATCACCTCTCGGACATTCCGGAAATCAAAGCCGAATCCTACAAGATCGCGGTCGGCGGCGACGGCGCCAATGGCCAGGCCGAGATCACGCTCGACGACCTGAAGAAAATGCCGATTTTCGAAGTGGTCGCGGTCAATCAATGCTCCGGCAACCGGCGCGGCTTGTCGCGGCCGCACGTGCCCGGCGTGGAATGGGGCTATGGCGCCATGGGCTGTGCGCACTGGAAGGGTGCGCGGCTCAAGGACGTGCTCGACAAGGTTGGCCTCAAGAAGGAGGCGATCGAAGTTTCGTTCAACGGCGCCGATGGACCGGCCTACGATAAGACGCCCGACTTCATCAAGAGCATCCCAGTCTGGAAGGCGATCGAGGAAACGACGCTGATCGCTTATGAAATGAATGGCCAGCCACTGCCGCATCTTAACGGCTTCCCAGCCCGCATAATCGTGCCGGGCTGGACCGGCACCTATTGGATGAAGCACGTGATCACGATAAATGCGCTGACCAAGCCGCAGGGCGGCTTCTGGATGAACCCCGCCTACCGGCTGCCGCTCGGCAAATTCCCCCTGGTGGCGCGCTTCACCTCACAGGAATACGCTCCAAATACGCCGATCACCGAAATAGTGGTGAACTCGTTGATCACAAGCCATCGCGATGGCGACAAGGTTAAGCCCGGTAAGGTGACGGTCGGCGGCATTGCGTGGGACGGCGGCTATGGTATCCGCTCGGTGGACGTCTCGACTGACGGTGGCAGGACCTGGAGTAGCGCGATCCTGGGGCAAGATGTCGGCCGCTTTGCGTTCCGGCCGTGGAGTTTCGAGCTCTTCGCCAAGCGCGGCAAGAACACAGTTATGATCAATGCCACCAACAAGATTGGCCAGAGCCAGACCTCCGAACTGATTTTCAATCCGGCCGGCTACAACAACAACGTCATGCAAAACATTTCGCTGATGGCGCGCTAAGGGAGGATGACCATGCGGACACTCGCAGTCGTTATTTTCGCCGCACTGATCACACTTCCGGCGGCAGCCGACGAAACGCCAGTGCAACTCAAGAAGGCTGATGGGCTCGACAGGGTCGAAGCCAATTGCCAAGCCTGTCACAGTCTATCTTATATCGCGATGAACTCGCCATTCCTCAACGCCGCCGGCTGGGATGCCGAGGTCACCAAGATGATAAAGGCGTTTGGGGCGCCGATCGACGAGGCCGACGCCAAGGCCATCGCCGACTACCTGAAAAAGAACTACGGTGGCTGACCTGCGCTTTTCACACGCAACACTGTAATACCGGCTCTACCCCTTGGTGGGGCTCTTTTTTAGGGATCTTCGCCATTGATCTTACGCATGGACAATTGCTTGTGATTAGGGCCTGTTGCGGCGTATCGAAGGTCGATAGACTGCGTTGCGACAATAAAGCCACTGTGGAGCGAACATGGGCTTGAAATTGGCTGCCGCCGCAATCGCCGTCATCGGCGCCCTGGCCTTGCTGGCCCTACCGGCCGACGCCGCGCCGAAGAAAAAGCGCGTGGTGGTCGCCCCCCGCGGACACACCGTTTTCGTCAGCCGCGACGAAGACGGCCGCACCCGCACCAAGATCATCATTCAGAAGCGGTCTTATCTCGACCCGGGCACGGAGCAATTCCCTGGCGAGCGCAGCGATCACTTCTACGCGGAGCTGCCGAACCATCGCGCAGCGGGCGTGGTCGATAACACATCCGCCGGTCTCTACAATACCCAATCGGCGCTGCCTGGGCCCTTCACGCTGCCGTTCAAGAACAGTCCTTGGCTGCAGTACTAGACGGCCAAACCAAGCTCGAAAAAGAAAACGCGGCTGCAAGGGCCGCGTTTTTTTGTTCATGTAATCGGGTTTAGACCGCGAGCTTTTCCAGCTCGGCCAGGATCGCCGAGCCCATCTCCGAGGTGGTGACGACCTTTGAGCTCACCGACTTGATGTCGGCGGTGCGCAGCCCCTTGGCCAGCGTAGCGGCGATCGCCTGGTCGATCATGTCGGCCTGTTTGCCCAGATTAAACGAGTAGCGCAAAGCCATGCCGAACGAGGCGATCATGGCGATCGGGTTGGCGATGCCTTTGCCGGCAATGTCAGGCGCTGAGCCATGCACCGGCTCATAGAGCGCCTTGCGCCTTTTGGTCTTGGCATCGACCTCGCCGAGCGAGGCCGACGCCAGCATGCCGAGCGAGCCGGTGAGCATCGAGGCGACGTCGGAGAGCAGGTCGCCGAACAGGTTGTCGGTGACGATGACGTCGAACTGCTTCGGATTGCGCACTAGTTGCATGCCACCGGCGTCCGCCAGCATGTGCTCGAGCTGCACGTCCTTGAATTCGCGCGCATGCAGCGCCGTCATCACCTCGTTCCAGAGCACACCCGACTTCATGACGTTGCGCTTTTCCATCGAGGTGACCTTATTGCGCCGCTTGCGCGCCAGCTCGAAGGCTACGCGTCCGATGCGCTCGATCTCGTAGGTGTCGTAAACCTGGGTATCGATCGCGCGCCTCTGGCCGTTGCCGAGATCGGTGATGGTCTTCGGCTCGCCGAAATAAACGCCGCCGGTCAGCTCGCGCAGGATCATGATGTCGAGGCCTTCGACCAGCTCGCGCTTGAGCGAGGAGGCATCGGCGAGCGCCGGATAAGTCACCGCCGGACGCAAGTTTGCGTAAAGCGCGAGATCCTTGCGCAGGCGCAGCAGGCCGGCCTCTGGACGCGCCTCGTACGGCACCTTGTCCCATTTCGGCCCACCCACCGCGCCGAAGATCACGGCGTCGGCGGCCTTCGCCTTCTCCACGGTGGCGTCGGTGACCGCGACCCCATGCGCGTCGAAGCAGCTACCGCCGACCAGCGCCTCTTCCGAGGTGAATTTGTCGGGGCCCTTCTTATTGAAGAAATCGATGACGCGCTTCACCTCGGCCATCACTTCGGGGCCGATGCCATCGCCGGGGAGAAGAAGCAGATTGTGGGTAGCCATAGACGCCTCGCCGTTACTGAACCGCGCGGATTGCTAAAGCTCCGCGCTCTAATTAGCAAGGCGCCAGACCGATCGTGGCCGAAGCTGGCATTCGGCACACCGTTTTGTGAGAATGACCGCCGGCTAAGTCCGATGAAGGAATAGTTCAGTGAGCAAGCCGTCCACGTCCAAAACTAGCCCGGGACGTTTCTTCGAGGATTTCCGCCTCGGCCAAGAGATCCGACACGCCACCCCGCGCACAGTCACCCTCGGCGACGTGGCGCTCTACAACGGCCTGTTCGGTGCGCGCTTTGCCGTGCAGTCGTCCGATGCATTCGCGCGCAAGCTCGGCTACCCGCGCTCGCCGCTCGACGACCTGCTGATGTTTCACATCGTGTTCGGCAAGACGGTGCCGGACATTTCCCTGAATGCGGTTGCCAATCTCGGATATGCCGACTGCCGATTCCTGAAAGCCGTCTATCCAGGCGACACGATCAACGCCACGTCGGAAGTGATCGGATTGAAGGAAAACTCCAACCGCAAGACTGGCATCGTTTATGTGCGCTCGCGCGGCTTCGACCAGGACGGCGCGGCGGTGCTTGACTATGTGCGCTGGGTGATGGTGCGCAAGCGCGACGCGGCGGCCTCGGCGCCGGACGACAAAGTACCGGAGCTGCCCAAGAGTGTTGATGTCGCAAGACTTGGCGCGGCCTGCCCGCCGATCGATGTTGCGGCTTACGACACAGCGCTGGCCGGCAGTCCGTATCGATTCGACGACTATAAGGCCGGCGAGCGCATTGACCATGTCGACGGCATAACCGTCGAAGAAGCCGAGCATATGATCGCAACGCGGCTTTACCAGAACACCGCGCGCGTGCATTTCAACCAGTTCATCGAAGGCAAAGGCCGCTTCGGGCGCCGGCTGATCTATGGCGGGCACGCCATCTCGCTCGCGCGCGCCCTCTCTTTCAACGGACTCGGCAATGCGTTTCACGTGGCGGCGATCAATGGCGGACGTCACGTCGCACCACTATTTGCCGGCTGCACGGTGTTCGCATGGTCGGAGGTGCTCGCCGCCGCCGATCTGCCTGATCGCAAGGATGTCGGCGCACTGCGGCTGCGCACCATCGCAACCAAGGACCTCCCCTGTGCGGCATTCCCGCTCAAGAGCGGCGATGAGTACGATCCCGCGGTGATCCTCGATCTGGACTACTGGGTGCTGATGCCCAAGTAGCCATTCCGGGAGAACGCAAAAACTGGAATCGGAATTCAGAGGTGCATTTCGTTGTTTCTGGATTCCGCGTTGGCGACTTCGGCGCGCCCCGGAATGACAACTCAACCACTCGCCCGCAGATGATCCACAAGCTGCCGCGCATAGGGCGGCAGCGCCTCGACATCGCGTACACAGATGGTCAATTCGCGCGGAGCCCAAGAGTCACTCAGCCGAACGGCGCTGATCGCCATGGTGCGTGCCGCGCGCTGCGCCGTGGTCTCCGGCACGATGCCGACTCCGACATTGCATTCGACCAAGCGACAGATCGCGTCGAAGCTACGCAGCTGCACGCGCAGGCGGATCGCGCGACCGACGCGGCTCGCCTTATCAGCAAGGAAGCGCTGGATCGCGCTGGCGCGGTCAAGACCGACCATGTCGTAGTCAAGCACTTCGGCAAAGCCGATGCGCGAGCGGCCGGCGAGCGGATGATTGTGCGTAACCACCAGGACGAAGCGGTCGCTACGGAACGGGAACGTGTGCAGGCGGCCGTAGTCGACGGTGCCGGCGACGATGCCAATATCGGCGGCGCCTTCCGCGATCAGCCCGACGATCTCATCGCTTAGCCGCTCCTCTAGGTCGACACTGATGTCGGGATAGGCGGTCAGGAACGAGCTCAGGGTCTCGGGCAGGAATTCGGTGAGTGCATTGGTATTGGACAGCACCCGCACCTGGCCGGCGAGCCCGCGCGCGTAGGGCGTCAGGTCCTCCTGCATGCGCTCGGTCTGCGCTAGGATGCTGCGGGCGTGCTGCAACAGCGTGCGGCCGGCCTGGGTCGGCACCACGCCTTGGCGGCCGCGCACCAGCAGTTCGGTGCCAAATGCCTGTTCCATCTTGCGGATGCGGGTGGAGGCGGCGGCAAGCGCTAGATTAGAGCGCGCCGCTCCATGCGTGATACTGCCCGCCTCCACGATATGGCGGAACAGGTTCAGGTCGGTGAAATCGTAGCGCATCTCGACTACCTTCTTATTCTACGAAGGCAGGCTACGCAGAACACATATTGCACCAGGGCATTTCGAGGTTCAAGCTTCGTAATTGATGAAGTAGCCGTTTCTAGCGGCTGGTCAAGCACCAAAGCTTGGATCGTCATCGCGTCGACCGGGGGCATCGACTAAGACCGCTTCGCCGATTCGTGGAAAATAATATCGGAGGCGAGCGGTTTTGATTTTGCTCAATGGACTGCGGCCGCTCTGTTGGACACTGCGCCATAGACCGGCCGCGAGCGAGAACTCTGCGGCTGGTTTTGAGCATCCTGGAGATTGATTATGGCCGAGCTTGAGGCGAGAACGACGGCGCAAGCGCAAAGAACGCGTCCACTCTCTCCGCACCTGCAAGTCTACAAGTTCATGCTGACCTACGTGATGTCAGGTTTTCATCGCGTCAGCGGTTTCGTGCTGTATTTCGGCGTGGTGCTGATCGCCTGGTGGTTGGTCGCCGCCGCCTCCGGCCCCAATGCCTACGCCAACGTTGAATGGTTCATGGGCAGCCTGATCGGCCGGCTGGTCCTGCTCGGCTACACCTGGGCGCTGCTGCACCATATGCTCGGCGGTGTGCGCCACCTAATCTGGGATCTCGGCTACGGCTTTGAGCCGGCCGAGCGCGAATTTCTGGCACTCGCCACCCTCGTTGGATCGATCTCACTCACGATCATCGTCTGGGTGGTCGGCTATCTCGCCATGGGAGGCCCGCGTTGAAACAGTCACAGTTGCACACACCGATGAGCCGCGTGCGCGGCCTCGGCGCCGCCCACACCGGCACCAAGGATTTCTGGCATCAGCGTATCACCTCGGTGGCTGCGATCCCGCTCACCATCGTAGTCATCATCATCGTGGTCTCGCTCTTGGGACGCAATCACGCGGCAGTCGTGCAGATTCTCAGCTCGCCGCTCGTCGCGATCATCATGCTGCTGTTCATCATCAACACGCTGTATCACAGCTGGATCGGTATGCAGGAAATCATCATCGATTACGTTCACGAGGATAAACTGAAGCTGGCGACCTTGATGGCGAACATGTTTTTCGTCTTTGCCATCGGCATCGCCTCCGCTTTCGCCATCCTCAAGCTTTCGTTCGGGGTTTAAAAATCATGGCGAAGGATACAAAATCGAGTGCGGCACCCGCGACCAACGGGCACGCTTATCCGATCGAGGATCACAGCTACGACGTGGTCGTGGTCGGTGCCGGCGGCTCGGGCTTGCGTGCCGTCGTCGGCTGCAGCGAGGCTGGCCTGCGCACTGCCTGCATCAGCAAGGTGTTCCCCACCCGCTCGCATACGGTGGCGGCGCAGGGCGGCATCGCTGCCGCGCTCGGCAACATGGGCGAGGACGACTGGCGCTGGCACATGTACGACACCGTCAAGGGCTCCGACTGGCTCGGCGACCAGGACGCCATCGAATATCTCTGCCGCAATGCGCCGGCGGCCGTATACGAGCTGGAGCACTGGGGCCTGCCGTTCTCGCGCAAGGAGGACGGCAAGATCTATCAGCGCCCGTTCGGCGGCATGACCACGCATTTCGGCAAAGGCACGGCGCAGCGCACCGCCGCTGCCGCCGACCGCACCGGCCACGCCATGCTGCATACGATGTACGGCCAGGCGCTGCGGCACGCGGCTGAGTTCTATATCGAATATTTCGCCCTCGATCTGATCGTGGATGATCAGGGCCGCTGCCGCGGTGTGGTCGCGCTCAACATGGACGACGGTTCGATCCACCGCTTCAGCGCCAATATGGTGATCCTGGCTACCGGCGGCTACGGACGCACCTATTTCTCCTGCACCTCGGCCCATATCTGCACCGGGGATGGTAATGCGATGGTTCTCCGCGCGGGCCTGCCGTTGCAGGACATGGAATTCGTGCAATTCCACCCCACCGGCATCTACGGCGCCGGTTGCCTGATCACCGAAGGCGTGCGCGGCGAAGGCGGCTACCTGGTCAATTCGGAAGGCGAGCGCTTCATGGAGCGCTACGCGCCGTCGGCCAAGGATCTGGCCTCCCGCGACGTGGTTTCGCGCTCGATGACCATCGAAATCCGGGAAGGGCGCGGCGTTGGCAAGCTGAAGGATCATATCTTCCTGCACCTCGACCACCTCGATCCCAAGGTGATCCACGAGCGGCTGCCGGGCATCGCGGAATCCTCGCGCATCTTCGCCGGCGTCGACGTAACGCGCGAGCCGATTCCGGTGATACCGACCGCGCATTACAACATGGGCGGCATTCCGACCAATTATCACGGCGAGGCGCTGACCAAGAAAGGCGCCGAAGCTGACAGCGTAATTCCCGGCCTGATGGCGCTGGGCGAAGCGGCCTGCGTGTCGGTGCACGGCGCCAACCGGCTCGGCTCGAATTCGCTGATCGACCTAGTGGTGTTCGGACGCGCCGCCGCGCTGCGCTGCGCCGAGCTGCTCACGCCCGGCGAGAAGCAGCCGGATTTGCCGAAGGACTCCGCCGACCAGGCATTGTCGCGGCTCGACAAGTTCCGCAACGCCGCCGGCGGCACGCGCACCGCGCAGCTGCGGCTCCAGATGCAGCGGGTGATGCAGAGCCATTGCGCGGTGTTCCGCACCGGCGAGGTGCTGGCGGAAGGCTCCAAGCTGATCCACGAAGCCAATAGCGGCATGGCCGACGTCCGCGTCAGCGACCGCTCGCTGATCTGGAATTCCGACCTGATCGAGACGCTTGAGCTCGACAACCTCATGGCGCAGGCCGTCGTCACCATGGATTCTGCGCAGAACCGCACCGAAAGCCGCGGCGCGCACGCGCGCGAGGACTACCCCGAGCGCGACGACAAGAAATGGATGAAGCACACGCTGTCGTGGTCGGACGACAAGGGCAAAGTGAAACTCGATTACCGCCCGGTGCACGCCTACACGCTCACCAACGACATCGCCTATATCGAGCCGAAAGCCCGCGTCTACTGACGCCAAGGCTGAAGCTGAAACAACACGCGGATCGCCGACATGGTCGAATTCACACTCCCGAAGAACTCTAAGATTACGCAAGGCAAGACTTGGCCGCAGCCGGAGAAGGCCACCGACGTGACCGAATTCCGCATCTATCGCTGGAATCCGGAAGACGGCCAAAATCCGCGGGTCGACACCTATTACGTCAATCGCGACGACTGCGGGCCAATGGTTCTCGACGCGCTGATCTGGATCAAGAACAACGTCGATCCGACATTGACCTTCCGCCGCTCCTGTCGGGAAGGCGTGTGCGGTTCCTGCGCAATGAATATCGACGGCACCAATACGCTCGCCTGCACCAAGGCGATCGACGATGCCAAGGCGCCGGTGAAGATCAATCCGCTGCCGCATCAGCCGGTGGTAAAGGACCTCGTGCCGGACCTGTCGAATTTCTACGCGCAGTACGCTTCGATCGAACCGTGGCTGCATACCGTGACGCCCACGCCCGAGAAGGAGTGGAAACAGAGCTACGAGGATCGCGTTAAACTCGACGGCAAGTACGAATGCATCCTGTGTGCCTGCTGCTCGACCTCGTGCCCGAGCTACTGGTGGAATTCAGACCGCTATCTTGGTCCGGCGGCGCTGCTGCAAGCCAACCGCTGGGTCCAGGACAGCCGCGACGAAGCGACCGGTGAGCGGCTCGACAACCTCGAGGACCCGTTCCGCCTCTATCGCTGCCACACCATCATGAATTGCTCGAAGGCCTGCCCCAAGGGCCTCAACCCGGCCAAGGAAATCGCCGAGTTGAAGAAGGCGATGGTCGACCGGCAGATCTGACTATAACAAGCGGCCCTAACGCATCAGCACCGATCGCGCGGCTGTGCGCGCTCATCCCGCCGCTTGGCGTTACTCGCATTTCTTGGCAAGGCAGAGCTTTTCCAGTTCAGGAAACGGCTGGTAGGCCGCAGCGCTGCACTGCTCTGGGGTTGTTTCGACCAACTGACTGAGATGGCCACCGAAAAAATAGCCGATGCGGTCCTTGCTGCCGGTGTATTGCCGCTGAAGATTGCGCGCATTGTAGCGTACGCAGACCGTGTAGCGCTGGTCGTGGCCGGCAGTGCGCAGCACCGGCTCACTGATATAGGCGTCGCGCACATTGGTCGGATCGTCGAGCACGCGAGTCATCGTGTCGAGCACTTCCTGCTTGTAGTTGGTCGGAAAGATATTCGGATCAGGGTCTACATTCTTCTTGCTGTCCGAACTGCAAGCGGCGAGCGCAATGGCCGACACCGCAAGTAAACCGGCGCGGAAGAACGCGATTTTGTCCATCGAATGCCTCCCGCCGTTGCGGCTAAAGGTCAGTCGAGCTTGAGATTGCGCCGCCGCTGTCCGAGCGTGCGCAGCCGCAGCGCGTTGAGCTTGATGAAGCCTTCGGCGTCTTTCTGGTCGTAAGCGCCCTTGTCATCCTCGAATGTTACAAGCGTCGACGAATAGAGCGAGGCGGGGCTCACGCGGCCGGTGACGATGACGTTGCCCTTGTAGAGCTTGACCCGGACTTCGCCCGCGACCTGCTCCTGCGACTTGTCGATCAGCGCCTGCAGCATTTCGCGCTCGGGCGAGAACCAGAAGCCGTTGTAGATTAGTTCGGCGTAGCGCGGCATCAGCTCGTCCTTGAGGTGGCCGGCGCCGCGGTCGAGCGTGATCGATTCGATGGCGCGATGGGCAGTGAGCAGGATGGTGCCGCCGGGCGTCTCGTAGACGCCGCGCGATTTCATGCCGACAAAGCGGTTCTCGACCAGATCGATTCGGCCGATGCCATTGTCGTGGCCGAGCTTGTTGAGTTTGGCGAGCAGCGAGGCCGGCGAGAGGTTCTCGCCGTCAATGCTGACCGCGTCGCCTCTGGCAAAGCCGATTCGGATGGCGGTGGCTTTGTCGGGCGCGTCCATCGGTGAGATGGTGCGCTGATAAACGATGCTTGGTGCTTCCTTGGCCGGATCCTCCAGCACCTTGCCTTCCGACGAGGAGTGCAGCAGGTTAGCATCGATCGAGAACGGCGCCTCTCCTTCCTTGTCTTTGGTGATCGTGATCTGGTGATCGCGCGCGAACTTCAGCAATTCTTCGCGACCCTTGAAGGTCCATTCCCGCCAGGGCGCGATGATCTTGATCCCCGGCTCGAGCGCATAATAGGAGAGCTCGAAACGCACCTGATCGTTGCCCTTGCCGGTGGCACCGTGACACACCGCGTCGGCGCCGACCTTGCGGGCGATTTCAATCTGCTTTTTGGCGATCAGTGGGCGCGCGATCGATGTGCCGAGCAGGTACTGGCCCTCATAGACGGTATTGGCGCGGAACATCGGGAATACGAAGTCGCGCACGAACTCCTCGCGCAAATCCTCGATGAAGATGTTCTCCGGCTTGATGCCGGCACGCAGCGCCTTTTCGCGCGCGGGCGCCAGCTCCTCGCCCTGACCGAGATCGGCGGTGAAGGTCACCACTTCGCAGGCATATGTGGTCTGCAGCCACTTCAGGATGATCGAAGTGTCGAGGCCGCCGGAATAGGCGAGCACCACCTTCTTGATGGATTTCTTGCTGTCGGCCATTGTTGCTCTTTCTGCCGTCGCCGGAAACCAGCCGCGACCGGATCTTCCTTTCAGTGTGTTGAACTCAGGATGGCTGGCCGGGTCAAGTCCGGAGCACACCCTACCCGGTCACGTCCTCGTAGACGTCCATATCCGCGTTGCCGGCCAGAATCGCGCGCCAACTCTGAAGGAAGGTGCGTACCATTGGGTCGCTCATCAGCCTGTGCCGGTTCAGCTCGAGCGCGGCATAAGCCTCGTATTCGATCTCGACAACCAGTTGCGCCGGATCGTCAACATTCTGAAGCACGCGGAAGCCGATGCCACCGATAGTCCGGTAAAACGGCGCAGCGCTGCGGATGAGGGTGAGGACTTGGGCCGGCTCGCCCAGTGCCCGCACCTTGATTTGCAACACCCGCTTCAAGTTGTTTTCAGCTTCCGCCAACGGCTCCTCCTCGCGCAAATGTCATCGCAGCATAACCATGCCGATTAAGCTTACAACGCAATCACACTGGCGGTCACGACGGGGTGGCGAGATACAACAGGGCGCCTCTCAAGGATAAGCGCGTCAAGCGACAATCACTGAATTTCGGTTTTTTGCTTGCGCCCGAATAATCCAGTGATCAAGCTGTAACCCGGCATCACGATACGCTCGAGCGTACATTCGACGCTAGCGTCGGAAAACCTCGTGCGCGGCCAGCGGTATATAAGTCCGTGCACTACCCAGATCAGGAGAAACGTGAATACGCCGGCGAACACCACGTCCGAAACGAAATGCGCACCGGCCATCACACGGAATACGGCCATGCCAGTGCCGAGTGCCAGCGCCGCACCGTAGGCGAGCACCCGCCATTGCGGTGGTGCCAGGGCCGCTGGTGCCATGGTCCACAACGCTCCGGACACATCGCCGGAAACGAAGGCGCAATTGGCCGGACAGTCGCCGCGCGGATCCCACCAGGCCACGAAATGCTCGGATCCGTCAAATTGGGCGACATCAATCGGACGCGAACGGCCCCAGTGTTCCTTGAGCACGACATTGACGAGCAGGCCGGGACCCAGCGCCATCGTCGCCATCAGAAACACAATGGCACGTCCCGACATCAGCAGCTTCCGGCGTGGCTGGATCAGTTTGATCACCAGCGCGGTCACCGCCGGTGCGATCAGTACGGCTCCGATCCAAAGGCCGATGTCGCGCGCCAGCATCAGTGGCGGATAGATGCGCCAGGCGAACGCGTTGTTGCTGGCGTCGACAACCGCATAGAAGTGGCGTGCGACCGCCAGGTCGAGCTCCGGATAAAAACCGAACGCCAGCCCGACAGCGGCAGCGATGCTGAGCGCGACGATCAATCCAGTGCGGTTCATATCATTCCCTTAACGACGAGCGCCTCGTCTAGCCGACGAATATAAAAATGGGAAGGCAGCCGCGCCGCCACTCCGGTATATTGGCGGCATGTCGGCGCCAAAGCTCGATTTCTGGTTCGAATTTGCCTCGACCTATTCCTATCCGGCAGCCATGCGGATCGCCGCGTCGGCCAAGGCCGCCGGCGTCGACGTGAGGTGGCGGCCATTTCTGCTCGGGCCAATCTTCAAGGATCAAGGCTGGACGACCTCGCCGTTCAACCTCTATCCCGCCAAGGGCCGCTACATGTGGCGCGATCTTGAGCGAATTTGCGGCGCGCTCGCGTTGCCCTTCGCCCAGCCGGCGCTGTTTCCACAAAACAGCGTGCTGGCCGCGCGCGTGGCGCTAGTCGGCCTGGCGCAGGAATGGGGGGAAGAGTTTTGCCGCGCCGTCTACCGCGCCGAGTTCGGTACGGGCCGCAATATCGGCGAGGCGGCACTGATCGCCGACATTCTCAACGCGCTCAGACAAGACGCCAGCGCAGTGCTTGAGCAGGCACAATCGGACGCGATCAAGGCGCAACTACGTACGCGGACCGATGAAGCTGTCAAGCTCGGCATCTTCGGCGCGCCGAGCTTCGTCACATCTGACGGCGAATTGTTCTGGGGCAACGACCGGTTGGAAGCCGCGCTCGCATGGATTAAGCGCTAGTCGGCGGCGTGAGTCTTTCACGCCAGCGTCCGGCGTTGCGGCCCGCGATGACCCAGTAGGTCATACCAAACACCACGCCGACGGCGGCCGCAATTTCGGTCTCGCGCGAAATCAGCGGCGGCGGATGATCGATCGATTCCTCGTAAATCGAGGTAAAACCAGCGCCGTAATAGACAAGCATCAGGATACCGGCCCCGGCCGCCGCATACATCAAGAATGATCGGATGGAGAACGCTTCCGCCAACACCACGGCGATCAAGACCGGCAGGAAACCGATCGCCAAGGTGACGCCGGAGGCGATCACCGCGGTGCCCCAGAAAAATGCATGCCCAACCGGATCGGGGCCGATCGCGTGCACTTCGACACCGAACAGCGCGATTGCGGCGGCGATGCCGCCAGCCATCGTCGCCATGAACAGAGCGAAGGTAATGACGACGATGCGGCCGATGAACGCCATGCGCTAGTCCGTCATTGCCATGGCGCGCAGCGCCATGCGCTCGCGCACCGACAGTTTTTGGCTCGCGCTCTTGAGCTGACCGCAAGCGGCCAGGATGTCGCGCCCGCGCGGCGTGCGCACCGGCGAGGCATAGCCGGCATCGAACACCACCTGCGAGAACTTCTCGATCTGCTCCCAGTCCGAGCATTCGTATCTGCTGCCAGGCCACGGATTAAACGGGATCAGATTGATCTTGGCCGGGATACCCTTGAGCAGTCGGACCAGCGCCTTGGCATCCGCGATCGAATCGTTGACGCCCTTGAGCATCACATATTCGAAGGTGATGCGCTTGGCATTGGACAGACCAGGATAATTGCGGCAGGCCGCCATGAGTTCGGCGATCGGGTATTTGCGGTTGAGCGGCACCAGCTCGTTGCGCAGTTCGTCGCGCACCGCGTGCAGCGAAACCGCCAGCATGCAGCCGATCTCGCGACCGGCGCGCTCGATGTTCGGCACCACGCCGGAGGTGGAGAGCGTAATGCGTCGCTTGGAAATGGTGATGCCCTCGCCGTCGGCGACGATCAGCAGCGCGTCGCGCACGGCGTCGAGATTGTAGAGCGGCTCGCCCATACCCATCATCACAATATTGGTAACACAGCGATCGCCGGCCGGAATGACGCCGTCGGTTGGGCGGGTGCCGCCAGGCCAGTCGCCCAGCCGGTCGCGCGCGGCCATCACCTGGCCGACAATCTCGTCGACGGTCAGGTTGCGCACGAAGCGCTGGGTGCCGGTATGGCAAAACGAGCAGGTCAGCGTGCAGCCGACTTGGCTGGAAACACAGAGCGTGCCGCGCTCGGTATCGGGGATGTAGACGCATTCGACTTCGTGTGGACGCTCGCCCTGCACTTCACCGGGCAAACGCAGCAGCCACTTGCGGGTGCCGTCGACTGAGACCTGTTCGGCGACGACCTCGGGACGCGCTAGCGTGAATTTCTCGGAGAGCGTCGCGCGCAGCTCCTTCGACAGGCTGGTCATCTGGTCGAATTCGGTAAAGCCGCGGAAATAGATCCAGTGCCAGAGCTGCTGCACGCGCATCGCGCGCTGCGCCTCAGGCACACCAATGGCTCCTAATAGCGCGCCGAGCTGCGTCCGCGTGAGGCCGACCAGCGACGGCTTCTCAGGCGCGACATAGCGCTCGAGCGGCGGCTTTTCGACGAAGGATTCCGCCGAGCTTGGGGCAGTTTCGACTGTGGTTGTCATCAGATCCGGTTGCCATATCCACACAGCGCGGCATTGGATTACAATATAGGGTCCAGACGACTTACTTGCACTCCTCGGCCACCTTCTCGAGTGCCTGGACCATACCCTTGAGCGAATAGGTATCGGTGGTCTTGGTGCCGAGCGCAGATTCGCTCTTGATCACCAGATCGGCGCCCTTACGCATGGTCTCGACCATCTGCGCTTCCTCGGCGGCGTTCTTCACCCAGGCGCCATCGTTCTGGGTGTACATCACGTAATTGGCCGAGCCTATGGTGGCGGACGCGTCGTGGCCTGGCTTCTGCGGATAGCCGACGATCACCGACACCTCGTTCTTCACCTTTTCGGCCGGGCGGGTGGAGACGAAGGCATAGGAGGCGTCGCGCTTGCGGCCAGCCGGGTCAGTAGCGGTGGAGGTCGGCTTAGACAGCGCGAAGCAAATTTTCTTGCCGCCGGGCGTGGCCTTATAGGCGCCCCAGTCGCCGAACTGTCCGAGCAGCACGGCTTGCTCAGTGGGATTGGCCGACTTCTTCGGCGCGGCTCCGTTCTGCGCCGAAGCGGCGCTGCTGATTGACGCTGCCAGTACTAAAAGCGCGGTGCGAAGCAAAATGGTCCTAATCATCGGGCCAACCCGGTTTGGCGTTCTTGGATGGTCTCGCAAGATTCGCTAGATATTAGTCCAATAGTCGTGAAAATCGCCAATGTGAAGGCGGCATCAGGTCGCCCGCCCGCGGGACGGTTAACGGCATTATGAAGGCCCTGCTCTGCACCCACTACGGCGCGCCGGAGGAGCTCACGCTGGCCGATATTCCTGAGCCAACCGCCGGGCCGGGCGAAGCGGTTGTGAAGGTCAAAGCCGCAGCGCTGAACTTCTTTGACACTCTGATTATCGCCGGCAAGTACCAGCACAAGCCGCCGTTCCCGTTTTCGCCCGCGGCCGAGTTCGCCGGCGAGGTTGAAAGCGTCGGCGCCGGCGTCACCATCGTCAATGTCGGCGATGGCGTCATTGGCAACATCGGCTGGGGCGCGGCTCGCGAGAAAGTTGCGATCGGTGTCGAAAAGCTGGTGCCGATACCGGATGGCCTTGATTTCGATCGCGCCGCCGGGGTTACCGTCACCTACGGCACCACGCTCTATGCGCTGAAGGACCGCGCCAGGCTGAATGCCGGTGAAACACTTGCCGTGCTGGGCGCGGCTGGTGGTACCGGCCTGTCAGCGGTGGAGATCGGTAAGCTGATGGGCGCGCGCGTGATCGCCTGCGCCTCGTCCGACGACAAGCTCGCCTTCGCGCGCGAGCGCGGCGCCCACGAAGGCGTCAATTACGCGACCGGCGACCTCAAGGCAGAATTGCGCCGGCTCACCGGCGGAAAGGGTGTCAATGTGATCTACGATCCGATCGGCGGCGAGCAGGGTGAAGGCGCGCTGCGCGCCATGGACTGGGCCGGACGCTACCTGGTGATCGGCTTTGCCGCCGGCGAAATGCCGAAGCTGCCGCTCAATCTTATCCTTCTGCGCAACTATGACGTACTCGGCGTTTACTGGGGCGCCTGGGCGGAACGCAATCCGGCCGCGCATCGCGAGAATTTGCGGCAGATCCTGACTTGGGTCGCTCAGGGAAAACTGAAGCCGCATGTGCAAGCGATCTACCCGCTCGAGCAGGCGGCCGCCGCGCTGAAGGCCATCTCCGCGCGCCAGGTGATGGGTAAGATCAATCTGCGGCCTTAATGTCGATCCAGTGCCGCGCGCGCCGCCTCGCGATGTTCGAGGCGGATGGTGCTCGCAACCAGTTTGATCACAGTCGCTAGCACGGCGGCATCGTCGGAGAAGCCAATCACCGGCAGCACGTCTGGGATCGCGTCGACCGGCAGCACGAAATAGGCGATGGCCCCGACCAGCGCTGCTTTCACCTGGAACGGCGTGCCACGATCGAAAGCGCAGTAATAAGCGGCGAGCAGGTCTTCCGCGAACGGCAGTTGAGCCGAAACTTGGCGCAGCTTAAGCCAGAAGCTGCGTCGCGGGCCGTCTTCGTCGTCACTTCGCCAGAATGCTGCGCGTGCAAACGCCATACCATTTATCTGGTTGACGGCGGGGCAAACCGCAAGGGCGACTCGCCGTCCGGCTGGACAGCGGACATCTCGAGCGCGAAGACAAATAGAAAGCTCGCCAGGATCGGCCCTTGCATAGGAAGAAGGTCAATGAGCGCAGCAAAATCAATATCAGTTGGTTGTCCTGCTTGGCGACGAACTTGTGCATGGTTGTGTCGCCTTTGAAAGCCGGCACGCGGAATTGGCATACACACCTTGATCGGAGCGCCCCCAAAATAGTTCAACCCGCGGAAACTAAAATCCCGCGATTTTATCCATCGCCTCGGCCAGCTTGATATCCAGCGCGGTGACTCCGCCAGCGTCATGGGTCGACAGCGTCACTTCCACCTTCTTGTAGACATTGAACCATTCCGGATGGTGATCCATCTTCTCCGCCACGAGCGCCGACTGCGTCATGAAGCCGAAGGCGTGGTTGAAATCCTTGAAGGTGAATGTCTTGGCGATGGCATCGCGGCCGACCACCTCAGACCAGCCCGACAGGCCAGCCAAAGCGTCCTTTCGCGCATCCCGGCTCAGTTTTTCCGCCATGACGGCCCTCGTGGTATGAACGCATGACCCTCGTAATGGGTCCGCCGCGATATTACCTTTGGAACGACGACCCCGATCATACGAGGCTTTCATGTCCTGGTCATTGAATATCGGGCGGGTGGCCGGCACCGTGGTGCGCATCCACCTCACCTTCCTGCTGTTTCTCGCCTGGATCTTCGCCGCCAGTTACGCTTCTGGCGGCGCGGCAACCGCGGTGGACAGCCTCATCTTCATGTTGTCGCTGTTCCTGTGCGTGCTGCTGCATGAGTTCGGCCACATCTTTACCGCGCGCGCTTTCGGCGTGTCGACGCCTTACGTGACGCTGCTGCCTATCGGGGGCGTGGCGCAGCTCGACCGCATCCCGGAGGAGCCGGGCCAGGAATTCCTCATCGCCATCGCCGGGCCGCTGGTGAATGTCGTGATCACCGCTATGCTAGTGTGGCTCGCCGGAGCCAATATGCAACCCGCTGCTGCCGCCGCGGTCGACAATTTGAAGATTCCACTGATCGACCGGCTGGCTGCGGTCAACCTGTTCCTCGCGCTGTTCAACATGATGCCGGCCTTCCCGATGGACGGCGGGCGCGTGCTGCGCGCGCTCTTGGCCAGTCGCTTCGGCTTTGTGCGCGCCACCGAGATCGCCGCTTCGATCGGTCAGTTCGTCGCCTTCGCGCTTGGCTTCATCGGGCTCCTATACAATCCGATCCTGATCTTCATCGCGATCTTCGTCTATCTCGCCGCCTCGTCAGAAGCGCACATGGTGGCGCTGCGCGCCGCCTCGCGGGGCGTGCCGGTGAGCTACGCCATGATGAAGCAGTTCGCCGCGCTGCCGCCGGATGCGCATTTGGACGAAGCCGTGCAGGCACTGCTGCAGACCGGCCAGGGCGAATTCCCGGTGGTCGACGGTGTCGGCAAGCCGGTCGGCGTGCTCGGACGCGGCGACCTGATCCGCGCTATCAAGACACTCGGGCCGGACGCGCGCGTCGCCGACGCCATGAGCGCCGAGCTACCGACCATCGGACACCGCGCCACACTCGATCAGGCGTTCCGGCTGCTGCAGGAAAAGCAGACGCCGGCAATCGGCGTTACCGATGCCAGTGGGCGGCTGGTCGGGATAGTCACTCACGAGACCATCGCTGGCATGATCATGCTTCAGGAGGCATTGCCGAAAGGCGTGCAAATCGGGCCCTGGAGCCGCCCGGCAGGGGCGTAACCGCTTGCCGATATATCGGTTGCGTCCGGCCGCTTCGTGACTATATTGCACCGCAATAGTCGCGGGCCTTGAGGGCCCGCGCTTAGTTTCCGGACACGTTATGGACCTTCGCAACGTCGCCATCATCGCGCACGTCGACCACGGCAAGACCACGCTGGTCGACCGGCTGCTGCAGCAATCCGGCGCGTACCGCGAAAACCAGCGCGTGGTCGAGCGCGCGATGGATTCCAACGACCTCGAGCGCGAGCGCGGCATCACCATCCTGGCCAAGGCCACCTCTGTGGTCTGGAAGGACACCCGCATCAATATCGTCGACACACCTGGCCACGCCGATTTCGGCGGCGAGGTGGAGCGCATCCTCAACATGGTGGATGGCGCGCTTGTACTGGTCGACGCCGCCGAAGGTCCGTTGCCGCAGACTAAGTTTGTGGTCTCCAAGGCGCTCAAGATGGGCCTCCAGCCGATTGTGGTGATAAACAAGGTCGACCGCTCCGACGCGCGGCCCGTGCAGGTAGTCAACGAGGTATTCGACCTATTCGCCGCGCTCGATGCTAGCGACGAGCAGCTCGATTTCCCCATCCTCTACGGCTCGGCCAAGCAGGGCTGGATGGCGACCAGCCTGGAGGGCTCGCACGATGACGGCATGCAGCCGCTGTTCGATCTCGTGCTACGCCACGTCAAGGCGCCAGTAGTCGAGAGCGGACCGTTCCGCCTGCTCGGCACCATCCTGGAAGCCAATCCCTATCTCGGCCGCATCGTCACCGGCCGCATTACATCTGGCTCCGTAAAGCCTAACCAGGCGGTGAAGGTACTCGGCCATGACGGCAGGCTGATCGAGACGGGCCGTATCACCAAAGTTTTGGCGTTCCGCGGACTTGAGCGCACCGCGGTGGACGAAGCCGAAGCTGGCGACATCGTTGCATTGGCCGGTTTGCCAAACGCCACCGTCGCCATGACGATCTGCGATCCGGCGATGGAAGCGCCGCTGCCGGCGCAGCCGATCGATCCGCCTACGCTAGCGATGACCTTCCGCGTCAACGATTCTCCGCTCGCCGGCACCGAGGGCACCAAGGTCACCGGCCGCATGATCCGCGACCGGCTGCTACGCGAAGCGGAAGGTAACGTGGCGCTGCGCGTGCGCGAGTCGGACGACAAGGAAGCGATGGAAGTCGCCGGCCGTGGCGAATTGCAGCTCGGCATCCTGATCGAAACCATGCGCCGCGAGGGCTTCGAGCTCTCGGTTTCGCGCCCGAAGGTGCTGCTCCGCCGCAACGAGCGGGGCGAGCTGGAAGAACCGATCGAAGAGGTCGTCATCGACGTCGACGAAATACACTCCGGCATCGTCGTGCAAAAGATGGCCGAGCGTAAAGCCGAGATGATTGAACTCAAGCCGTCAGGCGGCGGACGCGTGCGCATGGTGTTTTACGCGCCGACGCGCGGACTGATCGGCTATCAGGGCGAGTTGCTCACCGATACGCGCGGCACCGCCATCTTAAACCGGCTGTTCCACGGCTACGCCCCGCACAAGGGTCCAATCCAGGGCCGCCGCAACGGCGTGCTGATCTCCAACGACAAAGGCGAAGCCGTCGCCTATGCGTTATGGAATTTGGAAGATCGCGGCCCGATGATGATCGAGCCGGGCTGGAAGGTCTATCCTGGCATGATCGTTGGCGAGCACACGCGCGACAACGATCTCATCGTTAATGTGCTCAAGGGCAAGCAGCTCACCAACATACGCACTACCTCGAAGGATGAAGCGGTTCGCTTGACACCGCCGATCCGCATGACGCTGGAGAAGGCGCTCGCCTATATCGAGGACGACGAGTTGGTCGAGGTGACGCCGTCGTCGATCCGCCTGCGCAAGAAACTGCTCGACGAGAACGACCGCAAGAAGGAAGAGCGTGCGCGTACCGCCGAGGCGGTGTGACCTCTCGGCCGTTTCGAGTCGAATCGAAAATCGAATCACTTGCAGTTAGCTGCACCGCACTACGCCAACACCGCCACATTGCGGGCCGCGATTTACGTCGTATGACGATTGCTGACGCGCATTTCAGCGCGCGCCACAAGGGCTTTTCGCCCGCTGTGACCAATAATCCACACCGTTAACCCATCATTAACAATAGGCCTTGAAGGGCGCAGTGTTCGTTGCTCACGGGCTTCGCGTACCAGTAATGAATAGCCTTCCCGCCAAGATTCAGGAGCGCGACAAGAAGCTCGTTTTTTGCCTTGTCAATTTGTTGAACTATGAAATTGGTGCACTCCTCGCCCGGCGTAAAGCATGACTGCAACTCGCCGGGTGCTGATGACGGCGCGATCGGCTTTCGATTCGTGCTTTGAAAAATTAGCAATAGCGCCGTGAGGCCCGCGACAATCGCGAGCACCACGAACCCCAGATTAATGCGCTTCCATTTCACGACAGGCCAATAATATCTCAGTTTGACATTTTAGCTGGTAGCACCGGTCATTTCAGGCAAAATGTCGTAGCGTTGCGCCGCAGCCACGCTCTTCACCATTTCAGCATTTCCACAGCGCACCCGCTTGACCGGACGGCAGCAAATCAGGGAGGCTTAACGAAACGTTAACCCGGCACGGACTGTCGCCGGATACCCCGGCGGATACCCCGGAGCGCGGCGAGATCAAAAAGTGCCTGATTTGGTTGGCTAACATGCCGAATTCAACAACCCTCATAGAGATTCGCCGCGCGAAGGTTTCCGATGCGGTGGACATAGCCAGCACGCATGACGAGGCATGGCGCGCGGCCTATCAGGGCATCATCCCCGGTAACGAGCTCGACAAGCTGATCAACCGGCGCGGACCGGATTGGTGGGATAGTGCCATCCGCAAAGGCAGCCGCATCACCATCCTGCAGTTCGCTGAAAACATCGCCGGTTACGCCAATTACGGGCGCAACCGCGCGCGCAGCCTGTTCTATGACGGCGAAGTTTACGAGCTCTATCTGCGTCCCGAATATCAAGGCTTGGGCTTCGGCCGCCGCCTGTTTACCGCCGCGCGCAAGGATCTGATCCAGAGTGGTCTAAAGAGCCTGGTGGTCTGGGCGCTGTCCGACAACGAGCCGGCGATGCAATTCTATCGTGCACTCGGTGGCCGCGCAGTGGCCCGCTCATCTGAACGCTTCGGTGCCAAGACGCTCGACAAAGTCGCCTACGCCTGGCAGTGATTTTCGTCGAAAATTCTCTCGATTATCATCGTCGGGCATGTCCCGGCGACGCCGTTTGGGATGACACACTTCAATTAAATATTTGGCGCCGACACTCCGTGCTGCGCACAGGCAGCACGCAGCGTATTGAGCAAGAGACAGGCAATGGTCATAGGGCCGACGCCACCAGGCACCGGCGTGATGGCGCCGGCAACCTGGGCAGCTTCGGAAAATGCGACATCGCCGACGATCTTCGACTTTCCGCCCTCGCCGGCGACGCGGTTGATGCCGACGTCGATCACCGTCGCGCCAGGTTTAATCCAGTCGCCGCGCACCATTTCCGGCCGCCCGATCGCCGCAACCAATAGGTCGGCGCGGCGGCAGAGCCCCGGCAGATCGTTGGTCTTGGAATGCGCGACGGTCACCGTTGCGTTCTCGGCCAGCAGCAATTGTGCCACCGGCTTGCCGACAATGTTGGAGCGCCCGATCACGATCGCGTCCATGCCGGCGAGCGAGGCGTGCACGGTCTTGGCGAGCAGGATGCAGCCGAGCGGCGTGCACGGCACCAGCGCCGGCAAACCAATGGCCAGCCGACCGACATTGAGCGGATGGAAGCCGTCGACATCCTTGGCCGGATCGAGCGCCGCGATCACCTTTTTCGTATCGATCTGTTTCGGCAGTGGTAGTTGCACGAGGATGCCGTGCACTGCTGGGTCGGAATTGAGTTTTCCGATCAGATCGAACAGCTCGGCTTCCGAGGTCGATGCCGGCAGCTTGCGGTCGTAGGCGTGCATTCCGGACGCCGCCACCATTCTCGACTTGGTGCGAACATAGACTTCGCTGGCCGGGTTTTCCCCAACCAGCACAACGGCGATGCCCGGCACCAAGCTGTGATCGCGTCGCAGGCGGCGCACCGCATCCGTCACCTTGCCACGCAAGTCAGCCGCGGTGGCTTTACCGTCAATGATGCGTGCGGTCATGTCCACTGCCAGTCGTCCCCGCGAAAGGGGGACCCAGTAACCACTAGCGCTTACAACTTGAATCGCAAGGCCGATATCTAACCGATGCCCCGCTTTCGCGGGGCATGACGATTGAAATTATTGGCAAAGCCTTTCCAGCGCCGCGATCAAAGTTGGGCTATCGCCCGCGATGGTGAGCCGCTTGACCCGACTGGTGGCGCCGCTGGCCAAGCTGACATCGCGCGGTGGGACACCCAATGCCTTGGCAATCAGTCGGCACAACGCCTTGTTTGCATCGCCTTCGCTCGGCGCTGCACGCACGCGCATCTTCAGCACACTCCGTCCGTCGGATAGGACTTCGATGCCGTCGATTGTGTCACGGCCGCCTTTTGGCGTCAGCCGCACGCTGAGCACGACGCCATCAACAGCCGCCGACCACGGCCTCTCGCCGCTCACGTTAGAATACGTTCGGATAGATGTACCGGACGATGACGTTTTCCAGGAACAGAATGATCAGGATCAAGATCACCGGCGACACGTCGATGCCGCCGAGATTGGGCAGCATCGAGCGGATCGGCCGCAGCACCGGCTCGGTGATGCGATACAAGAAGTCCCCCACCATGTGCACCACCTGATTGCGGGTGTTGACCACGTTGAAGGCCACCAGCCAGGAAAGCACCGCGGCCGCGATCAGGAGCCAAATATAAATCTGCAGAACCAACAGAACGATATCGAGAACTGCGCGCATGATGTCCGCCCGTTCGAATCCGGCCGCAAACTACCCGGTCGCATGGTCTCGAACAAGCCGAGCGGGCCGTTTGCTTGCGCATGGTCTTGCCCGAGAACCGGCACCTTTTTTCGGGATCATGTGCTGGTCCTTATCCTTGACAGGCCATACCCCTGGCCCTAAATGGCGCCCACTCGCCTGAAATTTTGCGCACGATACCGCTTTTTGCGCCTTGGCGGGGCCGTAGCTCAGTTGGGAGAGCGCCTCGTTCGCAATGAGGAGGTCAGGGGTTCAAATCCCCTCGGCTCCACCACCGACCTTGCGGCCGATCCAATGATCGATGAATGCTGCCAGCCAGTGTCGCGAGGCATGGTCGTGCACCGCGCGATCAGCAATGTGCTCATGCCGCTTCTTGGTGCCCGGCAGCTCCATGCGATGGGCGCCGCGCGTCAACCAGCGGTACATCATGGCGTGGGTAACTTCCGGGTGAAACTGCAAGCCGTAGCCAGTGCCATAACGGATCGCTTGCACTGAAAAAGCATCGCCTTCGGCCAGCAGCTCGGCGCCAGTCGGTAGTGAGAAGCCTTCGCGGTGCCACTGATATACGTGGTCAGGCCACTCGGCGCAGACTGCGCGCCCCGCCGCAGTCGGGCGGATCGGATAATAGCCGACCTCGGCATGCCCTTGCGGATGCGGAAACACTTGGGCGCCGAGCTGGCGCGCGAGCATCTGCGCGCCAAGGCATACGCCGAGATACGGCTTCTGGTCCCGTAGCGGCACCGCGATCCAGTTGATCTCGCGGCGCACGAACTCCTCGTTGTCGTTGGCGCTCTGCGGGCCACCGAAGATCACTGCGCCCGCGTGCTCCTCCATCGTCTCGGGCAGTGGATCGCCGAAGCGCGGGCGCCGGACGTCGAGCGGATAGCCGAGCTTGGCCAGCGTCTGGCCGACCCGGCCAGGCGAGGAATGCTCCTGATGCAGGATGAGAAGGACCGGCTTCAACATGACGATTCGCGCGCCAGGCGCGTGTGCCGAGTAGTAATCGCTTCGCCGCGGTTTGCAAACAGAGCGGCACCCAGCATTTAGGCTCCGCGCGCGGAGCCGCGCCGGCTCTGCCGCGAATCCATTATCGATAGCAGCAGACCGCGCGGGAACAGCTGGATCAGCACGGTGATCAGCCAATTGAGCCGTCCAGGCACGACCGTGCGCCGATCCGCCATCAGGCCATCGTAGCCCTGTTGCGCGACAAACTCCGCCGACTTGGTAAGAATATCCGGTGCCAGTCTCCTGTTTTTGACCCCGGCCCGCTCGGCGAATTCGGTCGGCACCGGCCCCGGGCAGAGCACCGTGACGCGCACGCCGCGGGACTTGAGCTCGCTGTGAAGCGCCTCGCTGAACGACAGCACATAGGCCTTGCCCGCGTAATAGACCGCCATCCCCGGCCCCGGCAGGAAGCCGGCCATCGAGCCGACATTGAGAATGCCGCCCCGGTGCCGCGCAAGGCTGTCGACGAAGGCAAGCGACAACTCGGTGAGCGCGCGCACATTGAGGTCGATCATCGCGAGCTGCTCGTCGCAGTCGCGCGATGCCGCGGGACCGATTAGTCCGAAGCCGGCATTGTTGACCACGAATTGCGGCTCGG
>Ga0207780_1000021_pt1 | contig 30301 bp, 25 predicted proteins | sample LuqExpMetageno45_FD_187803 | JGI IMG/M metagenome (GOLD analysis project Ga0207780, IMG submission 187803) | Tropical forest soil microbial communities from Luquillo Experimental Forest, Puerto Rico - Sample 45 (SPAdes) | ecosystem: Environmental > Terrestrial > Soil > Tropical forest ...
CGTAATGTTCGGACCAAAGAAGACTCGGGGAGTCGAAGACCTCGTTGCCACCACTAATTGGAGCACTTCGAGCGCAAAGAAGTATACGTACAAGTTTGATGGCGCGGTCTATAGAAAAACAGACGAGTAATATCTGCTTACCACGTGACCAGCGAACGCCTTCGCCGCGATACCAATCGTTTTCCTAATAACAGAGATTGTGTCGGTAGTCCTCGGCGCGTGCGTCGTACCGGCCACCATCGCGGCTGGCCTGCTATTCCTTGCGAACTTCTAGCGGGGTTCACCGGCTTTACCGGCCAGTGAACATAATCGACCACTCTGCACCAGCGAGCAGATCCGCGAAGCCCCGGTCATGATGACACCGACAACCACCTTAATGTCCAGACGCCACCTATGTCGCCATCTAATACTTCATCAGGCCTTGCAGCCAACCACTGAGCTCGCCGCTGCCGCGGTTGTTCTGATCGTTGACTTTATAGGTAGCCAAAAAGCTGTTTCCAGCCTCTCGCGCCGCGGTCGGAGAAATCCCAAAAGCCTCACGAAAGGCGCGACTGAATGATGCCCCGTCCGTGAAGCCCAATTGGCCGGCGATATCGGAAATCCGCCGCGACATGTTTTGGGGCGCCGCGATTTCACGAAAACAGCGCGCCAGCCGCCGCTGACGAATATAGCCTTGGACTCCGTCGTAGGGTTTGAACAGCCTGTAGAGAGTCGCCCGCGAGACTGCGAACCTCCTGCAAAGATATTCCGGCCCGAGCTCTCGGTTGGGCAGCTCCATTTCGATATGGGCTTTTATGTTGCCGAGCACGGCGGTGCCCACGCCGTGCCGCGCCAGCGGCTTGGCTTCTATGGAAGGTCCGACACATCCGGCAATCAAGTGAGCGGTCGATCGCGCAACGGAAGTTGCCTCTTCGGGCGTCATCGTTTTTGCTTGTCTGGAAAGATCAATGAGATACCGGCTAAGCAACCGGCCTATTGCGCTGCTCGGCGAGAGCTTCATGCCATGCACCGCGTCCGGATCGCGCAGAAGCGGCGCCAGGACACTGCGCGGGATCGCTAGATTAGTGCTGCGAAACGACACATCATCGTTTTTGACCGAGCGGGAGAGGTCTACGATCCATACGTCGCCGGTGTCGACGACCATGTCTTGGCCTTCGACGTGGCTCCTGAAGCTGCCCTGCTCGTAAACCTGGACGAGATAGTGATCGATACCGCTGCGCGCGATCGTCTGCGGCGAGCGCCAGAACTTGATCCTATCGCTCTGGCTGACGCCAAGGACGAGCGAACCAAAGTGCCAGGCTGAAAACCCGAACCGGAAATCGTTGACGCCCTGACGCGATACATCCAGGTCGTAAACGGTGGCAACGGTTTCCGACCAATTTTGAAACGCGGCCTCGCCGGACGTCTGGCCATAGGGCAGAAAAAGCTTGGTCTGTCCGGCAGATGATTTGGACAAAGGTTCTGTCTTCCGAAGACGAAATGATTCGGTCGCTAAATACCGGGCGGTGTCGGGCTGAACAAGGGTATGACGGGCGCCGCACGACCCTTATCGACAGTCTAATTTCCGGATTAAAACCATTTTGAGACGCCACAACAAGCAATTGAGACGGCGAACAAAGTCAATCCAGGCCGATTTGATTAAAAGCATTGCGCGGTTTGTGAATGACGATCGTGGGGCCGAGCATGTCACCGCTACAGAAAACCTTAGTCGCCAGTGTACTGATCTTGTTCGCCATCGCTCACGTTGCCGGAGCGAAGGTGATGATGGAAAAGCAGGACACGATCTCCGTCGCTTCGATTCAACTCGGCGAGTGAACACCCACGAGGCCGGGCGCTGCTGTGTACGCGGCGGTACCAATCGGGATCGCCGGTCCTGACCTGGTGGAGAAGCCTCAATTTTCACTATATCAAATGATGCACTCCAGATCAGCTCAGGGTCGAACGGTGCTGATCGTTGGAAAGTGACGCGCGACGGTACACCGAGCGCGCAGTCAGCCCAGATGGTATCCGCCGTTCCCAATATCGATCGATGAGAATCGCTATGTCACACGCATTCAGCCAGAATCGGCCGGTACGCTTTAAAGTTCAAGTACGCTCGAGAGCTAGCCATCCGCTGCGCTGGGCTGGTTATGTCCTCGGCAGGATTGGCGGCACATTAGTGGCCGCTATGCATAAAAGTCGAGGACGGCAAGCAGTGCGTTTTCTTCACGAACATCGGCATCTTATTTCCGAAGAGTAGGCCATGGAGCACCTCGCACTAATGGCTGTCGCCACCTTTTTGGGTGCGGTCGTCTCGGGGCTTGCCGGCTTGCGTCACCTGCCTATCACTGAGCAAGGAAAGATCAAAGACGTGATCTCAATGCGAGATGTCACCGAATGGATTATTCAACGGCAGCAGGAACAATTTGATTCTGCAATAAACGCCATCAAAACCATGGCAGCATCCAACCGACGTCCAGCATTGAATACGCTCATAGGCGGGTTTCTCTAGAGTGCTGGGACAGTTCGATGCCATGCAGTCAGATCTGCTAGCATTCGGCGTTTTGATGGCCGGGGCCGTATCCGGCGCGACGGGCGTAGCATTTCCAGTGATCGCCGGGCCACTACTGCTGCTTGAATATCAACCGGCTCAGGCAGTTCTGCTAACCGCGATCTGTTCGTTGGCTGGCCAATTTTTCAGCATGGGTCTGTTGCGCGATAGCATCGAATATCGATTCCATTGGCCGCTTGTACTGCCTGGACTGTTGTGCATTCCGATCGGCACGACTCTCCTATTACTCGCAAGTCCGGCCGCCATGAAGATCGGCTTCGGAGCACTGCTTGCGCTCTCTAGCTTGTGTGTTCTCGTCCGGCGCCCTCGATTCGCATTCAGATCTCACACGATTGACGTGATCGTGGGTGCATGTGGGGGCGTATGCGCCGGTGCATTCGGAGCGTCCTCGGTAATCCCTGCCTTCTGGTTATCACTCCAAGGGCTTGACCGTCACGGACAACGCGGCATTATCCAGCCGTATATCATTGCTATGCAAATTGCGTCGTTTGCGCTGCTGCTTAAGAGCGGCATTCACAATGGCATTTTGCTGCAAGATCTCATTGTGTGGCTCGTGGCCACCCTTGCGGGCGTAGCCTTAGGGAGCTTTATCTTTTATCACATTAGCTGTGCGCTATACTCTCGCGCAATAATACTGATCACCTTCGCCTCCAGCCTCCTTCTCGTCATACACCACTAGCGGGGCGAGCAAAATGGAAGCGCAACTGGTTGTGATCTCACTGATCGTCTGTAACGTTTCCGCTTGCGCCGCAGGTTCAGACAACAAAATACCGAAGAGGGGATTCGGCTACGCAACATAGAAAATGCGAAAGTAATTCACGTCAATCCTTTAGACGAGCACGAAAGGGATCATCTTGTACTTTGGCGCGTCAGTGCGCCAGTGGATTTGGCCTGAGTTGAAACTGGATGACCAGCGGCTTCGACAGCGTTTCGGGGGTCGTGTCAGGAGCGCTCGGTGCAGGTGCGTCGATGCCTTCAACATGGAAAGGCGTGCGATTTGCCGGACGTGACCCACAATCCACGTCCTTTCCAGCCAGCGCTCGGATCGTCGCGTCGACCATCGATCCGCTTAGCGAAGAGGCCCATGGGGTATGGGACGCGCACGTCGAACCCGATTCAGCCGCACACATACGCTGCCGTTGTCCGAAACTGGCTCAAAGCTCCGCAGTGAGCAGGATGCCGCCAAACCGCCGCGGACTCTGTAGAACTTTACATCAGCGTCAGGATGCCGAATTGGGGCAGCAAAGGCGCGCTCCGCTTGCACTCTCGTCGCGCTTGGGTATGAGATGGGGTCATCGCACCACGAGTCAGAGGTAATAAGCAATGAAATTCTTCACTTTTCCTGCATCACCGGGCTGTCGACCCATCGCGATGTTCATCGCGGACCACGGAATGGATGTCGAAGAGCGCGTTGTCGATCTAATGTCCGGTCAACAGTACTCGCCAGAATTCATAACGATAAATCCGAATAGTGCTGTCCCTGTTCTCCAGGACGGAGACTTTGTGCTCACCGAATCCTCGGCAATTCTGAAGTACTTGGCGGACTTGATCGATTCGCCGACGTACCCGAAAGCGTTGCGAGCGCGCGCACTCGTGAACAGTGCGATGGACTGGTTCAATACCGGAATGTACCGAAATTTCGGATATAGCCTGTGTTATCCGCAGGTCCTTCCGCATGTGAAATGGGAAGACGCGAATGCTCAATCTCTTCTCCTCGCCACTGGCCAAGCGGGCTCTCGGAAGTTGCTATCCATAATGAACGATCACATGCTGGCCAATGGGAAAAAGTGGTTATGCGGTGCGGAACTAACGATCGCGGACTACTTCGCCTCGGGTATTCTAACTTTGGGTGAGTTGATTGGCTGCAATTTTTCGGCTTGGCCCAATGTACGGGAGTGGAGCGAGCGAATGGAGGCCCTGCCGAATTGGCGGAGCGCTAATGCTGGACTGTACGAGTGGGCGAAGTTCACCAATACGCAAGAGTACGTCCGCATCTAAGTTGATCCTGCTCAAAAAAGAGCCGGAGCAACAGACTGGTCCGATGCTCCTACTGGTTAGATATGAATGACCACACACTTGTCTTGGTGATGACGAGACGAATTGGCCCACATCTAACAAACGATGAAAAGCGAGCGCATCTAGTCGATTTGGGTCGCGAGCGTCTTATAGATCAGGTTTGCATTCAGGAGATTTTGCGCCGAAATCCTGAATACGTCGCTGATTTTCTTTATAGGTTTTTCTTATAAAGACCTATAAAGATTCTCCTGCGCTTTTTGTCGCGCCGGTCGAAATAACACTGCGAACGCCTGCATTGAAATAGCACTATAATTTACAACGCTTCGATGGCCGTCGCGAGAGCCGCTCAGAAGCAGCCGTTCAGGGTCTTGTCCCAACCAATGAAGCAGAGTCCTACTCATCATAGGCCTCGAGGCGGCGCGGAACCTCTAGAACCCCCACTGCGCAATCCCATCGCGCTGCCCCAGCGAGGTCAGACCGTGACTTCCGGTGAGCTAACGCTCTAAAAGTGCAGCATGGAGCTGAGCGACAGCTTCGAGCACCTGCGTGCGATGCAGAACGTCATCTTTGGGGATGCGGTCGACCGTCAAGGCAAGGTCTTTCAGTATATCAGCGAATAAGCCGAAGTGGATGTGCATATGTATTGATTTGCGAACATCATCGGCCCCAAGACGGTCAAGCGTAAGCACTACGGCCTCTGAATCAAAATGCGCGTCAAATTTTGACGAGTTCTCGAATGTGCCGATATACAGCTTCTCTGGATATTCGAGAGCTATCTCTGCCTTGTCGGCAATGGACTTAGACATCGGCCAACTCCCATGGGGTTCACCAGTATGACGCCACACTGGTTGCGCTCGTTCCGGTCGCAATCTCAACTTTCTTTCTGATGCTTAAAGCGTGGCCGTTTAGGAGCCTACAGGTCATAACAAATAGGAAAGCGCGGCCACCGCCAAACAAAGAATAACGATTGCGGCGACTGTCCAGAGAGTAAGTCTGTCCGCGTCGGCAATTCCGGATCCTGAAAAGCGATGGTCCATATCAATCTTTATACTCACTGCGTAATTGAGCGCCTTGAGGTTGATCAAGAATGCTTACCAATAGGCCAGCATCTCTTTGAGAAAGGCCAAGATTGTGTTCGTGATTCATGTCATGGCTGAAAAGAAGTCGGCCGACGAGTTGAGCGCGGGGCCCCCGTGCAATGGGCACGGATTTTGGCCCTTGCACGGACTGATCCATTTTCACACGGGGAGAAGCTCCAGATCCGCAGCCGAGTGCCGCATGCTGGTTCCATCGATGGCGAAGCAGCGGGTCATTTCAAAAAACCAGCTAAATAAGTGGCCGAAAACCGTCGGTGGAACTCGGGGTTGGACAGAACTCACTGAGCCCCATTGTTCGTACCTAGCTCGCGGCACATCCTCCTTCGCAACCAAGCTGCACTCTCACCCGATTGAACCCATGACATTCTCTCTGCCGTGTTTTGATGCCGACCAAAGCCGTTGCATCGCGTCAATGCATGCACCCTCAATTCAGAAAAAATGCTGCGTAATACATCAAGAGCTTACAATCGCTTTGAAGCTTTCTCTTTCTTTCAAGTTCCTACTAAAATAGCGCGAGGCGTGGTCGTTAGAGAAACGCCCCTGATATTACACAATGCGACGTCAAACGAGAAACTCCGGAGAATCTGATGCCTTGGAATCCGAGTGATGCCGAGAGGCACACACGCAAAGCGGTTACCGAACAGCTCAAAGAACTCTGGGCAAAAGTGGCGAACGAGTGTTTAGAACGGACCGGAGATGAAGGCCGCTCGATCCGTGAAGCGAACGCTGTCATAGCGCGCCAGTCGCGAGGGGATTAGCCAGAAGAGCGGCCCCCAACGCTACCGTCCATAATTCGACACGTCTGCTAATGGCGCCATGAATTGACGTAAGGAGTATGGCGCTTCTAATCAGCTTCTGACCGAACCGAAACATTGGCCACCGGTCAAGCCAAAAGGAGACGTTAAATGACCAGATACCGGCAGATACGCATTGTGCCTACGATGGCGCGATGGCCCGGGCCAGACGTTGCCAACGAAGCATCTCGCAAAGGCAGACAAGCGCAGGGCGCATGACGCGAGCGAGGAAGGCTCTGGAACGCGAACGTAGTCGTATGTAATCGCGATCCGGCTGCCAGACGAGGTTAGTTGAGCAATTAAAGGCGGCTTACCTGAAGTAACTTCTGTGTCAGAGGCGTAGCCATTCGACAAGCGCTTTTGTCGCTGCTGCCGGTCTTTCAAGTGTGGAGAGATGACCGCTGTCGGGGATCACAATGAGTCGCGAGCCTCGTATACCCTCAGCAATTTCGCGGGCGAGAGGTGGCGGGGTCGGCTCGTCGCTCTCACCGACTAAGACTAGCGTTGGGCAGGAAATCGCGGCAAGGCTTGGTCGCGAGTCCGGACGGCTCAAAATCGCCTCTTGCTGGCGCAGGTAAGCCTCGAGGCCAGTAGCCTCGGCCATCTCCCGCACTATGTCCTTCAGCGCTTCGTCGCCGTGTCGGTTGGGATGCACGTAAAGCGGAAACGCCTGTTCGGGGATCTCCTCGAAGCGCCCTTTGCTCGCCAGTCTCATCAGCACGCGCCGCCGTTCCGTCTGCTCCGGTGTGTCAGGACGCGCACTAGTATCAAGTAGCGCCAGTTTTGCGACCCGCTCCGGCGCTTGCCGCATTATCTCGAAAGCAATGAAGCCACCCATTGACAGCCCAGCTAGAGCAAAGTGCGGCGGCGCCGTTGCCAAAATTCGACGCGCAATCTTTTCCACGCTGTCGTCATGCCGATGATCGGCAATTGTCACCGGACCGAACTGCCACAGCGCCGGGATTTGAAAGCTAAAGAGCCGGGCTGTGCAGGTCAGACCAGGGACAAGCACCACGGGCACGCTCTCATCTTTCGTTTCGGCCCTCATATCGCTGCCACAAATCACCTTGTCTGACCCCTCGGGCCTTGAGCTACGTCCAGATTGCAGTGCTTACTCGCCTTGGCTTGCAATGTAAGCGGCCAAATCCGCAGCATCGTTTCGTGATAAGTTCATGCCCTGCATCGGGGGATGCGGCGCAAGCAAGAACAGGGCAACCTTGCCAGCGTCGAAGCTCTTCCGATCTGCGATTTCAGAAAACGGCGGGGCTTGCGTGTTACCCTGGCTCTGCCGGGCTGAAACAACATGGCACTCGGAGCACCAGCGCTCGGCTATAGCTTCACCCCGGCGCGCGTCTGCAGCCAACCCTGGCACCGTACCAACGAACAGTAGGCAAGCAGCAAGACAGGCGATGTTGGCGCGCATTTGCAGACCTTCTCCGGAGCGATCTAGTGATCCGCTGAACTGGGCCGCGCGGTTTGGCGTATCAACTTGTACTCTAAGCCGTGAGCGGGACACATGCAAAATCGATGGCGAATTGTCTTCGTAGCCGGGCTAACGATCTCACAACTCTTGCAATGTTCTCATTTCACGAGCGCGGCCAATGCTGCTGTTATTCCGACCTGGCGCTGGGCGTGATAGCGGCCCAGTTCTTTAGATTATTGCTGTCTATGGACGGTCAGACTCTGGGCGGGCTATACCGCGCACGGGAAGACAGCGGCTTTGGTGACAGCTTATCAAACACCATCACCTTTGAAACGAACGCATTGATAGTCCGAATATACGTCAGGCCACAATCTGCAGCGATATCAGAAAAATCTTCTCTAAGATAACTCTCATAATACGGCTCATGATAATTCTGCGGAAACAATTCTAACATGCCATCATAGTCACCTCGGTCGCCGCACTGAAGAGAGTCAACGATCACCAGTCGTCCACCTCGTTTAAGGACTCTGGCGCATTCTCTAAAGACCAGACGCCGTACATTTGGCGGCAATTCATGGAATAAGAAAACACTGCTTACAGCATCTATGCTGTTATCAGGTATCGGAATTGCTTCGGCTTTTCCGATGACAAAGCGAGTCCATCCCCAGCGCTTCAACTCGCGTTTCGCGCGCCGGATATAAGCTTCCGACAGGTCCAATCCAAAAATTGGCAGTCGCGGCCAAACCTGCTTGACGGAATCAAGAAATCGGCCAGTCCCGCAGCCTATATCAAGCAGCTTCAATAGGCGCTGATCGCACGAAGCAAATACTTCGCGAAGCTGCGGCAAAGCCTGCCAGCGGATAGCATTCGCCGTACCGTTAAAGAGCACTTCGACCTGGATGTCATACCGTTCAGCAGATTCATCCGTCAGCCAACCACCTGATTGGAAGTGGAAATTCTGCAGATAGTACCGTGGCCTCTTTCCGCGTGTTTCTTCGGTGAGGACTTCGGATATAGCGCGGTGCTTCCGCCGCTCGTGAATGGCAGGTAAATCCTCGAAGAAAAGCCGCGACCGACGCAGTATGGCTCCCCAGGATCCGTCATGATCGACAGGGACCGGGTAGATTCCGGCCTCAACATTGGCGAGGTCTTGCAAAAAAAGATCAGCCATGTCCGCGTAAATTTGACCACGATCTGGCACCGGCAAATCGGTGTGCGGCTGGTGCCACGCTTTCTTGCCCTCTTGGCGCCGCGTTGCCTCGGAGAGTCGGCGCAGGGCTAAACTGTGCCCAACGTACCAAGCCAGTCGCGGCACTTGGCGAGCGCCATAACTCATGCGTGTGAGAAGGCTTGGAAGTGGACTAGCCATTTGTTTCGCTCAGCACTCAAAAGGTTTGTGGCGAAGAGTTAGCTATAGCGTTTGCGGCAACCACGTATTTGCTAACGGTGCCTTGGGCGTGTCCGTTTTCGCCGTACAACAGCTATCGATGTATTTCACATCGCGGTTCGGTGGGGACGAGCCCAGTCGCTCAATGGTATTCCAGCCTGCGCTCGCACGCTTGCATAGAATGCTAGGCGCCATCCGGCGTGCGGTTCGTCGACGCGCAAGATATAGATGGCATCGTCGCTACCTCGAAGTTTGCAATAGCGGTAATCGGAGCCGAACCACTGATCAAGCAGTTCGCTAACGCTTACGTCTCGTTGCTTCAGACGGAATTTGCGCGGCACCTCCCTGCCGCAATGCTCCCGTGTCTCGACCGCAACTCGCACCCCGGGCCTCTCCGATATTTTTTGGCGCTGAGGCCATCTTAGCACCTTTCCGCTGGAGCTTTGAGAGCAGATCCAGTCAAAGAGCGTGCGGCGCACTTTCAGCGGGCGAGTTTCCTCCACGTCCTAGGCAACAGGAGGCGTCAGGAGGGTACGTCCGCCGCAAGATTCGCAACCGCGGCGGCAAAGTTCCACGCTCAATTTCGGAAAGTTGAGGCGCCGCACGGTCGGCTTCCAGGTGTCCGCACTCTGCTTCCGCAGGGGCATGGTTCGCAACCAATGAGCTCGTTCTCGAACACGCATGTGGGCGGCTAGGGGGTCTACACCGCGCGCCGCCGTGCACCGTTCCGTACCTCTCCTTACGGGCGTTATCTGAATTTTCTCGCGTTGTCAGCGCTGCTATCCACAGCATGCATTCCCTTCTCGTGGGAGGCAGGACATGGCCCAAGTCTACTTTCACTGTTCCAATCCTCGTCAGTTGCTGATGGATCAATGCGGTGCCGACGTGTGCGATCTGGCTGAAGCGCGTGAATGTGCTGCACGCGTTGTTCGGTCACTGATCACTACCCCGGGTCTGGAAGATTGGCGCCAATGGTTCTTGCACGCCAGCGATGATCTCGGCGACGAGATCTTCGTAGTCCCCTTTGCCTCCGTTCTCGGCAAGCCGCATTGAGGAGGGCGTCATGTTGCAAGTGCAACCATTATCGATGCCGCTTCGCTGTCGCCGCGAGACGGGAGTAATTATCACAAAGTGGTTTAAACTGGTCCAAAGTATTCGAGATCCCTATCGTCCCGAACGCCACTACATGCGAGGGCCTGGCCCAAGGTGGTATGCTAAACACCAACGTCAGGCTGGCGCCGACGTCCCTTGATCGAGCGCTCCGTTCAGCTGTCCTGGGACCTAGACGCGGGGCGGGCTAATGGCGGCTAATGACCGAAGCTGACCTGAGCCGCTCATTCAGAATAGCTCCGATTCATTTTAATGCAGATGAGGTTCGGGCGTGCCAACTCGTGTTTGTTCGCTCGTCTTAATCACTATTAGGCCGTCCGATCGAGGTTTGATCAGGCGAGCCGCATTGATTGCGTCACTCAGCGCGACCTGCCAACGTTTGCGGCGAAAATCAAGGCGGTGCCCGCATCCCGGGAATGGGCAGACCAATTCCGCTGCCGTTTCAAGCTCCGAAACGGATTTCAATGTGCTCTGTCCGCACTGCGGGCAATGGAAGGCGATTTTCATCGTTTGCATAGGCCCCTCATGCAGACTGTCTGGACCTCAATAGTGCGGAACGGTGTTTTGAATCCGAGTAACCGCCTTATTTTATCCGATTAAGAGCCGAGCATTTATTGGAGTTCCCCGCCACGATATGGCGCCTTAGTTGAGTTGTTGCGATGCGGGGCCAGCCGATCGTTTTGCGACTAGTGTAGCGGGAACGTTCACGGAGTGATGATGATGTGACTGGTGTCGGCCAGCATACACTCGAAGACGTTGACGAAGTGCGCCCGCCCGCCTCCTAGGCACGCGGGTTGGTGGCACCTCCTCGGAACTGCTCGTCGCGCATGAAGATAACGTGCCGTCTGTTGTTTGGCCGAATCCACGCTCGATTATCCGCTGGAAACGACTCGCGCGATCGTGAGTTTGCTATACGCCGGGGTGCCTGAGCTTTTTCCGCAGATTCGGTTTATTTTCACGCACGGCGGGGGTGCCGTTCCGTATCTTGCGGGACGAATTGCAACTTTCTCCGAGCTTAATCCAGATTTTCGCCAGCGTGGCTTTTCCCGCGTAATTCCAGCTCTGCAACGCTTCTATTACGACATCACACAATCGGTGAATCCGTACACTTTTGCTGCTTTGAGAACACTCGTGTCGGACAATCAGTTGCTGTTTGGATCCGATATCCCATTTGCACGCCAACAACAGATCGACTTCACGTTATCGGAGCTTCCGACCATCGGTCTGAGCGAGAGCGCGCTGGCAAACGTCAAAAGCGCGAATGCGATGCGTCTCTTTCCAGGTTTGGCCGCACGGAGCCATCGTTCATAGCAGTTCCATAGAGATCGCCGATGGCGAGCAAAGAAGGGAGGCAGCATTGAAGAGATATTTGGAATTGCTCGGCTTGGTGTCGCTGTTGTCGTGGGCGCTTTGCGGCGTTCCTTGGGCGGCGGAGTATCCTACCAGCATCGTGCGGATTGTCGTGCCATATCCTGCCGGGGGCGAGAACGACATACTCGCGCGCATCGTGGCGCAACAGCTGAGTGAAATGTGGGGAGAGCCGGTCGTCGTCGAGAACAGAGCCGGTGCGAATGGAATGCTCGGCTTGGAAACTGTGGCTCGCGCAGCCCCCGATGGCTACACGCTCGGACTCGGCAGCGACGGCCCTCTGGCCAGCAACAAGGCCCTGTACCAAACGATGCCTTACGATCCCGAGAAGGCATTCGCTCCCGTAGGGCTCATGGCGACGTATCAATACGCGCTTGTTGTTTCGCCGAAGATGCCGGTCAGTACCGTCGAGGAGTTGATAGACCTAGCTCGCAAAACCCCCGGAAAGTTGAACTATGCCTCGGTCGGGGTGGGAAGCCCTCATCATCTTGCGATGGAGCTTCTGAAATCGAAAGCCAAGGTCGATATGCAGAACGTGCTCTATCGTGGGGGAGCTCCCGCTCTGAACGGATTGATGGCCGGGGAAGTTGAAACGATGTTTACAGGCATCGCCGGAGTAGCCGCTCTTGAAGAAGCGGGTAAGCTCAAGATTTTGGCAGTCTCCGGTCCAGTACGGCATCCCCTCTTGCCGGAGGTGCGCAGGATCGCTGAGGCGGGCTATCCCGACTACGAGATTTCGAACTGGTTCGGCTTGTTAGCTCCTGCTGGCACGCCGACTGAAATCGTTCATAACATAAACGCCGATCTTGTTCGAGCAATGAACTCAACGGCGCTGCAGCAGCGGCTCAAACCAACAGGATTTGAGGTGAAAACGTCGACTCCAGATCAATTCTCGGAGCATATTCATAGCGAGATTGTTCGCTGGGCCGAAATCGTTAAAATATCGGGGGCTAAAGTAAACTAACCGTGGCTCGATGCGCAGGAGTCCCGCTGTGCAACGCTGTTTTCTACTGAGCAGTGCTCTGCTTTTTTTCAGACGTGCTGGGGCGTGACCGTCTCGGTCCGACGTCAATCATGCATAGACCACTGGCGCAAGGTAGTTTGTTGTAGCCGGAACAGCCGGCCCCGCATGCGATGTGACAGAGCGGGTCAGATGGCTCATGCCACAAAAATAGCGCCTACCCGGAATCGGCTCTCCAGAAAAAAGCCCCGACCGGGGGCCGGGGCAGTATTGCCGAACTCAAATCGGGGAGAAACGACGTTCGGCACGAAGGTCGATAGTGACGACCTAAGCGTTGAGGCGGGTGAGCGCGGCGCGGTTACGCAGCACGATCCTCCGCGAACTTGGGACAGCAATGGCCGCGCCTTTCTCGAGCTGGGTCAGCGTGCGCGACACCGTCTCGATGGTGAGGCCGAGATAATCGGCGATATCCTGACGCGACATAGGCAGATCGACTTCAGCCGCCGCGGCTGAGCGCTTGGCCATCTCAAGGAGGAAGCCGGCGACGCGCTCCTGCGCGGTCTTGATCAGCAGCATGATGTGATCCTGCGCGCGCTGCAGCTCGGCAGCGGTCATCGCCCAGAGCTGGCGGGCGACGTCGTTATCGCGTGTGGCGAGACCGATCAGCGCGCTGCGCTTGATGACCAGGATCTTGCAGTCGGTGATCGCTTCGGCGGAGAAGGTGTGCTCCTCGCCGATCTCCAAGCCGAACACATCACCGGCGAGATAGAAGGCGCCGATCTGGCGGCGGCCGTCATTGAGGACCTTGTAGGTGCGGACGGTGCCGTTCAGCACTTTGTAGACGTACTCGGCCGGCTCGTTCTCGCCGTAGATCTCGGCGTTGCGGCCGAAGGGCATCGGGGCCCCCATCAGCTCGATCGACGAATGGAACGCTTTGGACGCAACCGGAGGGGTAGGACGGACCGGCTGGCGGGCCGGGGTCGGGCGCTCGAGAGTCGTCTGCTGATTGAGCATGGTGGACCTCGCTGAATTCGACGGTCCAATCGTTAGTCCTGGTGTATAGAGGCCGATATTCAGATAATCCCCATAGGGGTTTCTCCGTAAGCCGAAGTGGGGCGCCATTGCACGATCGCGGTCCGGGCAAGTGATGACAGAAGCATTTGTCAGTAAAAGCTTTTTATCCAAGTCCCTGAGCGAGCGCTGGCTCCCTTATGCGGTCGCGCCGGTCGCCGTCGGGCTCTCGCTCGCGGCGCGCGGACTGCTCGCGCCGATTCTCCACAGTGACACGGTGTTTCTGTACTTCCTGCCGGCCGTATTGATCCCCGCAGGCTTGGGCGGATTGGGTCCCGGACTGCTGGCGACGGGACTAAGCCTGCTCTCCGCGTTCACCATCCTGATCGATCCCGCCGACGTGCCCGTGAACTGGGGCATCAACGGCGGAGCGTTTGCGCTGATTGGCATCGGCGTGTCCTGGGGTGGCGAGCTTTTGAATCGCGAGCGCCTGCGGACCATGGTGATGACACGCGATGCGCTCGCGCGCGAAGCGCATCTGCAATCGATTCTCGACACCGTGCCCGAGGCGATGATCGTCGTCGATGAGCGCGGCGTAATGCAGTCCTTCTCCAGCGCGGCCGAGCGGCTATTCGGCTACACCGCGGACGAGGCGCTCGGGCGTAACGTCAAGATCCTGATGCCGAACCCGTATTGCGACGCGCACGACGGCTACATGGAGCGGTATTTGACCACGGGAGAGCGGCGCATCATCGGCATCGGCCGTGTCGTGGTCGGCTTGCGCAAGGACAACTCGACCTTTCCGATGGAGCTTGCGGTCGGCGAGATGCGCTCGGGCAACCGCCGCTTCTTCACCGGCTTCATCCGCGATCTCACCGAACGGCAGAAGACGGAAGCGCGCCTGCAGGAACTGCAGTCCGAACTGGTGCACATCTCGCGGCTCACGGCCATGGGCGAGATGGCATCGACCTTGGCGCACGAATTGAACCAGCCGCTGTCGGCGATCTCGAATTACTTGAAAGGGTCCCGGCGGATGCTCGAAGGCGCCGGTGACGAGCAGTCGGCCACTCTGCGCGGCGCGCTCGAAAAAGCGTCCGAGCAGGCGATGCGTGCAGGGCAGATCATCCGTCGTCTGCGCGATTTCGTCTCGCGCGGCGAGACCGAGCGGCGCGTCGAGAGCATCAAAAAGCTGGTCGAGGAGGCGAGCGCGCTAGCGCTGGTCGGCGTGAAGGACCGCGGCATTCGCGTACAGTTCCAGTTCGATCCCGCCGTCGACCTAGTGCTCGCCGACCGCGTGCAGATCCAGCAGGTCGTGCTCAACCTCATCCGCAATGCGATGGATGCAATGGAGACGTCGGACAAGCGCGACCTCGTGCTCATTGTCGCGTCGGAGGGAGAAACGCACGCGCGCATCAGCGTGACGGACACGGGCTCGGGCATTTCGCCGGACATTGCGGATCAATTGTTCACGCCGTTCCTGACCACCAAGCGGCAGGGCATGGGCGTGGGCCTGTCGATTTCACGAACGATCGTCGAGGCGCATGGCGGCCGGATCTGGGTCGAAGCCAATCCGGGCGGCGGCACGATCTTTCATTTCACGCTGATGGTCGTCAACGTAGAGGACGTCGATGCCTGATTCTATCATCTTTATCATCGACGACGACGACGCCGTTCGTCAGTCGTTGCAATTCCTGCTGAAGACGGCGGGACTGAAGGCGCAGACCTTCGAGTCGCCAAGGGCGTTCTTCGAGGTGCTGCCGCAGATCACGTCCGGCTGCGTCATCACCGACGTGCGCATGCCGGACATCACAGGCATCGACCTGTTGAAGAAGGTGAAGCAGGTCAATCCCGACCTGCCGGTCATCGTGATCACCGGCCATGGCGATATCGCGCTCGCGGTCGAAGCGATGAAGATCGGCGCGATGGATTTTCTAGAAAAGCCGTTCGACGACGACCATCTGCTCGCGGCCGTGCGCACCGCCCTCGACCGCGATGCGGAAGCCACGCGGCGGCATGCGGAAGTCGCCGAAATTCATGAAAAGCTCGACGCACTGTCGAATCGCGAGCGCCAGGTGCTGGAAGGATTAGTCGCCGGAAATCCGAACAAGACCATCGCGTTCGATCTCGGCATCAGCCCGCGCACCGTGGAAATCTATCGTGCCAACCTGATGACCAAGATGGCGGCGAACAGCCTGTCCGATCTGGTGCGCATGTCGATGACGGCGGGCATTTTGGAGAAAAAGGGGAGGTAAACGTCTTGATGCGCCGCAATTTGGACCGCGCGGTGAGAAGAAACCGGGGTCCCGGGTCTTCAGCGCGTCATTGCATGCCGCGCTGCGCCCGGGACACCGAGGCGCCTACGCCTCCTTGCGCACGCCGATCCCGCGCATGAAGCGCTCGCGGATCTGCACCGGATCGCGGTCGGTGGTGCCGGTGCCCGGCTTGTCGTCGATGCGCGCGGCGATGAAGGTCGGCCCGCCCTTGAGCGCTTCGACGAACAGGCGATCAAACTCCTCTTCGTCCGCCGCCCAGGCGCTGTTCGCGAGACCGCAGCCGCGCGCGACGGCGACGAGATCGGTGGTCGCGCCGCTCGCGGTCGGCTGCCCGCCGGTGATCTGGTACATGCCGTTGTCCCACACCACCATCGTCAAATTCTTCGGCGTCTGCACCGCGATGGTCGACAGGCAGCCGAGCATCATCAGCAGCGAGCCGTCGCCTTCCAGCGCGACGACATGGCGCTCGGGCTGGGCCAGCGCGACGCCGAAGGCGATCGGTATGGTCAGCCCCATGCTGCCGAGCATGTAGAAATTCTGTGGACGCCGGCCGCTCATCCAGAGATCGAAATTGGAATTGCCGATGCCGCCGATGACGGCCTCCTCGCGCTTGAGCTGCGCGACGAGACGCTTGGTCAATTCGAAGCGGTTCATCACTTTCGCGTTGTGCGCCGTTGCTGCCATGACCCACCTCACGCGGCGAAGACTTTGCCGCCGGTCAACAGCGGCGAGAGGATGAAGGTGACGGGCGCCTGCGTCGCGACCGCCTGCTTGATCGCGCGGTCGACGATGAAGCCTAGCTCGTCGTGGCGCGTGATGGTGTGCTGCTCCATCGCGAGCGAGTCGAGCACCGGCCGCATCGTGCGGCACACCATCGCCTGGCCGAGGTTGAACTCGCCGAGCGTGCCACGCTCGGAGACGAAGATCAGCGCCGGAATCTGCGAGGGCACAACCAACGAGGCGAGCGCGTTTGGGATGGTGCCAAAACCCGACGTCTGCATCAGCACTGCGGCACGCAAGCCTCCCATCCACGCGCCTGTGACGATACCTATCGCCTCCTCCTCGCGCGTGCAGGGAAATGTGGTGAAGAAATTGTCGGCGTGCAGCGCCTTGATCAGCGGCGTGAACACGCGATCGGGCACATAAGGGACGAGCTTCACCTGATTGGCTTTGAGCATCTGAAGCACGATCTCGTGCCAGGGCGCCTGTGTCGGGTCTGTCATGGAGAATGTCTTTTTGAACGCGTGAAACACCGGGAGCATTGCCCGTTCGATGTTCGCAGCATAGCCTATCGGCGACGCACGCGGACACTCAAAAACGATCCGCTCAGGGGAGGACTGCCATGACGAAATTCGCTGCCGCGCCCTCGCGACGCACATTCATCAAAACTGCGCTCGCCGCGGGCGTCGCCGCACCGGCGCTGCTGCGCACGCGCGCGGCCTTCGCGCAATATCCCGAGCGGCCGGTGAAAATCGTGGTGGCGAATACGCCGGGCGGGCCGTCGGATCTGATCGGACGCGTGGTCGCCGCTGCGCTCGAGCAGTCGACCGGCAAGACAATCATCATCGAAAATCGCGGCGGCGCCGGCGGCAACATCGGCATGGGCTATGTCGCGCATTCCGATCCCGATGGTTACACGCTCCTGCTCGCGACAACGGCGTTCTCGGTCAATCCGGGCCTGTACAATCATCTCCCCTTCGATCCGATGAAGGACTTCGTCGCCATCAGCGATCTCGCCGGCGCGCCGAACCTGTTCGCCGTGCAAAAAGATTCGCCGGCGAAAACGATGAAGGACTTCGTTGCGCTCGCCCGCGACAATGCGGCGAAATACAACATTTCCGTCCCGCCGATCGGCACAACCCCGCAACTGCAGGCGACGCTGCTGCGCTCACGCGAGCAACTGCCGAAGGTGGAAGAGGTCGTCTTCAAAGGCGGCGGCGACGCGCTGACCGCGCTGCTCACCGGGACGGTGCAGCTCGCCTCCAACTCGCTCGGCCCGGCGTCGCCGCACATGAAGGCAGGTGCCATCCGCGCACTCGGCATCTGTTCGGAGGAGCGTTGGCCGGATTTCCCCGACGTGCCGACGATGGTGGAGCAGGGCTACAAGGATTTCGTGTTCGCGACCGACATGGCCCTGCTTGCGCCGGCCAAGACGCCGCCGGACATCGTAAAGTGGCTGGAGGCGGCGACCTTGAAGGTGCTGACGGCGCCGGACATGAAGGAGAAGCTGTTCAAGAGCGGCTTCCTGGTGCGTGCGAAAGGCGGCAACGACTGCTGGAAGCGGATGACACACGAGATCGACATGTTCAGAAGCATCATCGACGGCGCGCATATCGCGAAGTTGTAGTCCCTACCCTCCCCAGGCTTCGCAGGGGAGGGAAAGAAGCGCCTCATGCACATCGCCGCCATTGCGCCCCTCCCCGTCAGCCTGCCGATGAAGAAGCCCGTAATCATGGCGGGCGAGGAGGTGCGGCGCGCGGAGAACGTGCTGGTCAAGATCGCCACGAACGACGGTCGCGCCGGCTGGGGCGAGGCCGCGTCCGCGCCGGTGATGACCGGCGACACGCTGGAGAGCCTCGTCGCCGCATTGCATCACCTTGCGCCGGCGCTCATCGAGCGCGATCCGCGCGACATCGACGGCGCGATGGCGGCGATGCACGGACGGCTCTACGGCAACAACGGTGCCAAGGCCGCCGTCGAGATCGCGCTGCTCGATCTCGCCGCGCAAGATGCGCGATGTCCGCTGAACGCGCTGCTCGGCAAGCCGCAGCGCACGCACATTCCGCTCCTGGGCGTCATCGGCGGCGGCGATCTCGACGGCGATCTTTCCGACGCGGTGAAGAAGAAGGCCGACGGCTTCACCGCGTTCAAGATCAAGGTTGGCGTCGACACGCCCGAGGCGGACGCTGCACGCACGCGCGCGATCTGCGAGGTGTTGGGGCGCGAATGCGTGATCTCGGCGGATGCCAACCAGGGTTTCTCGCGCGACGAAGCGCTAGCCTATGTGCGCGCGGTGGACGGCTCCGGGCTCACCTTCTTCGAGCAGCCGCTCGACGCGCACGATCTCGACGGCATGGCGAAGGTCGCCGCGGCAACCTCGATCGCGATCGGCGCCGACGAGGGCATCCACGCGCTCGCCGAAATTCGCGCGCATCATGCGCGACAAGCCGCGCGCGGCGTGAGTTTGAAGGCGATCAAGCTCGGCGGCGTGCGCGCGCTGGTCGATGCGGGACGGCTGTGCGCCGAATTGGACATGGCGGTGAACATCTCCTGCAAGACCGGCGAGTCGAGTGTCGCCTGCGCCGCCGCGCTGCATGCCGCGAGCGTGATCCCGGCGCTCGACTGGGCGCTGACCCTGACGCATACGGGGCTGGCGGCGGACGTTGTGCGTTCGTCGATCCCGACCGCGCGCGGGCACGTCGATGCGCTGGAGCGGATCGGACTCGGCGTCGAGGTGGACGAGGATCTGGTGGAGCGGCACCGCGTGAGGATTGCGCAGCGCCTGGTTTAAGTTACCGGCCTCGCCGCAAACTCTCTTCACCTCCCGCCAGGGGAGGGTGGAAGAAGCCCACACTCAATCTTTCTTCTTCTCCACGCCCCTGACCGGCGTTTCCGGTTTCAAATTCCCGTGCCGGCGGGCGAACGTGTTCTCGCCGCTCGCGCGCCAGTCGCCGCGCACGGCGGCCTGCGCGAACGCCGTCCACTCCGGCGCCCAGTCGCCGAGCTCGTAGCCGTGCCACGGCGACTGCGGCGTGATGCGCGGCAAGTCCAATTCCTGCCACAGATCGTGCGCGCGGCGCATGTACTCCTCCGCCGGAAGCGCGAGCGGCGGCATGACGCTTTTCAGCGTCGCGTCGATCATCAGCGTGCCCTCTTCCGCCGCGCGGCCCGACTTCGGACCGTGCCCTGCTGAGCGGTAGGGCATCGTCAGCACGTCCGTGTTGAAGTCCGAGCGGTAGGCCATCGACCAGAAGATCGCGTTCGCGTTCTCCGGATCGATGTCGTCCGAAACGGCGATGACGAGTTTACCGCACTGCGCCTGCAGGCTCGCCGCGCCCTGCATGCCGCGCCAGACCTCCGTCCTCGGCGTGCCGCGCGCGAACTGCACGAAGATCACCTTGCGCAAGTTGGTCAGCGGCTCGTGCATGACGACGCGCGTGACGCCGCGGATGCCGAGCACGTGGCGCAAATGTTCCAGGAACATCGGCTCGTAGGCGACCTTCTTCAACACGGACGATTCGCTCGGCGTCACCTGGCTGACGATCGAGAGGAACACCGGCTTGCGCTTGCGCGTGATCGCGGTGACGCGCATCGACATGTTGAAGTCTTCCAGCGCGACGTGGCCGTGGCTCTCGCCGAACGGCCCTTCCGGCTCGAGCAGATCCGTGTCGATCAGGCCCTCGATGACGATCTCGGAATCGGCAGGCACCACGAGATCGACCGTCTTGCAGCGCACGGTGCGCACGGGCGCGCCCATCAGCCCACCGGCGACCGCCATCTCGTCGACGTCGATCGCCAGCTTCTGCGGGCCGGTGAACAGCACGGCCGGCGCACAGCCGACGACGATGGCGCAGGGCATCTCGCGCTTGAGCTTTTTATATTTCTGCCAGTGCAGATAGCCGCCCGCGCCGGACAGGCGCGAGGCCATGCGCACGCCGAGCCGGTCGTTAGCTTTGAGCGCCGCGCGATACGTGCCCATGTTCTGGATGCCGTTGTCCGGATCCTTGGTGACGCAGAGCGTGGCGGTGAGATACGGCGCGGAGTCGAAGCCGGGCGTGGAGATCGGCACGGGTAACGATGCAAGCCCGCTGCGCTTGAGATCGTCGCCCGTTTCGACGATCTGCTGGCACGGCCCGTCGTTGACCAGCACCGGCTGAACCGGCTCGGCCATGGCCTTGACCCACACCTTGCCGATGTCCCCGACCGGCACGCCCAGGCCGGCGGCATAAATCTCCGGCGAGGCCGCAAGGCCGCCGACCAGCACGGGGATGTCGTATTTCTCACCCTTCGCGCCGACGACATTAGTAAAAAGAAAGGCGCGGCGCTCCTCGTCGCGTAAGCCTCCCTGGAATTGCCAGCGCGCCAGCGGATGCAGCTCGGTATCCTTGTTGATTGGCTTTCCGATCACAGTGACGAGGCCGCGCTCGGTCAGCCGCGCCAGATGCTCCTGCAGATCGGATGGCGCGTTTTGCTTGCTCATCTGCAAATCCTATTTGAACGACAGCGCGTGGCCGGGATTCTGCAGCGCGCGGCGCGCCATCACCATGGCGAGGTGAGCGCGGTACTCCGGCGTCGCGTTCATGTCCTCAAGCAGGCCGGAAGGGTCGATACTGAGGCCGTCCAGAGCTTCGGCGCGAAAATCCTTGTTCAGCGCGTATTCCAATTCGCGCGCGCGGAAGACGCCGCTCGCGCCCGCGCCGGTGACGGCGACGCGCACGCCCTCGCCCGTGCGCGCGATGAACACGCCGGCGATGGCGAAGCGCGACGCAGCGCTGCGGAATTTGGCGTAAGCTGCGAGCTGCGGCACCGGAAACACGACGCGGGTGACGATCTCGCCCGTCTCGAGCGCCGTCTCGTACAACGAGACGAAGAAATCGTCGCCAGCGATCTCGCGCCGGTCGGTCACGACCGTTGCGCCGAGGCCAAGTACGGCGGCTGGATAGTCCGCCGCGGGATCGTCGTTGGCGAGTGAGCCGCCGATGGTGCCGCGGTTGCGCACGTGCCGGTCGCCGATCGAACCGGCGAGTCCGGCGAGCGCAGGGATTTGCTCGCGCACCAGCACGGACGAAGCCACATCGGCGTGATACGTCATCGCGCCGATCGCGATGCGGCCGTTCTCGTCGCGAATGCCGCGCAACTCGGCGATGCGCCCGAGATCGACCAGAGCCGGCGGCCGCGCCAAGCCCTGCTTCATCGTCGGCAGCAATGTATGCCCGCCGGCAACGAAACTCGCCTCCGGCTCCGAGTCGAACGCCCGACGCGCTTCGTCGAGTGTGGCAGGGCGGCGATACTGGAACGGCTGCATGCTCTACTCCACAGCCGCGTGCTGACCGCGCATCTCGGCGTCGGCGGCGAGAATCGCTTTGACAATGTTGTGATAGCCGGTGCAGCGGCAGAGATTGCCTTCCATTTCCTCGCGCACCTTCGCCTCGGTCAGCGGCGTCTGCGCCGTCTCGATCAGATTGACCGCGGCCATGATCATGCCCGGCGTGCAGAAGCCGCATTGCAACGCATGGTTCTCGTGAAACGCGCGCTGCACCGGATGCAATTCGCCGCCCTTCGCAAGCCCCTCGATCGTGGTCACCGCGCAGCCGTCAGCCTGCACCGCGAGCATGGTGCACGACTTCACCGAGCGGCCGTCGAGATGCACGACGCAGCAGCCGCATTGCGTCGTGTCGCAGCCGACATGCGTGCCTGTCATCCCGAGATGCTCGCGCAGGAACGTTGCGAGCAGCACGTGACCTTCGACCTCGCGCGACACGCGCTCGCCATTGACCGCCATCGACACGCGCATTGCTTTCACTCCGCCGACGCACGCGGCCGCGCGTTCTGGATCGCGGTCCAGATCTTCAGCGGCGTGAGCGGCATTTCGATGTGCGGCGAACCGAATTCGGCGAGCGCATCTTCGATCGCGCTCATGATCACCGCCGGCGCCGGCGTGGTGCCGCCCTCGCCGCCCGCCTTGACCCCGAACGGATTGGTCGGCGACAGCACCTCCGCGATTTCGGCCTTGTAGCTCGGCATGTTGTCGAAGCGCGGCATGCCGTAGTCCATCAGCGAGCCGTTGACCGGCTGGCCGGACGAGGGATCGATCGCGCATTGCTCCCACAGCGCCTGCCCGACGCCCTGCGCGATGCCGCCATGCGTCTGCCCGTGCACGATCAGCGGATTGATGCAGCGGCCGACGTCGTCGACCGTGGTGTAGCGCACGATGTCGAGCCCGCCGGTCTCCAAATCGATCTCGATTTCGCAGACGCAGGCGCCGTTCGGAAACACCGGCGTGTGCATCTCGTTGTCGCGCCGCACCTTCAGGCCGCCCCGTAACTGCTCGGGAAGACTTGGATCGTCCGCGAAGCGCGCGAGATCGGACCAGGTGTAGGTAAGATTGCGCTCGCCGGCTCGGAAGACGCCGTCCTCGAATTGCACCGCCTCTTCGGCGACGCCGAGCGCATGCGCGGCAAGCGCGCGGCCTTTCGCAATCAAATCCTCGCTCGCCAGCGCGAGCACGGTGCTCGCATGCCGCATCGAGCGGCCGGAATGCGTGCCACCGCCCGCGCTCACCACGTCGGTGTCGCCGAGCGTGATGGTGACGCTCTCAAAGGGAACGCCCAAGAGATCGGCCGCGACCTGGGCGAAGCTCGTCTCGTGCCCCTGCCCGGCCGGCTGCGTGCCGATCACGATCTCGATTCCGTCCAGCCGCACCAGAATGTCGGTGCGCTCCTTTGGAGCGCCGATCGAGGATTCGACGTAATTTGCAAATCCGACCGCGAGGATCTTGCCGCGCTCGCGCGCCTCGCGTTTACGCGCCGCAACGCCCGGCCAGTCGGCGAGTTCGAGCACGCGGTCCATGTTCGCTTCGTAGGTGCCGCTGTCGTAGGTCGAGCCGACCGCATTGGTGTAGGGCATCTGCGAAGGCGCGACGAGATTGCGCCGGCGCAACTCGATGCGGTCGAAGCCGAGCGTGCGAGCGGCCTTGTCGATCAGACGCTCGATCGCGAACGTCACTTCGGGGCGTCCCGAGCTGCGATAGGCCTGCGTCGGCATCGTGTTGGTAAACACCGCGCGCGATCGCAACGTCGCGAGCGGGATGTCGTAGGAGCCGGTGATTAGCCCGGAGCCCTTGCTCAAAGGCGAGAGCGACACGCAGCGCGAGCCGACATTGCTCAAATTCGACGCGCGCATCGCGAGGAATTTTCCGTCCTTGTCGAGCGCGAGCGAGACCTCGCTGACAAGGTCGCGGCCCTGATAATCGGTGAGGAACGCTTCCGTGCGCTCCGCGCGGAATTTGACCGGCCGGCCGAGCTTCCTCGACGCCCACAGCACGAGGCCGAATTCGACATAGACGCGGTTGCGCGTACCGAAATTGCCGCCGACGTCGAACGAGAGCACGCGCACCGTTTCGGGGTCGACGCCGAGCAGCTCGGCGAGCTCGCGCTTCTGCCGCACCGCGCCGCCGCTGCCGGCATAGAGCGTGTAGCGGCCGGTCGCGGCGTCGTAGGACCCGAGTGCGGCGCGCAGCTCGAGCGGTACGCCGGTGACGCGGCCGACATGCGACTTCATCGAGACGACGTGTGCGGCAAGCGCGAAGGCGGCATCGGTTGCGGCCTTATCGCCGAATGACGTGTCGACGAGAACATTGTTCGGGATCTCGTCGTAGAGTTTCGGCGCGTCCGCGTGCGTCGCCTGGTCGCTGTCGGCGACCCACGGCAACTCGTCATACTCGACCTCGACCGCTTCCGCGCCGGCCTGCGCCTGGTCGCGCGTCTCGGCGACGACCATCGCCAGCGCCTCGCCGACATGCCGCACGCGATCGTCCGGCAGGAGCCGATTGTCGCCGATGAACACCTCACCACCGCCCGGCGCGGTGAGTTTCATGTCGTATTGGGTCGAGGGTACCGGGTTGTGCGGAATGTGCCCGAGGCGGTCGCGCGCGCAGTCCGCGCCGGTATAGACCGCAAGCACGCCGGGCATCGCGAGCGCCGCGCTCTCGTCGATCGCAACGATGCGCGCATGCGGATGCGGCGAGCGCACCATCGCAGCCCAGGCTTGGCCGGGCAGGCTGAAATCGTCGGTGAACCGGCCTTTGCCGGTAATCAGGCGCAGGTCTTCCTTGCGCGGCAAGGGCCGCCCGACCGCCTTGAAAACCTTGTCCTGCAACATCGAAACGCTCCGGCTTCGGCGCGTGTCATACAAACTCCGCGGAGCGGAGCGCAAGCGCGAGAGTCCCGTGGACGGCGCGCGCGTTGTCTGACATTCATGGCGCCCCGTCCAACAACGAGCCGGAACTCGCAATCTGGCCCAGCCGGGAGTGCGCACATGCTCCGCCTGAAATCGCTTCTCTTTCTTCTCCTCTCATTCGTCCTCGCGCCCGCTGCCTTCGCGCAGAACTATCCGACGCGACCGATCCATCTGATCGTCGGCTTCGGCGCCGGTTCGAGCAGCGACGTCACCGGCCGGCTGATCGCGCAGAAGCTCGGGGAACTCCTCGGCCAATCGGTCGTCGTGGAGAACCGTCCCGGCGCGAGCAGCATGATCGCGGCCGAGGTCGTCGCGAGGTCGAAGAAGGACGGCTACACACTGCTGCTCGCGACCATCGCCAATACGATCAACACGACGTTGATCCCGGACAAGGGCCTCAATTTTGAAAAAGACCTGGCACCGGTCGGGCTAGTCGCCGCAATTCCGGAAATCCTAGTGGTCAATCCGCAGCTCGAGGTCAACAGCCTCAAGGATTTGATCGCGCTGGCGAAGGAAAAGCCCGATACGCTGTTCTATGGCGCGTCGGGCCTCGGCAGCGGCCCGCATATGGCGAGCGAACTGTTCAAGAAGGAAGCCGGCATCAAGATGACCGGCGTGCTCTATCCGGGCAGCGCGCAGACCGTCACCGACCTGATCGCCGGGCGCATCCAGGTGATGTTCGCACCGGTGACGACCGTGGTCGGGCTGATGAAGGACGGCCGCGTGAAGGCGCTCGCCAGCACCGAGGCAAAACGCGCCGGCGTCGCGCCGCAACTGCCGACGATCGCGGAGGCCGCGATCCCCGGCTTCAATACGGGCATCTGGTACGGCTTGCTTGCGCCCGCAGGCACGCCGCAGCCGGTGATCGACAAGCTGAACGCGGCGATCAACGAGGCGTTGAAGGATCAGACGCTGCTGAGCAACTTCAGCAAGCAGGGCCTCGATCCGCTCGGCGGCACGCCGGCGGAGTTCGCAAGCTACATCAAGAGCGAGACGGAGCGCTGGGCATCCGTCGTCCAGTCGATGGATCAGGCGAAGCCGGCCGAGGCGCAACCCAAATAATCGTTATAGCGCCCCAACGAAAATTGATAACGAAACCGCGCCGTTTTGACTTTTCAGCTGCGGCGCGGCTCGACTAGATTGCGGGCCCACAAAAGCCGTGCAGCGAAATGCTGCGTGCGCAATGAGGAAGCATCTATGGCCCGCGAACGCGCCGAAGACGGCGTCAATCGCCGTAATTTCCTGACCGGTGTCGCTGTCGCCAGCGCGGCAGGCGCGGTGGCGCCGGTGCAGGCGAAGGCGGCGTCCGCCGCGCCGGAACCCGCGCGTCCGTCCGCGCTGCGTCCTTCCGCCGCGCTCGCCAAGGCGGAGATGGGCACGCCGGAACCGCCGAAACATGCGGGCGGCGCGCCCGCCTCCGACTTCATGGTCGACGTGATCAAGTCGCTCGACATCGATTACGTCGCGGCCAATCCGGCGAACAGCTTCCGCGGCCTGCACGAGTCGCTGCTCACCTACGGCGGCAACAAGAAACCGGAATTCCTCACCTGCATGCACGAGGAATCCTCGGTCGCGATGGCGCACGGCTATTTCAAGATCGCCGGCAAGCCGATGCTGGCGCTCTGCCACGGTACCGTCGGCCTGCAGCATGCGAGCATGGCGATCTACAACGCGTGGTGCGACCGCGTGCCGGTCGTCATCATCGGCGGCAACGATCTCGACGCGACCAAGCGCGCTCCCTTCGTGCCGACCTATCATTCGGCGCAGGACATCAACGCGCTGGTGCGCGACTTCGTCAAATGGGACGACACACCGATGTCGCCCGCACACTTCGCCGAGTCCTTCGTGCGCGCCTACAAGATCGCGATGACGCCGCCGCACGAGCCGGTGCTGATCGCGCTCGACAGCGACATGCAGGAAGAGCCGCTGCCGAAGCGTCCGCCGATGCCGCGCTACGTCCGCACGTCGCCGCCGCAGGGCGACATCGCCGCGCTGCGCGACGCGGCGAAGATGCTGGTCGATGCCGAGCATCCGGTGATCGTCGCGGACCGCTGCGCGCGCACGCCGGAAGGCATGCCGCTGCTGGTCGAACTCGCCGAATTGCTGAACGCGCCCGTCATCGATCAGCGTGCCCGGCTCAATTTCCCGACCACGCATCATCTGCATCAGACCGGACGGCGCGGGGCGCTGATCCGCGAGGCGGACGTCGTGCTCGGGCTCGAGCTGTCCGACTTCTGGGGGACGGTAAATCGCTACATCGACAACGGCGAGAATTTGCGCGAGCCGGTGGTCAAGGCGGGCACCAAGCTGATCAGCATCAGCTCGGGCGATTACTATCTCAAATCCAATTACCAGGACTTCCAGCGCTTCCAGCCGGTCGATCTCTCGATCGCGGGCGACGCCGAAGCGACGCTGCCGGCGCTGATCGAAGCCGTGAAGATCGCGCTGCCCGTATCCAAGAAAGCGGCGCTGGAAAAGCGCGGCGAGGCGATGCGCAAGGCGTGGAGCGAAACGCGCAAACGCACGCTCGAAGCCGCGCGTTATGGTTGGGATGCGAGCCCGATCAGCACAGCGCGGATGTGCGCGGAGCTCTGGGCGCTGATCAAGAGCGAGGACTGGTCGCTGGTCGGTTCCGACCGCATGGTCAGTTCATGGCCGAGCCGGCTCTGGCCGATGGAGAAGCATTATCATCACATCGGCGGGCCTGGCGGATTCGGCATCGGCTACGGTGCACCGGCCGCCGTCGGCGCCGCGCTCGCCAATCGCGAGCACGGCAGGCTGTCGGTGAACATCCAGTGCGACGGCGATCTGATGTTTGCGCCCGGCGTGTTGTGGACCGCGGCGCATCACAAGATCCCGTTGCTCAACGTGATGCACAACAACCGCGGCTATCATCAGGAGGTCATGCACATCCAGCGCATGGCCGACCGCCGCGATCGCGTGCTCAACGACGGACCGGTTGGCACCCAGATCAACGGGCCGAACATCGATTACGCCAAGCTCGCGCAGTCGATGGGTCTGTGGGCGAGCGGCCCGATCACCGATCCGAACGAGCTCGCGCCGGCGCTCAAGCGCGCGGTGGAAGTTGTCAAGGCCGGCGAGCCGGCTTTGGTCGATGTCGTCACGCAACCGCGCTGAGGCCATCATGCGTCAATTTGCAATTGCCGCCGCGGCGGCTCTCGTCGTCGCCGCGCCGCTCGACGCGCGAGCCGCGTCCGCCGAGCACGGCAAACAGGTGTTCATGCAGAAGGGCTGCTGGCAGTGCCACGGCACGCAGGGTCAGGGCGCGGTCACCGGCCCGCGGCTCGCGCCCAATCCGCTGCCGTTCGAGAAGTTCGGTTCCTTCGTGCGCACCAGCTCGCGCGCGATGCCGCCTTATCGCGAAGCGGTGCTGTCGGATGACGATCTCTCCGACCTCTACGCCTATCTGCAATCGATCCCGCAGCCGAAGGACGCGAAGGACCTTCCGCTACTGCAGCAGTGGGCTGACAAGCCGAAGTAGCCCGTCGTCATGGCCGGGCGTGCCCCGGCCATCCACGACTTCGATTATCGAAGCGTTGGAAAGACGTGAATGCCCGGCACAGGCCGGGCATGGCGGGACGGGATTACGATTCAACCACCGTCGCCAGGGTCTCGGCCAACCGCGCCGGCGTGACCGGCTTCATCAGATACGCATTCATGCCCGCCTCCCGCGCGCGGGCTTCGGCCTGTGCATCGCCGGTCGCGGAAATCCCTATCACGGGCATGCGCCCGGTACGGCCCGGAAGGGCGCGGATGCGGCGCGTCGCTTCCAAGCCGTCGAGGCCTGATAACGTCACGTCCATCAGCACGGCGTCGTAGTAGCGTGCGGCAACCGCGTCGACCGCCGCTTCGCCTGTCTCGACGAAATCGACACGATGGCCGAGTTCGCCCAAGACGGTGTTAATCACGACGCGCGCGTACGGGTTATCCTCGGCGCACAGCAGCGCGAAACTGCGCGGGGCGCGCGCCGGCGCAATTTTCGTCGCGTCGCCAGGCTCGGAGACGTCGGTCAGCACGGTCAATTTGAACGTGCTGCCTTCGCCTTTGCGGCTCTTCACCTCCAGCCTGCCGCCCATCGCCTCGGCGATACGCTTCACGAACGTCAGCCCGAGCCCAGCGCCGCCATAGCGCCGCGCGACGTCCGCGCTCGCCTGCGCGTAGGGCTTGAACAGCTGCTTCAGTTCAGCCTGCGAAAGTCCAATTCCGGTATCCGTGACGGTGAACACCAGCCACACGCGCCCGCCGCGCGGACGTTCGGCGGATGCCGAGAATCGTAGCTTGCCGGTCGTCGTGAATTTAACCGCGTTATCGGCGAGGTTCTCGAGCGCCGCGCGCAGACGCAACGCGTCGCCCGTGACGCGCTCTGGCATGTCGGGCGCGATTTCCATTTCGCAGCCCAGCTCCTTATTGGCGGCGCGCGCAGTGATCGTCTCGCCCACCGCCTCGGCGAGCGCGCGCGGCGAAAAGGATTGACGCTGCAGCACGAGCCCCGCCGCGTCGGAGCGCGCGGCATCGACGATCAGATTCGACAAAGCGGTGAGATGCTCGGCGCTGCTTTTTAGAGCGCGCGCCCACTGCCGCTCCCGCTCCGGCAGGTTCGAGGCGGCGAGCAGATCGGCGAGTGCGAGCATGCCGGTCAGCGGCGTGCGGATGTCGTGAGCTAGGCCGGCGAGCGCAGCCTCGATCGCGCGCGGACCGCGCGTCCGCGCCGGACGCCGTGCCGGCCGATTCACCTTGCGCTTGCGTTTAGCCATGTCTCCCCGCACCCCGGGCGAAATCTGGCACGGGCGCGATTTTCAATCGAGTCCGGCGAGTCGGCGGATGTCGGCTGGGGTTAACCCCTGCGCGCGCAGTTCGCGCAAGCCCGTCGCGCGGGTGGATTTGGACAGCTTGCGGCCCTCCGGGTCGAGCAGGAGCCGATGATGGTGGTAGCGCGGCACGGACAGACCCAGCAGCGTCTGCAGTAACCGATGGACGCCGGTGGCGTGGAACAGGTCGCGGCCTCGTACCACGTCGGTGACGCTCTGCGCGGCATCGTCGATCACCACCGCGAGGTGATAGCTGCCGGGCACGTCCTTGCGCGCGAGCACGACATCGCCCCAAAGCGATGGATCGGCGGCGACCGTGCCGGTCTCGCCGTCGGGCCCCTCACCGCTTTCGGCCCACGTGAGCGGGCCTGTGCGCGCCAGCGCCACCGCCTCCCGCATGTCGAGGCGCAAGGTGTAGGGCTCGCCGGCGGCGATGCGGCGCGCGCGCTCGGCCGAGCTCATGTGCTTCGCATCGCCCGGATAAAGCGGCGCGCCGTCCGGATCGCGCGGCCATGGCCCCTGC
>Ga0207780_1000022_pt1 | contig 30165 bp, 22 predicted proteins | sample LuqExpMetageno45_FD_187803 | JGI IMG/M metagenome (GOLD analysis project Ga0207780, IMG submission 187803) | Tropical forest soil microbial communities from Luquillo Experimental Forest, Puerto Rico - Sample 45 (SPAdes) | ecosystem: Environmental > Terrestrial > Soil > Tropical forest ...
CCAGCCGCGGTGGCAGCGGCAGCGTGCGCAGCCGCCGGCCTTCCTCGGTGATGCGCCCGGCCGCGTCGATGGCACCGAGCTTGCCCAGCAGCACTTTCGCTTCGATCAACGCTGCCTGCGGCGGTGGATCGAGAAACGCCAGCTTGCCTGCGTCAATCGCACCCCATTGTGCCAGATCGAGCACGAACGAAGACAGGTCGGCCGACAGGATTTCCGGCCGGGTATAGAGCTCAAGCGAGCTGGTCTGCGGCTCGTCCCACAACCGGTAGCAGATGCCCGGCTCGGTGCGGCCGGCCCGGCCGCGCCGCTGGTCTGCGGCCGCGCGCGACACCCGCACGGTTTCCAGCCGCGTCAAGCCGACGTCTGGCTCGTAGCGCGGCACGCGCGACAAGCCGCTGTCGACCACCACCCGCACACCCTCGATGGTGAGCGAGGTCTCCGCGATCGAAGTCGCTAGAACCACCTTGCGCCGGCCGGCCGGCGCTAGAGAAATGGCGCGGTCCTGCTCGCGCGCATCGAGCGCGCCGAACAGCGCGACAATGTCGACGTCGGTGCCGTCAATCCGCTCCCTCAATTGCGTCTCGGTGCGGCGGATTTCGGCAGCGCCCGGCAGGAACACCAGCAGCGAGCCACGTTCGGCGCGCAAGCCGCGCACCACCGCATCGGCCACTTGCCGCTCGATCAGCGCACGCGGATCGCGCCCGAGATAACGCGTTTCAACAGGAAAGCTACGGCCCTGGCTCTCAACCACCGGCGCTTCGCCGAGCAAGGCGGCCACGCGCGCGCCGTCGAGCGTCGCCGACATCACCAGGATCTTGAGATCCTCACGCAGGCCCTGCTGCACATCTCTTGCAAGGGCAAGGCCGAGATCAGCATCCAACGAACGCTCATGGAATTCGTCGAACAGCACAGCAGCAACGCCGTCGAGCGAAGGATCATCGAGAACTAGCCGCGTGAATACGCCTTCGGTCACCACTTCGATGCGGGTGCGCTTGGATATTTTTGAGCCAAAGCGCACGCGCAAGCCAACCGTATCGCCGACCTGCTCCTTCAGCGTCGAGGCCATGCGACTCGCCGCGGCGCGCGCGGCCAGTCGCCGTGGCTCCAACAGCAGAATCTTTTTGTCCGCGGCCCATGGCTCATCGAGCAGCACTAGCGGCACGCGCGTAGTCTTGCCAGCGCCGGGCGGCGCCACCAGTACGCCGGCATTGCCGGAGGCGAGCGCGGCGGAGAGAAACGACAGCACTTCGTCGATGGGGAGCGATGTGTCGAATGTTCGCATAATTCTCGGCGTCATCACTCGCGAAGGCGGATGATCCAGTAACCGCGGGAAGCAATTATATCGCGATGGCAGTGATTACTGGGTCCCCCGCTTTCGCGGGGGATGACAAAATCTAAAAAGCGGCGCATCCGAACGCATTAGTTCCGCGCCCGCCCGATGCCCTCATAGGCAAAGCCGTGACGAGCGACCTCTTCCGAGCGGTAGATATTGCGCAGGTCAACCAACACCGGCCGCTCCATCGACGCCTTTAGCCGCGCAAAATCAAGTGCGCGGAATTGCTCCCACTCGGTGACTATCACCAGCGCGGAGGCCCCCTCGGCGCAGGAATAAGCGTCGTTGCAGAATTTGACGTTGGACAGCAAGGGCTTAGCCTGCTCCATGCCAACCGGGTCGTAGGCGCGCACCTTCGCGCCCATGTCCTGCAGCGCGGTGATCAGCGGGATCGACGGCGCCTCGCGCATATCGTCGGTATTAGGCTTGAAGGTGAGGCCGAGCACGGCGATCGTTTTTCCACGCAATTCCCCGCCGAGCGCATGCGCCACCTTGCGCGCCATCGCCCGCTTACGTGTGTCGTTCACCGCCACCACCGCCTCGACGATGCGCAGCGGCGCCTCGTTGTCCTGGCCGGTCTTCAACAGCGCCAGCGTATCCTTGGGAAAGCAGGAGCCGCCATAGCCCGGCCCGGCATGCAGGAACTTCGAGCCGATGCGATTGTCGAGCCCGATGCCGCGTGCAACCTCCTGCACGTCGGCACCGACCTTCTCGCAGAGATCAGCAATCTCGTTGATGAAGGTGATCTTGGTGGCAAGGAAAGCGTTCGCGGCGTACTTGATCAGCTCGGCAGTGCGTCGGGCGGTAAACAGAATCGGCGATCGGTTGAGAAAGAGCGGGCGATAGAGATCAGTCATTACCTCGCGCGCACGCGCGTCGTCGGTACCGACCACGATGCGATCGGGAAGCTTGAAATCCCGGATAGCGGCGCCTTCACGTAGGAACTCCGGATTCGATACTACTGCGTAGTCCGCATCGGCGTGCGTCTCGCGGATGATGCGTTCGACCTCGTCGCCGGTGCCGACCGGTACGGTCGACTTGGTGACGACTACGGTGAAACCCTTGATCGCATGCGCGACCTCGCGCGCGGCGTCATAGACGAAACTTAGATCGGCATGGCCGTCACCGCGCCGCGATGGGGTGCCGACCGCTATAAAAACCGCATCGGCGGCGGTGACCGCGCCCGGCAGATCGGTGGTAAATTTGAGCCGGCCGGCGCGCGTATTGGCGGCCACCAGGTCGTTCAGGCCGGGCTCGTAGATCGGCATCTGGCCGCGCTCGAGCGCGGCAATCTTGGCTCTATCCTTGTCGACGCAGATCACATCGTGGCCGAAGTCGGCAAAGCAGGCTCCGGAGACAAGGCCGACATAGCCGGTGCCGATCATGGCAACGCGCATAAGCTGAATCCGTCGCGAAGATGTTACTCGAAACCGGCCGCGCGCCGGCGTCGACTGCATAGCAGAGGCCGTCTGCCGTGGCGAGACCCGCCCCCGTGGTGCCGGTGCGCATCATCAAATCGTCACGGCGCCGATCGGCAGCGGCAAGGCTGTGGATCGAGCGTTGCCAAAAACCGCATCGAAGCCCACATTCGAGCTATGCCACCATCCGTCAAGTCAAAGATCAAAGCCAAGCCCGCCACGGCTGCACCAGCCAAAACCAATTCCGCCAATGCGAACCCGGCCGCGAGGCCGCTCAAGAAGGGCGACCACCTGTTCCTGGTGGACGGCTCTTCCTACATCTTCCGCGCCTACCACGCGCTACCGCCGCTCACCCGCAAGTCCGACGGCCTGCAAGTCAATGCCGTGCTCGGCTTCTGCAATATGCTGTGGAAGCTGCTCGTCGAGATGAAGTCTGAGGAGAAGCCGACCCATCTCGCGGTGGTGTTCGACAAATCCGAGAAGACCTTCCGCACCGATTTCTATCCGGAATACAAGGCGCACCGACCGGAGGCGCCTGCGGATCTTATTCCGCAATTTCCGCTGATCCGCGAGGCGGTGCACGCGTTCCAGATCCCGAGTCTGGAACAGGCCGGCTTTGAGGCCGACGATCTGATCGCGACTTACGCGCGCCTCGCCTGCGAAGCCAAGGCAACGACCACGATCGTGTCCTCGGATAAGGACCTGATGCAACTCGTCGGCAACGGCGTGATCATGTACGACACTATGAAGGACCGGCGCATCGGACGCGAGGAGGTGATCGAGAAGTTCGGCGTCCCACCGGAGAAGGTGATCGAGGTGCAGGCATTGATCGGCGATTCGACTGACAACGTACCGGGCGTGCCGGGCATCGGCGTAAAGACCGCTGCACAATTGATCAGCGAATATGGTGACCTCGAAACGCTGCTCAAGCGCGCCGACGAGATCAAGCAGGATAAACGCCGGCAATCGCTGATCGACAATGCCGAGCTCGCACGCGTCTCGAAGCGATTGGTCACACTCGACGACAAGGTGCCGCTCGAGGTACCGGTCGATGAGCTGGCGGTGCACGAGCCCGATTACAAACACCTGATCGCCTTCCTGAAGGCAATGGAGTTCACCAGCATCACCCGCCGCGTCGCCGAGAAAACTGGCATCGACCCCGCACAGATCGAGGCGGACAGCGACCTCGCCGCGGGCACGGCCGCATCCTCACCTCCGGAGGGAGCGGGTGGCGGCGAGCGCAACGAGATGCCGGGTGAGAGAGCGGGAACCCCTCGTTCAACCCCCCTCACCCGCTCGGCTTCGCCGGGCGAACTCTCCCCCAAAGGGAGAGGTGAAAAAGAATTCACCCCGATCTCGCTCGCCGAGGCGCGCGCGCATGCCGCGCGCAACGCCAAGATCGACCGGTCGAAATACGAATGCGTACGCACTCTGCCGCGCCTGAAGAAATGGATCGCGCGTGCGCATGAGCTGGGAGTGGTCGCGATCGATACCGAGACCACCAGCCTCGATCCGATGCAAGCGAGGCTCTGCGGCGTCTCGCTGGCCCTCGCGCCGAACGAGGCCTGCTACGTGCCGATCGCTCATCGCGACGGTGGCGGCGAAGGTAAAGGCGATTTGTTCTCGCCCGAAGCGAAGCTGTGCGAAGGGCAAATCCCCGAGCGCGACGCGCTAGCCCTGCTCAAGCCGCTGCTAGAAGACAAAGCGGTTCTCAAAGTCGCACAGAACATGAAGTACGACTGGCTGGTGTTCGCGCAGCGCGGCATCGAGATCCAGGGCTACGACGACACGATGCTGATCTCCTATGTGCTCGATGCCGGCAAAGGCGGCCATGGCATGGACGATCTGGCCAAGTGCTGGCTCAACCACGACACCATCCATTTCCATCACGTCGCCGGTTCCGGCAATGCACAGGTCACCTTTGACTGCGTATCGATCGAAAAAGCTACCGAATATGCCGCCGAAGACGCCGATGTCACGCTGCGGCTGTGGAACGTGCTGAAGCCGCGGCTTGCCGCAGAGCATGTGACCAGCGTTTACGAAACTTTGGAGCGCGCGATGCCGGAGGTACTGGCACGCATGGAACGGCGCGGCATTTCGATCGATCGCCAGGTGCTGTCGCGGCTGTCCGGCGAATTCGCGCAATCGCAGGCGCGGCTGGAGGACGAAATCAAGACGTTCGCCGGCGAGCCAATCAATCCCGGGAGCCCCAAGCAGATCGGCGACATCCTGTTCGGCAAGATGGGCTTGCCTGGCGGCACCAAGACCAAGACCGGGCAATGGTCGACCGGGGCGCGCGAGCTGGAAGATCTGGCCGAGGCCGGCCACCAACTGCCGCGCAAGATCCTCGACTGGCGGCAAGTGTCAAAGCTGCGCTCGACCTATACCGAGGCGCTGCCCGCTTACGTCAATCCGACCACGCAGCGCGTGCATACCAGCTACGCGCTCGCCGCCACCTCGACCGGCCGGCTGTCGTCGTCGGAGCCCAATTTACAGAACATCCCTGTGCGCACGGCAGACGGCCGCAAGATCCGGCGCGCCTTCGTGGCCGCGCCGGGCATGAAGCTCGTTTCCGCCGACTATTCGCAGATCGAACTGCGGCTATTGTCCGAGGTCGCCAATGTGCCGGCGCTACGCAAGGCGTTCCAGGACGGCGTCGACATCCACGCGATGACCGCGTCGGAAATGTTCGGCGTGCCAGTGAAGGACATGCCGGCGGAAGTCCGCCGCCGTGCCAAAGCGATCAACTTCGGCATCATCTACGGCATCTCGGCATTCGGCCTCGCCGCCCAGCTCGGAATTGATAAGAACGAGGCCGGCGCCTACATCAAGAAATACTTCGAGCGTTTCCCAGGTATCCGCGATTACATGGATGAGACGCGCGAGTTTTGCCGCGTGCACGGCTACGTGCTCACGCTGTTCGGCCGCAAGTGCCATTATCCGGACATCAAAGCGAGCAACCCGTCGATCCGCGCGTTCAATGAGCGCGCCGCCATCAATGCGCGCCTGCAAGGCTCAGCCGCCGACATCATCCGCCGCGCTATGATTCGCATCGATCGCGAGCTGGCCAAGGATAAGCTCAAGGCGCAGATGCTTCTGCAGGTGCACGACGAGCTCATCTTCGAGGTGCCGAAGGACGAGGTCGAGCGCACCATCCCGATCGTGAAGAGCGTAATGGAAGGCGCCGCCCACCCGGCGGTCGCGCTGCACGTGCCACTGCAGGTCGACGCTCGAGCCGCCCACAATTGGGACGAGGCGCATTAGCGCCTGCCCTCATGGTGAGGAACGCCGCGTGAGCGGCGCGAACACCTGACTGTTTAGCGCCGTTTTTTCTTCGATGTCTTCTTTTTGCTTTTAGCGCCCGCCGCTTTGCTCACCGCCGCCTTGCCCGGCAGCATGGCGATCGCCTCGATCTCGAACAGCCCGCCCGGACGCGCCAACGCCGGCACACCAATGGTGGTCGAGGCCGGCGGCGCTTTAGTGTTGAGGTAGCGATCACGCACCTCGCGGAACGCCGCCATGTTCACCTGGATATCGACGAGGAAATTGTTGATCTTGACTACATCGCTCCAACGGGCGCCCACAGCCTTGAGCGCCAGCGACATGTTTTCGAATGCCTGGACACATTGGGCGCGGAAATCGCCGGGCGCGCCGACGAATTTGTTCTCCGTGTCGACCCCGAGCTGGCCGGCGAAATAAACGGTGCGCGCCGACCCGGCACCGTCGACTACATATGTGTAGCCCGGCGGTGGCGCCAGCGTTTTGGGATTCGAGAAACGTGCATTCCCGGCCATCATTTCCTCCCTTTATGTGCTGAATGGACCGCGCCCGCGCCGGTCGCAGCCTCGCAACTTCAGCGTTTCTTCAATCGTTTTGTTCGACGCCGCTCACGGTACGCGATGCTGCCCGACACCCCATGAAATAACAAGGCACCGCGCGGAGCCCCGTCATGGTACTGCCCGCTAACCGCGCATTAACAACTCCGGTGCGCTGGGGCCGCCGCGGCGGAGACACCGTCGTCGGCCGCTCCAGCCGTCGCGCACGACGACGTGCGCCGCAGCGCTCAGCTCGACAGATAGCCGACAACGTCCTCCGCCAGCGCCAGCGAGCTGGTAAGGCCCGGCGACTCAATCCCAAACATCTGTACCAAGCCCCGCAACCCATGCTGCGCCGGAGCATCGATAAGAAAATCCGCCGCCGGTTCACCCGGTCCAGTAAGCTTCGGCCGAATGCCGGAATAGTCCGGCGCCAGCGCTCCGTCGGCCAGGCCCGGCCAATAGCAGCGGATGCGCTCATAGAACGAGGCGGCGCGCGCCGGATCGACTGCGTAATGCTCTTGTGTAATCCACTCAACGTCTGGGCCGAACCGCATGCGGCCGGCGAGATCGAGCGTGACATGCACGCCCAGTCCACCGTCGACTGGGGTCGGATAAATCAGCCGCGTGAACACTGGTTTTCCAAGCAGCGAAAAATAATTACCCTTGGCCAGTACCAGCTTGGGGACGCGTGCCGCCTGGTAATCGTCGATCGCGTGCGCGACCGCCTGAGCGCGCAAGCCAGCACAATTCACTAGCGCATCGAAATCGAATTTGTCACTGCCGCCGAACGCGACCCGCCAGCGCCCGTTCTTGCGCGCCGCGCGCTCAACCTTGGTATTGAACGCGATGGCGCCACCGGCATCCTCGAGATCGCCGCGCAACGCCAGCATGTAACCATGTCCGTCCATGATGCCGGTTTCCGGCGAATGCAGCGCGCCGATGCACGACAACTCAGGCTCCAACGCGCGCGCCGCCTTGCCGCCCATCAGCTCCAGGCCCTCGACGCCATTGCTGCGGCCAAGCGCTACGATCGTCTCGATCTTTGCGAGCTCGGCCTCGCTGGTGGCGACAATCAACTTGCCGCATTTGCGATGTGCAACGCCGTGCGCGGCGCAATAGGCGTACAGCAGGCGCCGCCCGGCTACACAGACCCGCGCCCGCAGCGAGCCGGTCGGATAATACATGCCGCCATGGATCACCTCGCTGTTGCGCGAGGAAATACCGGTGCCGATGGTATTCTCCGCCTCGGCCACGATCACCTCATGGCCAGCCAGCGCGGCCGCGCGCGCCACGCTCAGACCAATCACGCCGGCTCCGATCACCAGGATTTCCATCACTACCTGCTATTGCGACGTCATTTGCCGCTGGCTATGAAGCCAAATCCACGGCTTACGCAAGGATCCACTTTAACGCTTATCGGCATTCGGCCTTGACCGGGCGGGTGCCTTGGGCACATTCCCCCTACAGTTTCAACAAGGTTCACATCGATGCGCAAAATGGCGGTGAAAGTCGTGGCGGCCGGCTGTCTTGTCGGTATGGTCAGCATGGCCAGCGCCGCCACCTGTCATAACACCGGCAGCTATGAGCACTGGCTTGATGCCTTCAAGAAGGAAGCCGCTGCGCAAGGTATTTCGGCGCGGGTGATCGCCGCCGCCGCGCCGTCAATGACCTTCGACCCGGCGATTGTGCGCCGTGACCACGGCCAGGCAGTGTTCAACCAGACCTTCCTGCAATTCTCCGACCGCATGGTCGGCGGAGCCCGCATTCCAAATGGTCAGAGCAAGATGAAGCAGCACGCTGTGCTGTTTGCGCAGATCGAAAAAAAATACGGCGTGCCGGCACCGGTGCTCACCGCCTTTTGGGGCTTGGAGAGCGACTTCGGCGCCAATTTTGGTAGCTACAAAATCCTCAGCGCGCTCGCTACCCTCGCCTATGACTGCCGTCGCCCCGACTTCTTCCGCACGCAGCTCTTTGACGCTCTGCGCATCATCGAGCGCGGCGACCAGGGCGTCGACGACATGATCGGCGACTGGGCTGGCGAGTTCGGCGGTATGCAGTTCACCGCCTCCGACTATCTCAAGCACGCCGTCGACTTCGACGGCGACGGCCGCCGTGACCTGATCAAGAGCGTTCCGGACACGCTCGCCTCCGCCGCCAACTTCCTAGTCAGCCTCGGCTGGCAGCGTGGCCAGCCCTGGCTGGAAGAAGTGCGGGTGCCGCAAAACCTTCCCTGGGATCAGGCCGACCTCGCGATCAAGCATCCACGCTCGCAATGGGTGGCCTGGGGGGTTAAAGCAGCGCACGGCGTGCTGCCATCGGATAACCTGCCGGCCTCAATGATCCTGCCGATGGGCCAGCGCGGCCCGGCCTTCCTGGCCTACCCTAACTTCCAAGCCTTCCTCGGCTGGAACTCCGCCTTCGTTTATTCAACCACGGTCGCGTATTTCGCCACGCGGCTTGCCAGCGCGCCGAATGTCGACCATTCCGGCGCCGCGACGATCGTGCCCTTATCGACGCAGCAGGTCATGGACCTGCAGCACCTGTTGATCAAACAAGGCTATGAGGGCGTCGGCGAAATCGATGGCAAGGTCGGTTCCGGCACCCGCGCTGCAGTCAAGAAGGCGCAGCTCAAGGTTGGTCTGCCGGCTGACTCCTATCCGACAATCGAGTTGCTCGAGCGACTCCATGGCTCGAGCAGCGGCGCAAATCGCTAGCACGTTCGCTTACGCGCGTTTAAGCCGACGGGCACACGCTCGGCGGCTTTTGCCATATCTGGCTACCGGCGTTGCAATTACCGCCAAAATCCAGCGCGTGCATTGCGAATTCGCAATGCGCGCCGGCGTGAACATAACTGGCCGTTCATCAAGTGGGCGCGCTGCGACGTGGCGGCCAGCCTCGCGTGACCACACATGCAACGCGGCAGGGCCGCTTTGCCTCCGCCTGGCCGTTTGCGGAGATCGAGCGCAAGGTCGGTCTCAACGACGAGCAGAAACAATTGCTCGGCGATGTGCGCAAGGCCGGCAGCGATGCCGCTGCAAGCTTCAAGGCCTCGTGCCCGGCGGAGAACGCCTTCCCGCTGACGCCTCCGGGCCGCCTCGCCGTCATGACCGTGCGGCTCGACGCCACGTTGCAGGCGGTGCACATCGTGCGGCCGGCCTTGGAGAAGTTCTACTATTCGCTCTCCGGCGAGCAGAAGGAGCGCTTCAACCAGATCGGCCCGAAGAAGCCAACCACTGCCGAAGCGAGCCAGGCCTCCGTGGATGCAAAGAGCTGCACGGAGCAGAAGCCCGGCCTGACCAATCTGCCGATCGAACGGATCAAGGACGCGGTCAATCCGACCGACGCGCAGCAAGCCTCGCTCAAGGGCCTGGAAGACGCTACTGCTACGGCGGTGTCGATCCTGCAGGCGGCCTGCCCGGACGATACGCCAATCACGCCGCCGGGCCGGCTTGAGGCGATGGAGAAACGGCTGCAGGCAATGATCAACTCGGCCAACACCGTGAAGCCTGCGCTGGATACCTTCTACGGCGCGCTCTCAGCCGAACAGAAGGCGCGCTTCAATCGCCTCGGGCAGACGCTCGCACAGGAGCAACTGTAATCCCCGCACACAGGGCAACAAAAAAGGCGGCCCGCAAGGCCGCCTTTTTCTTTCAAATCTAATGCAAATTACTCCGCTGCGATACGCACCTCTGGCGCCGCCGCCTTGATGTCGGGTGTGACGTGGCTTTCGAACTTGGTGAAGTTCTTCTGGAACATGCCGACCAGTGCGCGCGCGGTCTTGTCGAACTCTGCTTTGTTCTTCCAGGTCTTTATCGGATTGAGCAGATGCGGCTCGACGCCCGGCACCGAGGTCGGTACCGAAAAGCCGAGATAGGGATCGGTGCGGAAGTCGGCATCCTTGAGCGAGCCGTTGAGCGCGGCGGTGAGCAGCGTGCGCGTCGCCTTAATCGGCATGCGGCGGCCCTCGCCGTACTTGCCGCCGGTCCAGCCAGAATTGACTAGCCAGACGTCGACTTTGTGCCGGTTGATATAGTCGCGCAGCAGGTTGGCATAGACCGACGGATGACGTGGCAGAAACGGCGCGCCGAAGCAGGTGGAGAATTCCGGCTCGACGCCAACCAGACCCTTCTCGGTGCCGGCGACTTTGGCGGTGTAGCCGGACAGGAAGTGGTACATCGCTTGGGTGGCCGACAGCTTAGCGATCGGCGGCATCACGCCATAAGCGTCGGCGGTCAGAAAAATGATGTTCTTCGGGTGTCCAGCGCGGCCAGTCTTCGAAGCGTTTGGAATGAAGTCGAGCGGATAGGCCGAGCGGGTATTTTCAGTTTTCGAACCGTCGTCGTAATCCGGGATGCGCGTATCCGGATCGAACACCACGTTCTCCAGCACAGCGCCGAAGCGGTTGGTCGCGTTCCAGATCATAGGCTCCGCTTCCTGCGAGAGCTTTATGCACTTGGCGTAGCAGCCGCCCTCGAAATTGAAGATGCCGTCCGGACCCCAGCCGGTCTCGTCATCACCGATCAAGATCCGCTTCTGATCGGCCGACAGCGTGGTCTTGCCGGTGCCGGACAAGCCGAAGAACAGCGCACTCTCACCTTCGTGGCTTACATTGGCCGAGCAGTGCATCGGCACCACGTTCTCGGCTGGCAGGTAGAAATTAAGCGTGGTGAATACCGACTTCTTCATTTCGCCAGCGTATGACGAACCGCAGATCAGCACGATCTTGCGGGTGAAATCGATCGCCACCATCGTGTCGGAACCTTCGCGGCCGCCGTGACGCTTGGCGTCGGGCCGGAACGACGGCAGATCGACAATGGTGAGCTCGGGCACGAATTTGGCGAGATCTTCGCGCTCGGGGCGGATCAGCAGCTGGCGGATGAACAGCGAATGCCAGGCCATCTCCGTGAACACGCGCGTCCTGATACAGTATTTTTGATCGGCACCGCCGTAGAGATCCTGTGCGAACAATTTCTTGCCTTTGCAATGCGCGAGGAAATCGGAAAGCAGCGCGTCGAAATTCTCGCGCGTCATCTTGCGATTGCCGTCCCACCACACCGAGTCCCGCGTCAGATCGTCAACGACGGTGTGCTTGTCTTTCGGCGAACGGCCAGTGTGATGGCCCGTAAATGCGCCGAGCGCTCCACCCGCGACGATCGAAGCTTCGCCGGCGGAGATCGAATGTTCGTAGAGTGAAGGCTCCGTCAGATTCCAGTGGACCTCGGCCAGATCCTTAAAGCCGAATTTGTCGGCACCGTAGGCACTATTACGCACACCCGATTCTTTCACGCGTCGTCCTCCCAAACAGGCGGGCCGTTACCGATAAGATAACTCGTGAGTCCGCTCGGGCCCTCATAACATATTAGTATCGCGCCTCGGGTCGAGGCGCGCGACCATTGCCATGAAGGCTCGAAAAAGCCAAGGCAAATTGCCATGATGGTTGGCGTGACGCGCTGCGCTGCACCAATAACGCGGGATTGCGCGACAAAAAGTTAACTATTTCGCACGCGCCTGATCGGCGAGTTCTTTGAGCACCGCGCGCAGCGGCGCGGGCCCGGTAACCCGCTGCGGGAACACGAGCCGCAGTGCGGTCTGACCCTGCTGCAAGTCGAGGCCGTCGGGATCAAGACCGGTACAACGCCAGTCGCCGCCACTCGCGCCGAGCAGCTTAGTGGCATAGAGTCGGCAGGCCTCCGCATGATCGGTATTCATGTGCATAATAGCGTCGGCTTCAGCCTCGACCAACGCAGGGGCATCCGCGACCTCGGTCAGCACGTCGGCGGCGCTCAGGTCGGCGGCGCGGGCAAATCCGCCGTTGAGATGTGCTGAGATAACGTCCATGCGCCAGAACGCGAAGTCACCGAAGCCAGCATAGAGCTCCGACTTGGGATGACGCGCCAGAAAGCGACGCCGGATGCGAGCGTCGTCTGAGGATTCGCGGGCGACCGGCACCATGCTGCCCAGCACAGTGAGGCGCGGATGCGCGAGAGCATCACCCTTCCCGTATTCGGCCAGCAGCAGCGAGGCGCGGCCGTCGCATTCCAGATTGGCGGTGTGGGTGGCGAGCCGCGACACCAGGATCAGCGGCGAGCCGTCGATGTCGGTCGCGACATTAACCAGTGAGGCGAATGGGTGGCCACTGTTGCGGTCAATTGTCGCGAGCGTGGCGGCGCGCGTTGCGCGCAGCAGCGATTTGGCCACCGCGCGCGGCTCGAAATCGGCCGGCGGACGCGCGTTCTCCGGGATGCGGCCCGGCATGGCGCCCGGTAGTGGGCGGTTGGCGATGGCGGGATTGGTTGGGGTTTCGGACGTCATCGGGGGCCTCGGCATTAAAGATCCTGACTTGGGGTTACTTTCTGCGCCTGTTGGGGTTGAAATTACTCAGGAATCACATAGTTGTTGCAAAGAGGTCACATTTCAGCCCCCGTTTATGGGCTTCAAAACGCGCCGGACGTCAACGCCAGCGGCCTATAGAGGCTCAAGAGGGGCTCATGCCGACAATCGCTCTCGTCGACGACGACCGCAATATACTCACATCCGTCTCGATGGCCCTCGAGTCCGAAGGTTATCGCATTATGACCTATACCGACGGTGCCTCCGCGCTCGACGGCTTCAAGACCTCGCCACCCGATCTCGCCATACTCGACATCAAGATGCCACGTATGGATGGGATGGAAACGCTGCGTCGACTGCGCCAGAAGACTGACATCCCGGTGATCTTCCTCACCTCCAAGGACGAGGAGATCGACGAGTTGTTCGGCCTCAAGATGGGGGCCGACGACTTCATCCGCAAACCGTTCTCGCAGCGCCTGCTGGTAGAGCGTGTGAAAGCGGTCCTACGGCGAGTCAGCCCGAAGGACGGCGTTCCGGTCAAGGAAAACGATGCCAAGGCGCTGGAGCGCGGTCAGCTGCGGATGGACCCTGAGCGGCACACCTGCACCTGGAAGGGTGAGCCGGTCACCCTCACCGTGACCGAGTTCCTCATCCTGCAGGCGCTCGCAACTCGCCCCGGCGTGGTCAAGAGCCGCAACGCGTTGATGGACGCCGCCTACGACGATCAGGTCTATGTCGACGATCGTACCATCGACAGCCACATCAAGCGGTTGCGCAAGAAATTCAAACTCGTCGATAACGACTTCGAGATGATCGAGACACTGTACGGCGTTGGCTACCGCTTCAAGGAAGCGTGAGGGTTCCTCACGGCGGGCTAACGAACCGTCCCGGCTTGCGGTAAGTTCTGATCGATCAACCGCCTGGATTGAACGACGTGCTCGATCGAACCGCGGACCTCCTGGCAAAGATCGCCGACGTCAAACGGCATAGCGAGGACGCGCCTCAGCCTGAGGTTAAACGCGCCGGCGCGATACGGCGGCTGGCGCGGTCGGCCTGGGCTTTCTTCATCCAGCAAAGCTTCTCGAGCCTCACTCGCCGCATCGTCTTCCTCAACCTCGCCGGTCTAGTCGCGCTGGTGAGCGGCGTACTCTACCTCACGCAGTTCCGCGCCGGCCTGATCGATGCGCGCGCGCAGAGCCTCCAGGTGCAGGGCGAGATTATCGCTGGCGCAATTGCCGGCGCCGCCGCGGTAGAAACTGATTCAATCACCATCGACCCCGAGCGGCTGCTCGAATTGCAGGCCGGGGAAAGTTACGGGCCCTCTGACGACGCGTTGTCGGGGCTCGAATTTCCGATTAATCCTGAACGCGTGGCGCCGGTACTGCGCCGCCTAATCTCGCCGACCAAGACACGTGCGCGCATCTACGACCGCGACGGCGTGCTGATCCTCGACAGCCGCAACCTGTACGGCCGCGGCGACGTGCTGCGCTTCGATCTACCGCCACCGACCGCGGACAAGCCCGGCATCATGGAGCGTGCCTTCATTGCGATCCGTCGTTGGTTCGGCCGTGGTGATCTTCCGCTTTACACGGAGCTTGGGCCCGAGAATGGCAAGGGCTATCCTGAAGTGGCGCGGGCGCTCGCCGGAACGCCATCGCAAGCAGTGCGTATCAACGATCAGGGCGAAGTAATCGTCTCGGTGGCGGTGCCGGTGCAGCGGTTCCGTGCGGTGCGCGGCGCGCTGCTGCTGTCGACGCAGGGCGCCGATATCGACGAAATGGTGCAAGCGGAGCGACTCGCCATCGTCAAAGTGTTCCTGATCGCCGCCGGAGTGATGGTGGTGCTGTCGATGCTGCTCGCGGGCACCATCGCCGGCCCGGTGCGCCGACTTGCCGACGGCGCCGAGCGCGTGCGCCGGCGCATACGCACACGCGTGGAAATCCCGGATTTCACGCGCCGACGCGACGAGATCGGGCATCTGTCCGGGGCGCTGCGCGACATGACTAATGCGCTCTACACCCGCATCGAGGCGATCGAGAGCTTCGCCGCCGACGTCGCACATGAACTGCGCAATCCGCTCACCTCTCTGCGCTCGGCCGTGGAGACGCTGCCGATGGCCAAGTCCGACGCCAACCGCAAGCGCTTGCTCGACGTGATCGAACACGACGTGAAACGGCTCGATCGGTTGATCTCGGATATTTCCGACGCCAGCCGACTCGACGCCGAGTTGCAGCGTCAGGAAGCAACGACTGTCGACCTCGCCAAGCTGCTGCAAGCACTAGTTAAGGCAGCGAACGAAGTGCGCAGTGACGTAAACGTGACGCTCTCATTCGAAGGCGGCACGATGTCGAGCTTCCAAGTGCCCGGCCACGACTCGCGACTCGGCCAGGTGGTCAGTAACCTGATCGACAATGCGCGCTCATTCTCGCCGGCGGGCGGCAGCGTGCGCATCACTTGTCGGCGCCTACGCAGTGAAGTTGAGATCGTGGTCGACGACGACGGACCGGGCATCCAGCCGGATACCCTGCACAAGATCTTCGAGCGCTTCTATACCGACCGGCCGCATCAGGGCTTCGGGCAGAATTCCGGGCTCGGCCTATCGATCTCCAAGCAGATCGTGGAAGCACATGATGGCCGCATCTGGGCGGAGAACCGCACGCGGGCCGGCGGGCATGGCGAGTCGCTGCAGGTGCTCGGCGCGCGCTTCATCGTGCGCTTGCCGTCGATGTGATCGGCTTTTTTGTTCGGATGACTGAGAGCCCCACCATGCACGCTTCCGTCGTCCTGGTCGGCGCCAAGGCGGCGCTGATCCGAGGACCGTCCGGCGCGGGCAAATCGCGGCTGGCGTGGGATCTGTTGCAGGCTGCAGCGCAAGGCGCGCTGCCTTTCGCACGGCTGGTCGCGGACGATCGCGTCCATGTCGAGGTTCATGGGGGCCTGCTGCTGGCCCGCGCGGCGGAACAACTCGCCGGCCTGATTGAGATCTACGGCCTCGGTATACGGCGCCTGCCGTTTGAGCCGGTGGCAACGGTAGGCTTGGTGGTCGATCTGGCGGCCACCGATGCCGGCCGCCTTCCCGGATCACACGCCAAAGCCGCGGAAATCGCCGGAGTCAACATACCGCGGCTAGTGGTCGCAGCCGGAATGGCGCCTTTGCCGCTAGTGTTAGCGCGCTTAGGGACAATTCCCGCGGCCGGATGACCGCGACCCAGCTGTTGAAAATACACCTGACCCCCTTCCGCCCTGCTGGAAAAATTAACCACATTTGGCCTAGGATCGGCTCGCGTCGGAACCAGCGTCCCGAGCCCCCCTTGCCCCAGCCTTTCCGCAGTGCAACAGAACGCTTATATAGCGCCGCGAGCCCTTGCAATCAGGCTTTGAATGGGCATGAATGCGCGCCCATTCGTGCGGCGCAGCGTAGCGCCCGCGAGGAGTTCGGGATGATTGGCCTCGTATTGGTAACCCACGGGCGGCTCGCCATCGAGTTCCGCTCAGCGCTGGAGCATGTCGTCGGCCCCCAGCGTCAGATCGAGGCGGTTACCATCGGCCCCGAAGACGATGTCGAGCAATGCCGCAACAACATCTTGGACGCGGTTAAGCGCGTCGACAGCGGCGAAGGCGTCGCCATCCTGACCGACATGTTCGGCGGCACGCCCTCCAACCTAGCGATTTCGGTGATGAGCCAGCCCAAGGTCGAGGTGCTGGCCGGCATTAACCTGCCGATGCTGATCAAACTCGCCAAGGTACGCGAGACCTGCCAGCTCGAGGATGCTGTGAGTGCCGCCCAAGAGGCCGGCCGAAAGTACTGCACAATCGCCAGCCGAGTGCTTAACGGTAAATGAGCGCTCCCGCTGCCGGCGACGAATATGGCGCGCCGGTGGTGCGCGAGGTCGAGGTAGTAAACAAGAAGGGCTTGCACGCCCGCGCCTCGGCCAAATTCGTGCAGGCCGCTGAACAATTCGACGCCGCCATTATCGTCACGCGCGGGCATGAAACCGTCGGCGGCACCTCAATTATGGGCCTGATGATGCTGGCCGCCGGACCGGGCGTCACCATCACGATCCAGGCTACAGGAAAGCAGGCCCAGGCCGCCGTCGATACCCTCGCTAATCTGGTCGCCAATCGGTTCGGGGAAGAGGAATAATGCGGCCCCCACAATTTCCTACATAAAGAAATCTTTATACATGCGTTGCAGCTCCGCCGGGGGCCTGTTATAGCCACGGCCGACTCTTCCACCTTTGTGCTCGTAAAAAGGATCGTTATGACCGCTGCCACCAAGCCGAAACTCAAAGCCGGCGACTATGTCGTCAAGGACATCTCGCTCGCCGCCTGGGGCCGCAACGAGATCAACATCGCGGAGACCGAAATGCCCGGCCTCATGGCAACCCGCGAGGAATATGGGCCGCAGCAGCCGCTGCGCGGCGCCCGCATCGCCGGCTCGCTGCACATGACCATCCAGACCGCGGTGCTCATCGAGACGTTGACCGCGCTCGGCGGTGATGTGCGCTGGGCCTCCTGCAACATCTATTCGACCCAGGATCATGCCGCCGCCGCGATCGCGGACGCCGGCGTGCCGGTATTCGCGGTCAAGGGCGAGAGCCTGAAGGATTACTGGGACTACACCCACCGCATCTTCGAATGGTCAGATCGTGGTGGCCCCAACATGATCCTCGATGACGGCGGTGACGCCACCCTGCTACTGCATCTCGGCATGCAGGCCGAGAGCGAGGCCACAGTGCTTAAGCATCCCGGCAACGAGGAAGAGGAAGTATTGTTCGCGGCCATTAAGAAGCGGATCGCCGAGCAGCCCGGCTGGTATACCAAGACCGCTAAGAATATCCGAGGTGTTACCGAAGAGACCACCACCGGCGTGCACCGGCTCTATCAGATGGCCAAGGAAGGCCGCCTGCTGTTCCCAGCGATCAACGTCAATGACTCCGTGACGAAATCGAAATTCGACAACCTTTACGGCTGCCGCGAGTCGCTGGTTGACGGCATCCGCCGCGGTACCGACGTGATGATGGCCGGCAAGGTCGCCATGGTCGCGGGCTTCGGCGACGTCGGAAAGGGCTCGGCCGCTTCGTTACGCCAGGCCGGCTGCCGCGTGCTGGTGTCCGAGATCGATCCGATCTGCGCGCTGCAGGCGGCGATGGAGGGCTACGAGGTGGTCACCATGGAGGATGCTGCGCCGCGCGCCGACATATTCGTCACTGCCACAGGCAATCTCGACGTGATCACCATCGATCACATGCGCAAGATGAAGGACCGCGCCATCGTTTGCAACATAGGCCACTTCGACAGCGAGATCCAAGTGGCGGCGCTGCGCAATCTGAAATGGAACAACATCAAGCCGCAGGTCGACGAGATCGCCTTCCCCGACGGCCACCGCATTATCCTGCTGTCGGAAGGCCGGCTGGTGAATCTCGGCAACGCTATGGGCCATCCGAGCTTCGTAATGTCGTCGTCGTTCACCAATCAGACGCTGGCGCAGATCGAACTTTGGACCAACCCGGGCAAATACGAGAACAAGGTCTACACATTGCCCAAGCACCTCGATGAGAAGGTCGCGCGGCTACATCTCGACAAGATCGGCGTGAAACTCACCAAGCTCTCACCGAAGCAGGCCACCTATATCGGCGTGCCCGCGGAGGGGCCATTCAAGAGCGATCATTACAGGTACTGAGTACTCACAGCGTTCCCAACACGCCAGTTCAAAGCCCTGATGGGTGATGAGGTAGCGCGCCGGCTCGCCGGCGATGCCGAAGAACTGACGCGTGATCGCCAACTCGACGCGGCGGATGACGGGATTACCCGCCACGATCTTGTCGATCACCCAGCTATTAAATCGACTCATTGCGGCGGCAGGATCGCGATGCTGTAGCGGCGCACCTTGCCGGGCAGCCGGAAATAATCGCGCACGATCCCGATCTCGAAACCGCTGCCGCCAGAGACGCTCGACGCACGCGACGTGGCGGCGGCGCAGCAGGCGGCATCGTCGGCAAAACACACAATAGCCAAACCGCTACGCTTAAGCTCAACCGCGCTCGGCTGCGGCATTTTTGGCAAAGCTCGCGGCCGGTCGACTGCTGCGGCCGCAACGTCATAGACGATCTCGGCATCACCATCGACATAACGCAGCGGTTGCTGCGTTGCCTCATGCCAGGCACGTTCGATCTCGATGGCCAGCAGTTGGGCATGCGCGGCGGCCGGCCGCGGGCCAGCGCGCTGCACCATGAGGGCGATGCCCGGCGCCGCGAGCAGCATGACCATCGGCACCGCAACGGTGGCGATCAGGACGCGGCGCGTATCGGCAGTCGCGAGCGTCACCGCCGGCGATGACAGCAAAAGCACCGGCAGCAGAGTCCAGGCCGGCATTGACCACAGCGAGGTGAGCTCGGTGCCGCTCGCCAGCGCGCTCACGGTCGGCAGCAGGAACGGCGCCCAGAACGCAGTCGCCACCAGCCGCCGATCGCCTTCGGCCGGCCAAACAATGTCGGCTAGGTGCGTGCGGCTCCGCCTAGCGACGACCAGTGCCACGATCAACGGCATCGCCACATAGCCGAGCGAACCGGCGAGATAGCCGAGCACGCTTTTGACCGCGTTGGCGAACGGCTTGGTGCCATGAATCTCCAGCGCATAGCCGAAGGGCGCAAAGTCGTTATGCACCAGCCAATAAAGATGAGGCGCAAGCGCGATCAGCCCGACCGCCACCGTGAGCCACGGTGCTGCCGAGCGAAAATAGGCGCCACGGCGCGTATCGATCAGCGCGGCGACGAACAGACCGGCGAGCAGGAACACCGACCAGTATTTGCCCAGCATACAGGCGGCAGCGCCGAGCCCGGCGAGCGCGGCATAGAGCGCGTTCCGCGTCGTGTACGACCGCAAAAACCAAAACGTGGTTGCCGCCCACACCGGCATCAGCACGGTGTTCACGTTGAACTTCAGCGCATGGAAATTGTAAAAGGGAATGAGAGTGAGCAGCGCCAGCGCCACCACCCGCTTCTCGATGTCGAGATAATCGGCCGAAAGTCGCCAAGCGATCCACAGCGCGATCGTCGGCATTAGCATAGCCAGCAGGTAATAGGACCACTCTGCGAGCGGCATCACCGCGAACCACAGCCATACGATTGAGGCGGCGAGCGGCGGATGCTTAAGATAGCCGAACGACAGGTCCCGCGACCAGGCGACGATCTCGGTCATATCGGAATGCAGACCCTGGCTCGACTTGGCGACGGCGCCGTAGAGCGTCCACAGAAGGAGATAGCCGGCGAGCGCGGCGAGCACGGTTCGCTCGGAGCCCGAGGAGTCGGTCAGCGCGGAGCGCAAATGGCCGGCTGCCCGGTCGGCGGCCTCTAACGGCGACAATAGCCTCATGGCCCTTTGCTCTATCGCATGATGGACCTAGATTCGTCCACGCAGGCCCTAGTGCCCAGCGAGCTTGAAGCGGCGCACCCCGAGTGTTATCTCGCCGCCATGACGGCCGCCCCCATCAACAATATCCGCAATTTCTCCATCGTCGCGCACATTGACCACGGCAAATCCACACTGGCCGACCGACTGATCCAGCTCACCGGAGGACTGGAGGCGCGCGAGATGAAGGAGCAGGTGCTGGATTCAATGGACATTGAGCGGGAACGCGGCATCACCATCAAGGCGCAGACCGTGCGGCTGAACTACCGCGCCAAGGACGGCAAGTATTACATCCTCAATTTAATTGACACCCCAGGCCACGTAGACTTCGCCTACGAGGTCAATCGCTCGCTCGCCGCCTGCGAGGGCTCACTGCTAGTGGTGGACGCTAGCCAAGGCGTCGAGGCGCAGACGCTCGCCAACGTCTACCAGGCGATCGACAACAATCACGAGATCGTCCCGGTGCTCAACAAGGTCGACCTACCGGCCGCCGAGCCCACCAAGGTCAAGCAGCAGATCGAGGACGTCATCGGCCTAGATGCATCGAACGCCGTCGAGATCTCGGCCAAGACTGGCCTGAATATCGACGCGGTGTTGGAGGCGATCATCACCCGCCTGCCACCGCCGAATGGCGACCGCGACGCCACGCTGAAGGCGCTGCTGGTTGACTCCTGGTACGACGTCTACCTCGGCGTGGTGGTGTTGGTGCGCATTGTCGATGGCGTACTGAAGAAGGGTCAACGCATCCGCATGATGGGCACCAATGCCGCTTATGACGTGGACCGCACGGGCGTGTTCACACCCAAGCTGCAGATGGTGGATGAGCTCGGCCCCGGCGAGATCGGCATGCTCACTGCCTCGATCAAGGAGGTCGCTGACACCCGAGTAGGCGACACTATTACCGACGATCGCAAGCCGGTGGACAAGCCGCTACCCGGCTTCCGCCCAGCGATTCCAGTTGTGTTCTGCGGCCTGTTCCCAGTCGATGCCGCGCAGTTCGAAGACCTCCGTGCCGCCATGGGCAAGCTGCGTCTCAACGACGCAAGCTTCACTTATGAGATGGAGACCAGTGCCGCACTTGGCTTTGGCTTCCGCTGCGGCTTCCTCGGCCTATTGCACCTGGAGATCATCCAGGAGCGGCTGTCGCGTGAATTCAATCTAGACCTGATCGCGACCGCGCCCTCTGTGATCTACAAAATCAAAACCACCGACGGCCGCGAGCTCGAAATCCACAATCCGGTCGACATGCCCGAGCCCAACCACATCGAGGAAATGCAGGAGCCGTGGATCGAGGCGACCATCCTTACGCCCGACGAATATCTCGGCTCGGTGCTCAAGCTCTGCCAGGACCGGCGCGGCACGCAGAAGGAACTCACCTACGTCGGCAGCCGCGCCATGGTAAAATACGACCTGCCGCTCAACGAGGTAGTGTTCGATTTCTACGACCGGCTGAAATCGGTGTCGCGCGGCTACGCCTCGTTCGACTATCACCTCACCGACTACAAGCCGGCCGATTTGGTGAAACTGCAAATGCTGGTGAACGGCGATCCGGTCGACGCGCTTTCCATGCTGGTGCATCGCACGCGCGCCGAGACGCGGGGTCGCGCCATGGCGGAAAAACTCAAGGAACTAATCCCGCCGCACATGTTCCAGGTGCCGATCCAGGCTGCGATCGGCGGCAAGATCATCGCGCGCGAGACCGTGCGCGCGTTCCGCAAGGACGTCACCGCCAAATGCTACGGCGGCGATGCCACCCGCAAACGCAAACTTTTGGAGAAGCAGAAGGAAGGCAAAAAACGCATGCGGCAGTTCGGCAAGGTCGACATCCCGCAGGAGGCGTTCATCGCTGCACTGAAGGTGGATGTATAGGCGCGCGAGCCGAGACGGAGACAAGCGTACCAATGCAGCAGCATTATATATATTGCCGACTTTTACCGCCGCTTTGACTTCGATAACGCAGGGTCATCAAACCGATCTCGGAAGCGGTCGCATCACATCGAAAATATTATTTCCGCGAGTAGTCGACAATAATTATCATTGCAAAGCGATATCGTGGAAAATTGAGAATGTGATGTCGCGCCAAGAACGCGCAGGATTCTGTTTCGGCTAAGGTATCACGGCACCAGGAATTCGACGCCGATCTTACTCCCGTCTTTGTTGCGGCGAATGACGCGGCATCGACGCGAAACCGTCAACGTAAAATCTTTCAGCGAGTCTCCGTCGTCGACCGAGATGAGTGCCCCGGTTTGCGAGATATCGTGGATCATGCAGTGCCGTTCTGCGGTCTCATTGTCCACCTTGATGTGGGCGTTGACTTCAACGCCATATCGGCGTGCTTTGCGGCGTTCGCGCGCTGCAAGCACAGTCTGGAACCTGCCCATGTCATTCTCCGAGCGACAGAATGAGATCAGCATCAGGAACCCTGATCATGGAAGTGAATTCGCTACGAGCGGGTTGCTGGAATGTATCTAAATTATATCAATTCATTCTTCCGCTGCACCGACCCGATCGGTCAAAGGGACATTGGACTAACCTCGGGCCGCTCAAGATTACGGGGCAACGGCGTCGCACAGGCTAACGTCACCCGCCGTCTTCGGTAGCTGCCGCCCCCGCAAGAAGGAGAGTGAAAAGACATTCAATACGGCGTCGTGCTGAAAAAATTCTCGAAACTGCGCGAGCGTCGCAGCCGCTGCTGCGGCACGCCTTCGCTGCGCTCGCGTCGTAACACATTCCGCGGTCCTTCGCCGGTCACTACGATCTCGGTATCGTGGATATGCGCATTCACCAGCGCGAACAACACGGCGGCATTATTCGGGTGCAGCCGGATGCAGCCATGCGAGGCAGGCCGGCCGAGATGCGAGATCTCGTAGCTGCCATGAATGGCATAGCCACCGTTGAAGAAGATCGAATAGGGCATCGGCGAGCCGTCATAAATGGTCGAGAACCATTTACGCGCCAGCCATTGCGGCCGATATGTGCCGTTCGGTGTGCTATACCCCCAGCGCGCAGTTGATACCGGCCATTGGTAGCGGGTGGCTCCATCGACTTCTACCGTGAGCCGCTGCGTCGATTTGTCGACCGTCACCAAGATGCCGGCCTGCGCCGCGGCGAGACCGGAGAGCAAGATCACAAACGTGACAATGGCGATGGCCGAGCGCAGCATGATGAGCTCTTTTTGATGACTTGAAGCTAGATCATCCGAGGCAGCGATTGATTAATCTGGATCAAACTCCACATTTTTTTCGCGATGGCCGAGAGTGTCCCAACTATCCATGACTTGTCGTGCCGCAGACGAAAAAGACGTCGAAGGAAGGCATAAGGCCGGTCATGACTGCGGTGAGCGGGGTTACCGCGTTACGCCGCCTTTACGGTCGAGGCTACACAGCCAGGCAGCGCGCTAGAGCAGAATCTGCGCCTCGTCACCGCTCCCCGACACGCGATAAATCATCGCGTCGCGTGTGCGCGGCTTGGCCGCGGCGATCGCCTTCCCGCTCGTCGCGTCCAAATTTCTGCGCGAGTGGGCGGCGTAATCGTCGCCCTCGCCCGCCGCCGCCGCACGCAGTCGTGCGACGCCGGATGTCCGAGATTGTACAGCTCCATGGTGCCGTACATCGCATAGCCGCGAATGGACGAATAATGCTCACGACATCGGCGTGAGCTCGTATTGCCGCGAATACCAGTGCGGCTCCATCCGGTGCGGACGGAAGCTGCCGGTCGGCGTCGCAGGGCCGCGCCGCCCAGTCGACACCGGCCAGCGCTGCCTTTCGGTGCGGGCGAGCACCGTAGCCGCCCCCTGCTGCGAGGTGCTGATAGTAATCAAAGGTTCCGCCGAGGCGGGTGCGCAAAGCGGCGCTCTTACAACCAAAGCACGATGCCACGCCTGACTTCCCGCCCCAGAATACCTGCCCCGCCGCGCCCTATACGGATTGGTTAGACATAAAAGTGTTTGGAGCCGTTCGCTTTTCGAGATCGCTCACCGTGGTCGCCCGCCTAAGCCTTAAATCATCGCACGCATTTAACCTGACAACCGGTGGCGAATTCTGTTAAATTATCCAAATAATGTTTATGCGGATTACCGCTCTGTCTAGCTTGTCGCTCTTGTTCGTCGTCAGCTTCGTGGCTGTCGCCGAGCGCATGGCTGTTGCGCAGACGCCGCTAATAGTAAATGAGCCAGCCACTCAGTCTGCCGGAGTTCCCACTGAATCACCCACGCAGGCTGTATCTGCACCCGCTGAACTCACACCGCCCGCCCCGGCAAATCCGCCGCTTAAATCGACGACTGCCGTCGCTGCGACGACGACGCCGGAGAAGCCGGCGAACGCCGACAAGAAAGACTCACTGGCAGCGAAGTTCCTATTCGCTGCCAAGCAGCTGCCGACCTTGGGTAAGGCGATGGCGATTGGTTACTACCCGCGCGGCTGTCTGCAAGGTGGCGTGGCGCTGCCAACCACTGGACCAAGCTGGCAGGTGATGAGGCTGTCGCGCAACCGCAACTGGGGTCATCCGAGCCTAGTCAAGTTCCTGGAACGATTCGCGCCAATCGCCGCCAAGGCTACTGGCTGGAAGGGCATCCTGGTCGGCGATTTGGCGCAACCGCGCGGCGGCCCGCTGCCATTCGGACATACGAGTCACCAGATTGGCCTTGACGTCGACATCTGGTTCATGCCGATGCCCGACCACGTGCTGAGCAATGAAGAGCGCGAAAAAACCTCGGCCACCAATCTGGTCTCCGAAGACTGGAAGCATGTGAATCCGAAGACTTGGTCGCCGGCAGATGTTGCATTCATTAAGACCGCCGCCGAGCAGCCGGAAGTAGAGCGCGTGCTAGTCAATGCCGCGATCAAACAGGAGCTCTGCCGCGTCGAGGACAAGAAGCATCCCGGTTGGTTGGCGAAGGTGCGGCCCTGGTACGGCCACCATGACCATATCCATGTGCGATTGCAATGCCCGGCCGATTCACCGAATTGCCGCCACCAGCCGCCGGTACCGGCCGATAATGGCTGCAGCGCCAAGGCACTCGACTACTGGTTCTCCGCCAATGTGCTGCATCCGCCAAAGCCGACGACGCCGGTCAAGCCACCGAAGCCGCTATCCATGGCCGATCTGCCGCCGGCCTGTAAGGATGTGCTAGCGGCGCCATCAGCGCCCGGCAGGCAGGCCACCCAAGCGAGCGGCGATTAATCTATTACAGGGAAGCGCCCGCTCATTGCCGCGCAAGCGGGGATCCCGCTTGTGATTCAAGATCTGGGTCCCCGTTTTCGCGGGGTCGAGCGGGTGGTCCTCTAATCTACCGGCAACACGTTAGTGTATTTCACCTGCTCGAGCGCGAAGCTCGACTCGATTGAAGCGATGCCCTCCAAGCGGGTGAGTTTCTGCTTCAGGAAGCGCTCGTAGGCCGCGAGATCGGGCACCACGACGCGCAGCCAGTAATCGCGCGGGCCGGTCATCAAGTAGCAACCAGCACTTCCGACCAGCGCGCGATGGTTTTGGCGAAGCGGTCGAGCAATTCCTCGCGCTGCTTTTCCAGCTTGACCGAGACGAAGACGCTGACCGGTAGTCCGACCGCGCGCTGGTCGAGTACGGCTACGTAGCGGGAACGTCGAGGGGGTTTACGAGCATGAATCGCCCTTTTTTGTCATTTTATTGGCTGAATATGCCAACCATAACTACATTTATAACGTGAATTGGCAAGCATCGCCAGGCCAATACGCGTTTAATCAGGCATATAGATTTGAACGAGTTCCGCCGATGCCCAAAGCCGGCCCATTAATTGACACGCTGCAGACCCTGGCTGCCCTGGAGCGCAAGGTGCTCTGGCTGGCGAGCTGGACCATTCACAACGCCAATCATCTGCGCGAGAACAGCGACGGTCTGAAGGTCGGCGGCCATCAGGCCTCCAGCGCCTCGCTCGCCACCATAATGACGGCGCTGTATTTCGACGTGCTGCGCGCGCAGGATCGCGTAGCGGTGAAGCCGCATGCCTCGCCGATCTTCCACTCTATCCAGTATCTGCTTGGCAAGCAGACGCGCGAGCGGCTGGAAGCCTTCCGGGGCTACAAGGGCGCTCAGAGCTATCCCTCGCGCACCAAGGACGCTGACGACGTCGATTTCTCCACGGGCTCGGTCGGGCTTGGTGTAGCGCAGACGCTGTTCTCTTCGCTAACGCAAGATTACATACGCGCGCATGGCTGGGGCTTGGCAAGGCCAGAAGGCCGGATGGTGGCGTTGGTCGGCGACGCCGAGCTTGACGAAGGCAACATCTTCGAAGCGTTGTTGGAAGGTTGGAAGCAGCGTCTTCGCAATTGCTGGTGGATCGTCGACTACAACCGGCAGAGCCTCGATCAGGTGGTACGCGAGGGCTTATGGGAGCGCTATGAACAGCTGTTCACGAATTTCGGCTGGAACGTTAAGATTTCAAAATACGGATCACTGCAGCAGGCCGCGTTCAAAGAGCGGGGCGGCAATAAGCTCAAGACTTGGATCGACAACTGTCCGAACCAGCTTTACTCGGCGCTGGTGTTCGCGGGCGGCGCGGCCTGGCGCAAGCGACTCACTGATGAGATTGGCGACCAGGGCGACGTCTCGCGCTTGATCGAAAAGCGCAGTGACGACGAGCTCGCCGCGCTGATGAACAATCTCGGCGGCCACGATCTGCCAGCGCTGCTGGAGGCCTTCCACAACGCTCATCCGGACAAGCCAACCTGCTTCATCTGCTACACGGTGAAGGGTTTTGGCCTACCGATGGCCGGTCATAAGGATAATCACGCCGGCCTGATGACTCCGGCACAGATGGACGTGTTCCGCCAGAAAATGGGCGTGCGGCCCGGCCATGAGTGGGACAAATTTGAAGGCCTGGCGCTGCCGGCCGAGCGCATGCAGGCTTTCCTCGACCGTGTGTCATTCGCCGCCGGCCAGCCGCGCCGCCTCGCCGCACCCGCCATCGCAGTGCCGGATACATTTCCGGTCACCATTCAGCCGACAATGTCGACACAGACGGGATTCGGCGCATTGCTAAACGAGATCGGCCGCGGCAATAGCGAATTCGCGCGTCGCATCGTCACCACCTCGCCAGACGTGACAGTCTCGACCAATCTCGGGCCATGGGTAAACCGGCGCGGTTTGTTCGCGCACCAGGCAATGCCCGACACTTTCAAGAGCGAGCACATCCCATCCACCTTCGCTTGGGAGTTCTCGCCTCTGGGCCAGCACATCGAGCTCGGCATCGCTGAGAACAACCTGTTCGTGCTGCTATCGGCGCTCGGCCTTTCCCATTCGATCAACGGCGAACGGCTGCTGCCCATCGGCACGCTGTACGATCCCTTCATCGCGCGCGGGCTCGATGCACTCAACTACGCTTGCTACCAGGATGCCCGTTTCATCCTGGTGGCAACGCCGTCCGGCATCACACTGGCCGGCGAAGGCGGCGCGCATCAGTCGATCGCCGAGCCGCTGATCGGGCTGGCGCAAGACGGGCTCGCCTCGTTCGAGCCGGCCTATGTCGACGAGCTCGTCGCGATTCTCGGCTGGGCGTTCTCCTACATCCAAAAGAATTGTGACGCCGCGCCATCCGAACGCAACTGGCTGCGCGACGAGACCGGCGGCTCGGTCTATCTCCGGTTATCAACGCGACCGGTCGAGCAGATCGAGCGGCCGATGACGGAAGAGCTGCGCCAGCACATCGTCGACGGCGCCTATTGGCTGCGCAAGCCGGGACCGAATGCACAGGTCATCGTCGCCTGCAGCGGCGCGATCGTGCCGGAGGCGATCGCCGCAATCGGCCTAATGGCGGAGGATCGGCGTGACGTCGGCCTGCTCGCGGTCACCTCAGCCGACCGGCTCAATGCCGGCTGGACCGCCGCGCAACGTGCGCGCGAGCGCGGCCTGGTGCATGCGCGCTCGCATATCGAGCGGTTGCTGGCGGAGGTGCCGTCGCATTGCGGCATCGTCACGGTGCTCGATGGGCATCCGGCGACGCTGGCCTGGCTCGGCGCCGTTGCCGGCCACCGTACCCGCGCGCTCGGCGTTGAACATTTCGGCCAGACCGGATCGCTCGCCGAGCTCTACCGCCACTACGGTATCGACACCAACGCGATCGTCGCCGCCGCGCAGGCGATCGCGCCGGGACGACCGATCCGTCATCTCAAAGCGCTACCTTAATTAATATTGGCCCAGCATTCAGACGCCGAACAGCGCACCGACAACACTGAACACGATCGAGCAAAGTACGAATACACAAACGATAACCGCAATCGTGTTGCTCTTACGCGTCCAACAAAATCCATGATTTTTCGCCCTCATGATTTGCAGTAATTGATATCAGCGAGTCGCGTCCTCCAAAATCATAGCCGCGCCTTTCTCGGCAATCATCATGGTCGGTGAATTGGTGTTGCCGGAAGTGATCGACGGCATCACCGAGGCATCCACCACGCGCAAACCATCGATGCCGATAACGCGCAGGCGGGCATCAACCACGGCAAGCGGATCGTCAATGCGGCCCATTCTGGTGGTGCCGACAGGGTGAAAAATCGTAGTACCAATATCGCCGGCAGCTTTTTCCAGCGCGGCTTCGTCGTCGCGCACAGATGGCCCCGGCAGATATTCGACCGGTGCATACTTTTTGAGCGCCGGCTGCGCCACAATCTTTCGGGTAACGCGGATTGAGTCGGCAGCAACCCGGCAGTCCTCCGGAGTCGACAGATAGTTCGGCTTGATCGCCGGCGGCTGCGATGGATCGCTCGATATGAGCGTGAGCGCGCCGCGGCTGGTCGGGCGGATATTGGTGACGCTGGCGGTGAAGGCCGGGAACGGGTGCAGTGGCTCGCCGAAGCGGTCGAGCGAGAGTGGCTGCACGTGGTACTGGATATTGGGGCGGTCCTGCGTCGGGTCGGAGCGCGTAAAGGCGCCAAGCTGGGACGGCGCCATGGTCATCGGTCCACGCCGGAGCAGCACATAATTCAGTCCCATGCCGAGGCGGCCGAGCATCGAGGCATACATCGTGTTCAGCGTCTTCACGCCCGAGACCTTGAAGATCGTGCGCAGTTGCAAATGGTCGTGCAGGTTGGCGCCGACGCCGGGCTTGTCGAGTAGTAGCGTGATGCCGTGCTGCGCAAGCTGCGCGGCCGGCCCAATGCCCGACAACATTAAGAGTTGAGGAGAACCGATCGCGCCGGCGGCTAGGATCACCTCGCCGCGGCAGCGCGCAGTCCGCGCCTCGCCGTTCTGCCGCCAGCGCATGCCACTGGCGCGACGGCCCGAGAGGTCGAGCCCTTCCACCAGGCAACCGGTTTCCAGCCGCAGATTTTGCCGATGCAGCACCGGCTTGAGGAAGCCACGCGCGGCCGACCAGCGCCGGCCGAATTTCTGGTTAACATGGAAATAACAGATGCCCTCATTGTCTCCGGTGTTGAAATCGGTGACCGCCGGAATGCCGTATTCGATCGCAGCTTCGCGGAAGGCGTCTAGGATTTCCCATGACAACCGCGGCGCCTCCACCCGCCATTCGCCGCCGACGCCATGGTCCTTGGCACCCAGGAAATGGTCGACATGCTTGCGGAAGAACGGCCGCACGTCATCCCACGACCACCCCGGCAGCCCAAGCTGGCGCCACTGGTCGTAGTCGGTCGCCTGGCCCAGCATATAGATCATGCCGTTGATGGCAGAGGAGCCGCCGATCACCTTTCCGCGCGGGTAATTCAGGCTGCGGCCGTTGAGGCCCTCTTCCGGCTCGGTCTTCATCAGCCAGTCAGCGCGCGGATTGCCGATGGCGAACAAGTAGCCAACGGGAATGTGGAACCAGATCCAGTTGTCGCGCCCGCCCGCCTCCAGCAATAGGACGCGCTTGGCCGGATCTGCCGAC
>Ga0207780_1000024_pt1 | contig 30060 bp, 31 predicted proteins | sample LuqExpMetageno45_FD_187803 | JGI IMG/M metagenome (GOLD analysis project Ga0207780, IMG submission 187803) | Tropical forest soil microbial communities from Luquillo Experimental Forest, Puerto Rico - Sample 45 (SPAdes) | ecosystem: Environmental > Terrestrial > Soil > Tropical forest ...
CTCCCACCTCGTAGGCTATGTGCGATGGGACGCACAGTCTGATCGATACCTCCTTTGTCAAACAATCATTCCAACAGCTTTCAGGTCGCAGAACGAAAAGCCGACTTTTCGTTCATGCGAGCGCGTTAGTTTCCGTACGGCGAAGTGGACTGTGTGTCGATTAAACGTGTTTCTAAGTTCTTCGCTGCACGAGCAGATTATGCGGCAACAACGCCGGTGGCCCGGAGAGCTTTGACGTCACGCATCGGGGGCTGTCCGAAGAAGCGGCTGTATTCACGATTGAATTGCGTCGGGCTCTCGTAGCCAACTTCAAAAGCGGCGCTGGCGGCGTCGAGTCCGTTGTTGAGCATTAGGTTTCGCGCGGACTGAAGTCGCAGTTGTTTCTGATACTGAACCGGGCTCATGGAAGTGAGCATACGGAAATGGTGATGTAGGGTGGATACGCCCATGCTTGAAAGCTCCGCGAGTTCCTCTACGCGTAGGGGCTTCGCATAGTTCGCCGTAATCCACGCAATCGCTTTTGCTGTGCGGTGACTTTGATCGCCGAGGGTGGCGACCGCTCGCAGGCGTGCGCCTCCCGGTCCGCGCAGAATGCGATAGATGATCTCGCGCTGAACGAGGCCGCTCAAGAAGGGAATGTCCTGCGGGCAGTTGAGCAAATCAAGCAGGCGGCAGCATGCACTCAGGAACTCCGGTGTCGTTTCACCGATGGACATGGCGGGGCTTCCAGCCGGCGCGTCAGCAACATAAATTTCGTCGCGGCTGATCAGTTCCCGAACCATTGCGATATCCAATCTGAGCGACAGCACGAGGCAGGGGAGCTCCCGGGTGGCCTGGGCAACCCAACTCACAATGGGCAGATCGACGGCGGTCAAAAGGTAGTGCGCATCGTCATAGGTGAAGCTGCTCTTGCCGAGGTTCACCTGTTTGCTGCCCTGGGCGACCACGATGATGCCCGGATGGTACGTGGTTCGGCATGGAGGGGTAGGTGCAGTACGCCGGTGCAAACTCACGCCCGGAATCTCTGTTATCCGATTCTCTTGATTGCCAATTAGAGAGGCGATCTGGCGAGCCAGTTCTGCACGCAGTGGGATAGCCGGGTAGGACTGGCGGATTACGATTTGTTGGGCTTTGTTCATGAGAAGTGGCTCTGGTTCCTTCATAAGATAGTCCTCCTGCCGAAGGCGTGCCATCGAATTCTTCTCCTCCAAGAGAAATAGGCAATAAGTCGGCAGGATCGGGCTACCGGTTACCCACGTCTCGCTCGTATTTTCAAGACAAGCAGGCACCATGAGGAATCGGTATAAATGACTCCAACCATCAGGTTCGCAAAGAAAATATGAATCCGTTCGGACGCCGTGACTTCTTAACGAAAGCAGCGCTTGCCGGTGCAACTGCGGCGCTAAGTTCCGTGCCGACGTTGGCTTCGCCACATCAAGCGGCGCAATCCGGCACAGGCATTGCGACACCAAAACCTGCCGGCCGTCGCAAGCTTGGCGCGCTCGAGGTCTCCAGCGTGGGCCTCGGAGTTCAGAATATGAGCCGCAAGTACGAGACGACCGTCCCGTACCGGCCGGAGATGATCAAGATCATTCGCGCCGCCTACGACCATGGCGTGACGTTTTTTGACACGGCTGAGGCCTACGGGCCTTTTGAATGCGAGCGAATTCTTGGTGAGGGCATCGCGCCATTCCGAGACAAGGTCGTGATCACATCGAAATTCGGATGGAACCTTGACCCTGAAACTGGTCAACGCCGACCCGGCCTCAACAGCCAACCTACTCACATCAAGCAGGCCGTTGATGGCATGCTCACGCGGTTGCGTACGGACCGCATCGACCTCCTCTACCAGCACCGCGTCGACCCGCAGGTTCCGATCGAAGACGTTGCAGGTGGCGTTAAAGACTTGATGTCCCAAGGCAAGGTTTTGCATTGGGGCTTGTGCGAAATGGGTCCAAACACGCTTCGCCGTGCGCACGCGACGCTGCCCCTCACGGCTGTGCAGAATGAGTATTCGATGCTGTGGCGCGGTCCGGAAGAGGTCGTGATCCCGATATGTCAAGAACTAGGCATCGGCTTTGTGTGTTGGAGTCCGCTCGCGGTGCAGTTCCTAACGGGATGGATTGACGAGAATACACGTTTTGCTCAGGGTGACATTCGCGGCGTTGAGACTCGCTTCTCTCCGGAAAACTTGCCCCACAACCTTGCACTCGTCAAACTCGCGAGAGAATGGGGCGACCGCAAAAACGCCACGCCTGGTCAGATCGCTCTCGCGTGGCTGATCGCGCAGAAACCATGGATCGTACCTATCCCCGGCACGACCCAGATGGCGCACATGATTGAGAACACGGGTGCCATGTCCATTGCTTTGACTACGGATGAGCAGAAAGAACTGAACACGTCCCTGTCAGAAATCCACGTTCAGGGGCAGCGCCTGCCGGACTTCGTGCTTGCGTTTTCTGGGGTTGAGGCTCCCCCGAAGAAATAGGGCGCAGTAATGCATCAGCAATATCTGCATGTCCGAAACGGAATTATCAGGATGACGAAACGCACAACTGCGTTGTCATTGATCGTGTTCGTGGCCATGTGTCTTCTGCCTTGTCTCTCCACCGCGCAGGAAGGGCGAACGCAAAACCAGCGGCTCCCTGCGGAGAAAAAGGTACTGATCGTTTATCTATCCCGAACCAATAACACCAAAGCCATCGCGGAGATCGTTCATCAGAAGGTTGGAGGAAATCTTGTCGCGCTCGAATTGGAAACGCCGTACCCAGCTGACTATCACACGACTGTGCAGCAGGTAGTCCATGAGAATGAGACAGGCTATTTGCCGCCTCTGAAAACAAAGATCGAGCACATGGAGGAATACGGCGTTCTCTTTCTTGGCTTTCCGACCTGGGACATGAAGCTGCCTCCGCCCATCAAAAGTTTCCTGCATCAATACGACCTCAATGGAAAGACAGTCGTTCCGTTCAATACCAATGGCGGGTATGGCCCTGGCAACACTTTTCAAACCGTTCGGGAGCTGTGCCCGCGAAGCACAGTACTGGAGGGATTCAGCACCAGGGGCGGATCGGAAAGAGACGGACAATATCTGGCGATCAAGGATGCGAGAGCGGAAGAAGCAAGTAAAGAAGTTGAAAGCTGGCTAAGAAAAATAGGAATTCTGAAGTGAGCCTTGCCAGGGGCCGTCAGAAAAACGGGAGACGCTGATGAAAAAAAGAAAATTAGGAAACAGCGGACTGGAAGTCTCGGCTTTGGGGCTCGGTTGCATGGGGCTGAGCTTTGGCTATGGGCCCGCAACCGAAAAGCAACAAGCAATCGCGCTCATCCGCTCAGCGTATGAACGCGGCGTGACGTTCTTTGATACGGCTGAATGTTACGGTCCGTTTACGAATGAGGATTTGGTGGGCGAAGCCGTTGAGCCTTTTCGTAAGGAAGTTGTGATTGCGACCAAGTTCGGATTTCGAGATGGGGATTCGCACAAGGGCCTGGATAGCCGTTCGGAGCGCATACGGGAAGTTGCTGACGCGTCCCTGAAACGGTTGCGCACTGATGTCATTGATCTCTTCTACCAGCACCGCGTCGATCCGAACGTGCCCATCGAGGATGTTGCCGGTACGGTAAAGGAACTCATTGCCCAAGGCAAAGTGAAGTACTTCGGCCTTTCCGAAGCCGGTGTTGAAGCGATCCGTCGCGCTCATGCCGTACAACCAGTTGCCGCGCTGCAAAGCGAATACTCGCTCTGGTGGCGAGAACCGGAGCGCGAGATTCTGCCAGTTCTTGAGGAGCTTGGAATCGGCTTCGTCCCCTTCAGTCCGTTGGGAAAAGGCTTCCTCACGGGCGCCATCAACGAGAACACGAAATTTGACAGTACCGATTTCCGTAACATCGTTCCCCGTTTTAATGAAGAGAACCGCAAAGCGAACCAAACTCTCGTGAGTGTGCTCGGGGAGATTGCGGCACAAAAGAAGGGCACACCGGCGCAGATTGCCATTGCCTGGTTGCTGGCGCAGAAACCGTGGATCGTTCCGATTCCAGGAACTACCAAGTTGCACCGGCTGGAGGAAAATTTGGGCGCACTGAACATAGAACTATCGGAGAGCGATCACCGCAATATCACTGCAGCTGTTTCAAAGATCGCAGTGCAAGGAGATCGTTACCCGGCGCATCTACAGCAGAGAGTCAATCGTTGATCCGGGTAATGAAGATTGAGAAGGAACAATGCAAACGCGCAAATTAGGAAAAGACCTCGAAGTCTCTGCTCTCGGCCTCGGCTGCATGAGCATGAGCGCGCTCTATGGGCCGCCAGCTGACAAAGGCGAGATGATCGAGCTAATCCGCACCGCCCACGACCGTGGTGTGACCCTGTTCGATACAGCGGAATCTTATGGCCCGTTCGCCAATGAGGAACTGGTGGGTGAGGCGCTTCAGCCAATCCGCAACCAAGTTGTAATTGCAACAAAGTTTGGCTTCGACATCGATCTTGAAACAGGCAAGCGTAGCGGCAAAACCAATAGCCAGCCTGAGCATATCAAGCGTGTAGCTGATGCCTGCTTAAAGCGTTTGCGCACCGACCACATCGATCTTTTTTATCAACACCGCGTCGATCCGACCGTGCCAATCGAGGACGTAGCTGGCGCGGTCAAGGAATTGATTGCCGAAGGTAAGGTCAAACACTTCGGCTTGTCTGAAGCCGGGACCAAGACCATCCGCCGCGCGCACGCTATCCAACCGATCACCGCAGTACAGAGTGAATACTCGCTGTTCTGGCGTGGCCCGGAAGCGGAACTGCTACAGACCCTGGAAGATCTTGGCATCGGCTTCGTGCCGTTTAGCCCGCTGGGAGCAGGGTTTCTCACCGGCAAGATCGACGAGAACACGAAGTTTGATCCCACCGACTTTCGCAACAACGTCCCTCGCTTCTCGCCCGAGGCGCGCAAGGTCAATATGGCTCTGGTCGAACTGGTTAAGCGCGTCGCGGAGCGCAAGAACGCGACTCCGGCACAAATTGCACTTGCGTGGTTGCTGGCGCAGAAGCCGTGGATTGTGCCGATTCCAGGAACGACCAAGCTTCACCGCTTCGAAGAGAATCTTGGTGCGGTCAACGTCGACTTGAACGAGAGCGACCTCAAAGCGATCGACGAAGCTGCCTCCAGACTGAAACTTGAAGGCACACGTCTTCCTGAGGCTGCGTTAAAGATGACTGGACTGTAATCATTTCTCTTTTCCAGCCGTATGCGCATTAGCGGCTGACATAGAAACGTAGAGGTGAAGGAACGACGACATGAAATCAAAGCTGACTGTCCTAGGACTATGTTTTTTGGCCGTGAATACGCCGTGGGCTATTGGTCAATCACAATCGGCTGCCGCTGGCACGGCAACCGGCTCACCCGCAGCCCCTACGGTTCGAATCTCCTCCGGAATCGTGCGCGGCGTAACCGAGGCAGGCGTGTCCAGCTTCAAGGGAATTCCGTTTGCACTTGCGCCCACAGGCGACAACCGCTGGCGTCCGCCCCAGCCTTTGCCCGCGTGGCAGGGTGAGCGGGATGCGAGCAAGTTCGGCGCGGATTGCGCGCAGGGCGGGTTCGGGCCCGGGGCCGGCTCGATGTCGGCAAATTCATCGGAAGATTGCTTGTACTTGAACGTCTGGACTCCTGCGAATGCCAAGCCAGGCGCGAAGTTACCCGTGATGTTCTGGATTTACGGCGGCGGATTTGTTGGCGGTTCAAGCGCAATCCCAATCACTTCGGGAACGGAGTTCGCGAAACACGGCGTGATTCTGGTTTCCACGAATTATCGCGTCGGGCGTTTCGGATTTTTTGTGTTCCCGGCGCTTAGCCAGGAACATCCTGATGAGCTCAAAGGCAACTACGCCTACATGGACCAAATTGCAGCCCTCAAGTGGGTGCAGCAAAACATCGCCGCGTTCGGAGGCGATCCGAACAACGTCACTATTTTTGGATTTTCCGCTGGCGGCGTTTCTGTGCACAGCCTCCTGACCACGCCGCTGGCGAGCGGATTGTTTCAAAAAGCGATTGTTGAGTCTGGCGGTTCGCGTGACAGTGTGTTGACGGCGCGACCGATGAGCAAGGATGGAGTCGATCCGAATTATCCAGTGTCCGCTGAGACGATCGGTATCCAGTTCGCGCGTTCATTTGGGATTGACGGAACGGATCAGGCCGCGCTGGCTAAGCTGCGAGCCCTGAGCGCCGAGCAAGTTCTTCGCGGCGCGCCTGCCCAACCCGGCGGCAGCCCGCCGTCCTACGAAACAACTCCGATCCTTGATGGCAAGCTCATTACAGAGACGGCGGAGACGGCGTACAGAGCGCAGCGCCAGCCGCGTGTTCCGATCATGCTGGGAAGCAACAGCGCGGACACTGCTGGAAACAGAATAAAAGCGACAACTAAAGAGCAGCTGTTCGCTCGATATGGCAAGTGGAGCGAGCAAGCGAAGTTGGCCTATGATCCCGACGGAACAGCAGATTTATCCACACTGATAGCGGAAGCAAACGACGATTTCGGACAGGCCGAGCCTGCTCGCTTCGCCGCAAGCGCCTTTGCTGCCAAAGGTTCGCCCGTCTACCTCTACCGGTTCTCCTACGTGCCGAATGGGATGAGGGAAATGTTTAAGGCCGGTGCGCCGCACGGCGACGAAATCGCTTTCGTATTCGGCACATTGGGTACCGCGGTTTTTGGACCGCCGCCACCACCACCGACAGATCTGGATAAATCGGTTTCTCGGATGGCGCAAAGTTATTGGATCAACTTCGCTAAGACTGGCGACCCGAATGGTGCAGGATTGCCGAGTTGGCCGCCTTACGAGCCGAATAAAGATTTGATTTTCGATTTCCGTTCCGATGGTACTGCTGGCGCTGGTCCGGATCCATGGAAAGCGCGACTCGACGTGACACAGTTAGCGACCGAATCTGGGAAGCGCTCTGATTTCTGAGGCCGTGTCCGCTTGTGATATTGAATTTGGCAGTACAGTCAGACAAAAGCACCAAGGAGAAGATAAGACATGAGAACCAAACTTTTGATCATCGTTTTCGCGGTGAGCTCTTTACTCATCGTCCGATCTCAAGCCCAGACGGCAGATTCGGGTTTCCCAAAAGGTGAACTGTCCACCGCCAAAAACCACACGGGGAATATCTGGCTCAGCGAACTAAACGTAGGAGACAGCACGTTTGATCCCAGTATCGCGATGGCTACATATGATGCTGGTGCAAAACTCGATTGGCATTCTCATCCTGGCGGTCAAGTTCTACTAATCACCGAAGGAGTGGGCTACTATCAGGAACGCGGAAAGCCCGCGCGTATCGTTCACAAGGGAGACGTAATCAAATGCGCTCCAGGAGTGGAACATTGGCACGGCGCAACACCATCCAGCACGTTTGCCTATATAGCAGTAACACCCACTCAAAAGGGAAAAACAATCTGGTTGGAGCCCGTTAGCGACAAGGACTATAACAGCGTGAAATAGAATTCAGGTGCGAGAAGTCCGAGTGTCAGCACGGTCCGCTACCTGGTAAACAGAGGACAGGCAGGAGCGATGTTTAGGCTTCGTTCATACGGGATTCGCATCACGACCCTGGAAAGCGCTCGATTTTGGATGATGGACAACTGTTGTAAGGCTGTTTCACGCAGGACCGTGCTCCACTCCCTCAAGCTCGTACACCGATAGCAATCATACAGTGGACGAAAACGCGCATTGCGATTAAACGTGTTTCTCAGTTCTTCGCTCCACGAGAAGTTATGCGGCAACAACACCGGTGGCCCGTAGAGCTTTGACGTCACGCATCGGGGGTTGTCCGAAGAAGCGGCTGTATTCCCGGTTGAATTGGCTGACGCTCTCGTACCCGACTTCATAGGCGGCAGTTGTTGCATCCATGCCATCCATGAGCATCCGCTCCCTCGCCTTTTGTAGCCTCAGCTGCTTTTGGAATTGCAACGGGCTCATGGCGGTCAGTGCGCGGAACTGATGGTGCAGTGTCGAAACCCCCATCCGGGCTATCTCTGCTAGCTCCTCCATGTGCAAGCGCTTCGCGTAGTTATCCTTGAGCCAGATGATCGCTCTCGCAGTTCTGTTACCGAGGTCGCCCGTCGTTGCAATACTTCGGAGTCGCCCACCTTGCGGCGTTCGCAAGATCCGGTAAATGATCTCGCGTTGGACTAAGTGGCTGAGAAAAGGTATGTCCTCGGGAGCATCGAGAAGTTCCATGAGCCGAGAGCACGCTTTTAGCAAACCGACCGATGCCCGGCCAATCGCAACACCGCGACGTTGCGAAGAGGCTTCTGATTCCGGCAGTTCCTCGCGATTCAGCATCTCCCGTACGATGGACATGTCGAGACGAAGCAACATCGACAGCAGCGGTACTTCTTCTGAGGCTTCGATGATTTTGCTCTCGACGGGAACATCTATCGAGGACAAGAAGAATGAGGAAGGACCGCAAACGTACGGCGTCCCTCCAAGGCTCATTCGCTTCTTTCCTTGAACGAAAACCGTAAGGCTGGGCTCAACTGCGCCGCGATAACACGCGGTGGCCTTCGTTCGCCGAAAGAGAAGCAAACCCGCAATCGCCGTGGAATGCTCTCCGGCAGAAGGGGCATGGACCGCGATCCTGCTTGCCAACTCCGTCAGCATGTCCGTCACTGCCGAGTTCGCGTCGTTTCGCCAAGGCATTGGCACTGTTTCAACCCCTTCTTAGGGTACTGCTTTCCCGGTCCAGTTCGTGCATAAAATCCGAATGCCAGACAGGATTAGGCAAAGAATCGGCAGTATTGGGAAAGCGCCGCAGGGTCAACATTTCGTATCTTGGAATTGAAACGAGGAATTCTGCCGAGGCGAATATGAAGAATCTGGTTTTACTCATTCTCATTACGGGCTTAATGGCGACAACGGTCCTGGCATTTTCCGGTAGCCGCGACCGTGACTCTAAGCAAGAGATACAAAAACAGTTCATTGGAACTTGGAGGCTTGCATCTCTTGAAGAACCCGATGCGAGCGGGACGATTCACAAGGCAGATTGCACGGGAATGCTGGTGTTTACGGCTGGCGGCAAGGCGTCTGTCCAGGTCATGTATCAGAACGCTCAGAGCGCTAGCGCGACGGCTCGCTGGTGCGCACACTCATAGGCAAATACCTGGAGCGCAAGTATGAGATTTCCGGCAACCGCTTAACCATCACATCGACGAATGAGAACGAACATTGGAAGGTGGTTTGGGAGCGCTTCTAAACCAGCGAGGAAACCAGAACGATGAAGAAACGCACACTCGGGAAGAACAATCTTGAAGTCTCAGCGCTCGGCTTGGGCTGCATGGGCATGAGTTGGTCATACGGGCCGCCGAAAGACAAGAAGGAGATGATCTCTCTGCTTCGCGCGGCGGTAGAACGCGGCGTCACTTTCTTCGACACCGCCGAAGTCTATGGTCCGTTCGTGAACGAAGAGCTGCTGGGCGAAGCGCTGGCGCCATTTCGAAGCGAAGTGGTCATCGCGACCAAGTTTGGTTGGAAGCCGGCGCCCGGCGACGAAGTGCGGTGGACACTCTTGGACAGCCGGCCGGAACACATCCATCAGGTCGTCGAAAGATCCCTCAAAAGGTTGCGTATCGAAGCGATTGATCTCTACTATCAGCACCGCGTTGATCCTGAAGTTCCGATCGAAGACGTGGCCGGTGCCGTGAAGGACCTGATCGAGCAGGGCAAGGTGAAGCACTTTGGTATGTCCGAGGCGGCGGCAATGACGATTCGACGCGCACACGCCGTTCAGCGGGTCACCGCCGTGCAGAGCGAATATTCACTCTGGTACCGCGAGCCTGAAAAAGAAGTGATACCTGCTCTAGAGGAGCTTGGAATCGGATTCGTTCCCTACAGTCCGCTAGGCAAGGGGTTCCTAACTGGCAAAATTGGTGAGAACGCGTCGTTTGAAAGCACCGACTTCCGCAGCAGTTTACCGCGCTTCGCGCCGGAGGCTTTGAAAGCTAACCAGGCACTGGTAAGCCTACTGAGCCAGATTGCTCAGCGAAAGAGCGCCACGCCGGGCCAAATTGCACTTGCATGGTTGCTGGCGCAGAAACCGTGGATCGTTCCCATTCCGGGTACGACGAAGCTGACTCGTCTCGAAGAAAACATCGGAGCGGCGGCGGTAGAGCTCACAGCCAACGATCTGGCCGACATCGAACGCGCAGCTCGACAGATGACTATTCACGGAGCTCGTTACCCGGAACAAATCGAACGAATGAGCAACCGGTAAATCGGCGAAAGGAAACGAAGAATGCAAAAACGAAAACTACGAGATTTAGAGGTGTCAGCAGTTGGTTTCGGCTGCATGGGATTCAGCCACGGATACGGGCCAGGGCCGGGTGACGACGAAGCGATCCAACTGATGCGCAAGGCATTCGATTTGGGGTGCACGTTTTACGACACCGCGGAAGGCTATGGCGCGGGGGAGAATGAGCGCCTGGTCGGCAGGGCGCTGGCGCCGATCCGCAACCAGGTCGTGATCGCCACGAAGTTTTTCATCGCAGGTCCGCTGTCAGGGGCACAACTCCGGAAGGAGATTCGGGCGCGGTTGGATGCGTCGCTCACGCGGCTGGGGACCGATCGCGTCGAGTTGTACTACCAGCATCGAGTGCCACCGTCGATACCCGTCGAAGATGTGGCAAGCACCATGGGCGAGTTGATCGCGGAAGGCAAAATCCTTGGCTGGGGCCAGTCTCAGGCCACCGAAGAACAGATCCGCCGTGCTAACGCTGTCACTCCTCTTACGGCAATCCAGAGCGAGTATTCCATGATGGAGCGCATGTTCGAGAAAGATGTCATCCCTGCTTGCGAGGAACTGGGAATCGGGTTCGTACCGTTCAGTCCGCTGGCCAGCGGATTTCTGTCCGGGAAGGTCACGGCCACGGATACATACACCGGCGACGACGTCCGGAGAGTCATCACCCGATTCCAGAAGGACAACATTCGCGCGAACCAGCCCCTCCTGGACTTGCTGACGGACATTGCGAAAAAGCAAGGCGCCACGCCGGCGCAGATTTCCCTGGCCTGGATGCTGCATAAGAAGTTCATCGTTCCAATCCCCGGAATGCGGAAGCTGGAGCGGATTGAAGAAAACCTTGGCGCTGCTGACGTCCAACTGACGGATGATGAGGTCGCCAGGATTGAGGCGGCGTTGACCAGAATCGAGATCCACGGCAACCGAACAGACGAGGACATTGCCAAGCTGCGTTCCATGCGGTGAGCCGCTGCTCCTCGTGCCATCGGATAGGAATTACTTGATTATCTGAGAGAAATCATGAACGAGAAAAATGTCCTCATCAAACTAAACAATGGTGTGCAAATGCCGGCGTTGGGCCTCGGCGTTCCTCGGAAGAGACGCGTGCTGCTTTAGAAACGGCAATGCGACTCGGGAGTCCGTTTGATGCCAACACATACCCAATCAAAGTCGAGGACTGAAGGAATCTAAGATGAATATTTCGTTCGAGAATCAGATTGCGTTGGTGACCGGCGCGGCATCGGGCATAGGGCTCGCAACGGCGCAAGCATTCGCGAAAGCAGGCGCAGCGGTGGCACTGGCCGATATCAACGAAGATGCCCTTGAAGTTGTCGTCGAGCAACTCGTCTCTGCGGGCCAAAAGGCGATCGCAATCCGCTGCAACGTTGCCGATGAAGGCGCCGTGGCAGCGATGGTCGAGCAGACCATAACCCGCTTTGGACGACTCGACATCGCATTCAACAATGCCGGAGTGCATGCTCCCGTCGCCGAAACAGCCGATGCTCTCGGCGAGGATTTCGACCGCGTTATAGCGGTCAACCTTCGGGGCATCTGGAACTGCCTGAAATATGAGTTACGCCATATGGGCCCGCGAGGAAGCGGCACGATCGTCAACTGCTCGTCACAGAGCGGATTGGTCGGCACTGCCGGCTTGGGAGCTTACACAGCTTCCAAGCACGCTGTGATCGGCCTAACCAAGAGCGCCGCTCTGGAGTACGCGGCGAAGGGCATTCGCATCAATGTGGTGTGCCCGGGGAGCACCGACACTCCGATGGTTGCAAACGCGTTAGCGAACGAGCCGGAGACGATGAACGCCGTGATGAAAGAGATTCCCATGGGTGGACTAGGCAAAGCGCAGGAGATCGCCTCAGCTGTTCTTTGGTTGTGCAGTCCTGGTGCCGGATTTATGACGGGCCAGGTGATCGTTCCCGACGGCGGATACACGGTGCGTTGAGGCGGGCGAAGGGAAGAAGGAGAGAAAGTATGCAAGGAACTGTTCTTTACGGACCGCGTGATATTCGGTTTGAGGAGCGAGAGACGCCGAAGATCATTGAACCAACTGACGCCGTGCTTCGCATTGCGGCTACGTGCGTATGCGGATCCGATCTTTGGCCGTATCGAGGTTTGCAGCCGATCGATGGGCCGACGCCGATGGGCCATGAATACTGCGGCTTTGTCGAAGAGGTGGGCAACGCGGTGAAACTCGTGAAGCCCGGTCAATTTGTGATTGGCTCATTCGCAACATCGGACAACACCTGCCCTAATTGCCTGTACGGATACCAATCCTCGTGCATACACCGTGAATTCATGTTGAGGGCGCAGGCGCCGTTCCTGCGAGTGCCGTTGGCGGATGGGACTCTGGTGCCAACGCCGGCAGGCACGCCGTCCTCCGACCTCATACCAAGCCTGTTGACCGCGTCGGACGTATTAGGGACGGGCTGGTTCGCTGCCGAAGCTGCCAATGTGAAGCCGGGCGGCACCGTGGTTGTGGTCGGCGATGGGGCTGTTGGGCTCCTTGGCGTGCTCTCAGCCAAGCAGATGGGAGCCGAACGCATTATCGCCATGAGCCGCAATGATGCACGGCAGAAACTCGCCCGCGACTTTGGCGCCACTGATATCGTGACCGAACGTGGCGAAGTGGGCGCCGAGCTGATTAAGGAGATCACAGAGGGCATCGGCGCTGACTCCGTGCTTGAGTGTGTAGGTACGCAGGAGTCGATGATGCAGGCAATCCAATCGGCTCGCCCTGGCGGGTTCGTTTCCTACGTCGGTGTTCCTCATGGTGTCACCCTCGATGGCGCACAACTGTTCTTTAGCCACGTCCACCTGCACGGCGGCCCCGCCCCGGTGCGCCGCTATTTGCCCAAGCTGATCGAACTGATTCTCAATGGCAATATCGAGCCCGGAAAGGTATTTGACCTGGTGCTGCCGCTCGAGCAGGTGGCCGAGGGCTATCGCGCCATGGATGAGCGCCGCGCGATAAAAGCGCTATTGCGTCCGCGGACTGCATGAAACGGGGAGGTATCACGTGAGTAGCTGGAAGAACGACGAACTACGCAAAATTGGCGAGACCGATGACCTGCACATCTCACCATTCCGTGACGATGGGGAAACCTACGGTACCCCAACGTGGATTTGGTCAGTAGTAGTTGACGGCGACCTCTATGTGCGGGCGTACAACGGCAAGAAGTCGCGATGGTACGAGGCAGCAGTGCGCCAGAAGGCAGGACGAATCACGGCCGCCGGCATAACCAAGGAAGTCACCTTCGAACCTGTGAACGGGGAGATCAACCAGCACATCGATGATGCCTACCGCGCGAAATATGCAGGCAGCCCGTATCTCAAGCCAATGATCGGGGAGCGGGCACGCGGGCAACGGTAAGAGTCGTGCCTCGCTCCGCGACAAACTAAAGGAGAGAGCTATGCCTCATGTAATTGTGAAATTGTGGCCCGGCAAATCCGAACAGCAGAAGAAAACCCTGGCCGACGCGATTACCAAGGACATTATGGAAATCCTGCACTACGGCGAGGAGTCGGTTTCGGTGGCGATGGAAGAAGTCAAGCCGAGTGAGTGGGTGGAGAAAGTGTACAGGCCCGAAGTCAAGAACAACCTAGACAAGCTCTACAAGAAGCCCGGATACGATGAGAGCGACCTTTGAGACGACGAGCGCAAAGCCGTACGGAGAATGGAAACAATGCAGAAACGCAAATTAGGGAAGAGCAATCTTGAAGTCTCTGCCATGGGCCTTGGCTGCATGAGGCTGAGTCCCGGTCACGGAGCGGTGGGGGGAACCCGGCGGGAGATGATTACGCTCATTCGGGCTGCGGTCGAACGCGGTGTCACGTTCTTCGATACAGCGGAAGTCTACGGTCCGTTCGTAAATGAAGAACTCGTGGGCGAGGCCCTCGCTCCTGTGCGGGAGCAAGTGGTGATCGCAACCAAGTTTGGATTCCAGATTGGCTCCGGGAAAGATCCGCACCCGACCGGCCTCAATAGCAGGCCGGAGTATATCAAAGAGACCGTCGAGGGCTCTCTAAAGAGGCTGAGGGTCGACACCGTCGATCTGCTCTATCAGCATCGCGTCGATCCGAACGTGCCGATTGAAGATGTGGCGGGTGCGGTGAAGGATCTGATTCGTGAAGGCAAGGTGAAGCACTTCGGATTATCGGAAGCAGGGGCGCACACCCTCCGGCGGGCGCACGCCATTCAGCCGGTGACGGCGCTGCAAAGCGAATACTCGCTCTGGTGGAAACGTCCGGAAGAGGAAATTATCCCCACGCTTGAAGAGCTTGGCATCGGCTTTGTTCCGTTCAGTCCGCTTGGCAGGGGGTTCCTCACCGGGGCGATTACGGAGGACACCCAGTTTGATCCAGAGGACAATCGCGGCAGTTTTCCCCGCTTCTCGCCGGAAGCCCGCAAGGCAAATCGCGCGCTCGTGGATTTGATTGCCGCATTCGCCGCCAAGAGGAATGCGACCTCCGCCCAGATCGCGCTCGCCTGGCTCCTGGCGCAGAAGCCGTGGATCGTTCCCATTCCCGGCACCACCAGACTCGAGCGCCTTGAAGAGAACCTCGGAGCGGCCGCTATTGAACTTACCTCGGGTGATCTTAGAGAACTCGACGCCGCTATCGCGAGGATCACGGTGCACGGCGACCGCTATCCGGAAGAACTGGAACGGATGACGAATCGGTGACAGCAGGAGATGTTGTTCAGGAAACATGCGAGAAATTTACTGCAACTGAGAACCATTGATACCAAGGGGAATGCATTTATGAATCTGTCTTTTGAGAACAAGGTTGCACTGGTCACGGGCGCCGGCTCCGGACTGGGGCTGGCGACGGCGAAAGCCTTTGCCGAAGCGAGGGCCGCCGTCGTGCTGGCGGACTGGAACGAGAAGTCGGTGCGGGCTATAGCCGACGAATTCGTTGCGCAGGGTCACAAGGTGCTGGCGGTCGCCTGCGATGTCTCGGATGACAAGCAGGTCGAGGCCATGGTCGAGAAGGCGGTGGCTACGTTCGGGCACCTGGATGCCGCTTTCAACAATGCAGGCGTCCAGAATGTCCTCGCCGAGACGGCTGATACCACTCGGGAAGATTACGACCGGGTTATGGGTATCAATCTTCGCGGTGTTTGGAGTTGCATGAAGTTTGAATTGGAGCAGATGCGCAAGCAAAAAAGCGGCGCTATCGTTAACTGCTCTTCCATGGGAGGGCTAGTGGGAGGTGCGGAACGCGGGATCTACCATGCCAGCAAGCATGGAGTGCTCGGGTTCACCAAGAGTGCGGCGCTCGAATATGCGGCCCGCGGCATTCGCGTCAATGCCGTATGTCCGGGCCTTATTTGGACACCGATGGTCGATCAGATGGTCGCGGCCGGTCAAGGTGAGGCCCTCAAAGGAATGGAGAAGAGCATTCCGATGGGGCGGGTTGGTCGTCCCGAGGAGATTGCCGATGCTGTCCTGTGGCTTTGCAGTGAAGCTGCCAGCTATGTGACCGGTCAGTCCATCTCGGTGGACGGCGGCTTCATCATGCGCTAAGGGAAATGGGAGGAGACTGGAATGAAATTGATTGCGACCACGATTACGTTGCTTTTTATGCTTATTGCAAACGATGCCGGCCAGACAACGCCGGCATCTGGCCCTTCGCAGACTGCGCCTGGTCAGAATTCGCAGACGATCAAGATTGCGCGAAGCCACTCCCTACACCCAAACAAAGGGTCTGCCCAATATTTCACCGGCTCAGTACAAGTTCAAGAGCTGTTTCCCGCTAACGATCCATCGCGCACAAGCGGCGGAAAAGTTACGTTCGAGCCCGGTGCGCGCAGCGCTTGGCATACGCACCCGCTCGGTCAAATTTTGATCGTGACGGACGGAACGGGCTGGGTTCAGCAGTGGGGAGGACCCATCCAAGAAATTCGAACAGGAGATGTCGTTCGGATCCCAGCGGGAGTGAAACACTGGCACGGCGCAACGCCAACCACGGCGATGACGCACATTGCCATACAGGAACAACTCAATGGCAAAGCCGTGGAGTGGATGGAGAAGGTGACCGACGAGCAATACCACAAGTAATCGCAGAACGGCAGGAGGCCAAGATGAAGCTAATCGCCGTTATGATCGCGGCGCTTTCTCTGATCAGCACCGCATGGCCCCAGGGCCAACACATAGATAACGGGAGGAAACCGAAAACCATGCCGACAGTAAATGACATCATGACGGTGGCGCTGGCGCTTGAGAAGTATGCGCAGGGCCCTCTTGCCGACCTATGGAAACGGCCAGGGCTCACGCCGCGGGACCGGAGCATCGTGACCATCGCGGCTTTGATTGCACGCAACCAGACAATAGAGATGCCCTACTACTTCAATCTCGCGCTCGACAACGGCGTCAAGCCGCGCGAGATTTCCGAGATCATCACACATCTCGCCTTTTATTCCGGCTGGGCGAATGCGCTATCCGCGGCGGCGGTGGCCCGGGACGTCTTTGCGCAACGCAAGATCGGAGCGGATCAGCTTCCTCCCGCTTCCCCCAAACTCTTGCCACTGGACAAGGAAGCAGAGGAAAAACGGGCGACAGCCGTCGAACAACAATTCGGCATGGTGGCGCCGGGACTCGTGCAGAACACTACGGATGTTCTCTTTCGCGATCTCTGGCTTCGGCCAGACCTCGCCCCGCGAGACAGAAGTCTCGTTACGGTCAGCGCCCTGATCGCTTCGGGCCAGGTCGCGCAGATCACGTACCACCTCAACAGGGCGATGGACAATGGGCTTACTCGAGAAGAGGCAGGAGAGGTCGTCACGCAACTGGCTTTCTACGCCGGTTGGCCGAATGCGTTTTCCGCGCTGCCGGTTGTAAAGGATGTCTTCGAAAAACGTGCCAACTAGCGGCGGAGCAGCATGGCAATGATCTCCAGGTTTACCGCAGACTAAATGCGCGACCCAGCAGAATCCATAAATGAAAGTGTGCTTGCGAGAGCGGATCGGGTCTGGCTCCCAAAAAAGCAGGTCAATGTGATACAGCTGGTGGAAAACGCGCTTTTCCCTGAAGTGGTCGCACTTTCGAGGCTTTTAGATTGGGAGGCGATCGAATGGGCAATTTGCTATGCCATCGTATGCGCCAAAACGTGCTTTCTGGGTTTGAATCTCTTTGGTACCCCACGTCCGGCTGGCCCACCTGCGGGCTCATTCATTGCTCGGGTGCCGCAGGGTACAGTAATTGCATTCGCCGATGGCCGAGGCCGCGAATCGATCGCCATACAGCCCCCCAAGCCTACCGGATTCAGGAACTTTGAAGCCTTTTTTTAGAACATGCCTCGCTCGCTTTATTTGCGATCAGTTCTACTTCCGATCTGGACCAATTCGGCCCCACGGCTATCCGGTGGTTGCGCAAGATCCACCATCTTGCCCTTTGTGTAGATTTTTTGATGACCCTGGGTTTTGTACCATTGCGCGAGCGTAGCAGTCTGGCTTTGATGTTCCACGACCTTTCGCCAACCGCCGCCGTTATAGGCACAGAAACTGATTTCACCTTCGCGGGTGGCAACCGGGGTTGACGCGCTGGTCACAGCTGCGAAGTCATAGTTGAAGGCATCTTGAAACCACATCGCATTGAAAACCATAATTCTCCAGCGTCCACGATTCGAATAGGCCTTCTCGGACCAGTCGTCGCCGTTGCCGGCAACCCGGTAGAAACAATCCTCTAGTAACCCGCGAAACTGCTCAGGACCAAAACCAGTAGGAGCCTTCCTGGAATCAAAATTGCGCAACAGGGAGATCATGGCAAGGGCTTTAGTTGCTTTCGGTCCCCTCGCGCAATCCGTGATTTCAACAAGATCCCGTGTGAATTGCTCGAAGTTGAAGAAGACGGGAATCGGCACGGCCTGCTTACTCTGTGTGTCTACGAGCAAGGGGCTGAATATCCCGTGGTCAGGATGGCTATCCACGAAGAGGCTGCCCACCTGCGCCCGAGGATTTAGAACATCGCACAAATGGGCAAAAATTGCGTAAGTCGAGACCGGGAACCAATCGCGCAAGGGCTGCCAGTCGAAGACACTTTGCTCCTGCAGGTCGTACGCGAGTTGTGAAAGCGGATACCGGCGAGCATATCGTTCTTCGGTCGGGATGTTCTCGTCCCTGCCGGTGAACATCACCGGTTGAAACAAGAGCCCGTGGATTTTGTCTATATTCTCGACCGCGAAGCGGACAATCTCGCCTACCCCATCGTTGTTGAGGCCGTTCACCACCGTAACCTGGAGGGTCGTGCGCATTCCAGACGCGGCAATGTTCTCTAGTGCTTTGAGCTTCACTTCCATGTAATTTCCCAAGCCGCGGTGCTTGTTCTTTTCGTCGGAGACCCCATCGCATTGCAGATAAACGGCGTGCAGCCCGGCTGCCCTGGCTTGGGCCGCAAAGTCTTGGCTCTCGGCAAAGCGCAGACCGTTTGTGGCAACGTGAAGGCGGTGGAAACTCATGTTTTTCGCGACTCGTAGAGCCTCAAAGAAAATGGGGGAGAGTGTCGGCTCCCCACCAGAGAAGAGCACATTGATTTCGCGTTGCGGCTTAAATGAAGCAGCGCTGCGAAAGACCGGTTCTACCTCTTCCACGCTCAATTCATGGACATAGCTGGAAGCATTCGCATCCATAAAACACGGAGAGCACATCATGTTGCAGCGGTTGGTAAGATCGACGATCAGGTATGATCCGCGGCCTGAACGGATGCCGTTTGGCCCGTGATTGTGCACATGCTCATCGCCGACACATTCGAAGTCCTTGCCGAACGCAAGGGTTTCCATCTTCCGGAAGAAATCCGGGTGATTGGAAATCGTATCCTCGAACGGTCCGTGCCTTTGGCACGACTTCCGCATCAGGATACGGCTTCCTTCCTCGACAATCTCCGCCTCAATCATCCCGGGGTGCTCGCGGAAATCGGCGACATCGCGCTCGCCGCGGAGGAAGGCCCCTACAGCTTCACGATTGCAGTCAGGGCATAGAGAAAGCGTCCTTCTCGGGACACCAGTCGCCATCTGCGCTCGTTGTTCTCGCTTTAGGAGAGGTCGAGGAGCCCATCCTGGACTAGACAATTCTCCTTCTGGTAGCACAGTATTTATCGGTCGGAGTAGTTTCCAAAGGGCCTTCGCGGCTGCGCAAACAGATTCCGCCTTCGAGATAGACATCGAATCCCCCATACACACGCCTATCGGCAGGCATCAGACCTTATCGGATGTGACTGGGTTGATGACAAATACGCGCTCGCTCAGTTCATGTCAAGTGGATTTTAGAACGCAGGTCAGCAGTGTCCGACCATCAGCACGAGGGCAACCGCGAGCGCGAACCCGCGGCCCGTGGTTACCTATCTGTGTCTCATAGCCCGGAGGAGTACGGACAAGAACCGCGCAGGTAACGAGTGGTCGCCTAGCGTTTGCTTGTGATTTGTTGATCTCGCTGGAGCTGAACAAGAGCTCGTTGCAGGACCTAAAGGCCACGTGCAGATTTCTCTTGTTGTTTTGATTCGTGGCGCGATTCATCGCCGATGACAATCTTCAGCCACTCCGGAGAAGTATCGGTTGTCTTGACCAGTTCTCCGGCGATGAAACGCGCTACGAGCCGATGTCCCTTGCCATCGGGGGTGTTGTCGTACACAAGAACGTCATCGGCGTGTTTGCGAGCTTCCGGCAAGCTCTTCATGGATTCTTCGTATGATTCGGGAATTGCGCTCAACGGCACTGACTGGCCGCCACGAGCCATGCGGATCAGGATGCGGCCGACATTCAGGTTGGGGTCTTCCGTGGAAATGAAAATTACCTTTGTGGCGTAACCCGCATCTCTAGCGCTCTCCAGTAATTCGGTATCGACCGCGAGATCCTCAACAGCAAAGGAGCGCTGTTTGCGCAGCATCGCCTCGCGCTGGTGCGAAATCGGGGGGATGAGGGTGGGAAAGGCTTCTTTCAAATGGGCGTCGTAGAAGCTAGTTTTCCCAGCGCCCATCGGCCCGGCAATCACAACCAGCAATGGTTTCTGTTCGCTCAAAAGGTATCCTCACCGCGCTGCTTTTCGTGCAGTGGCGGTTGCCAGATCGCGCTGGAACCTGCCCGCAACTAAAGCCACCGGGAACCGTTTTCCAGAAGGCGGGATTTCGAAGGTGGTTTTGAATCTGGAGTCATATTCATAGCGTGTACCGTCTGGAAGTGCGTCTTTCGGCCCTTCCTGCAGGCCGGCGAGACCGGCAAGTTCCTCCACCAGTTGTTGCCGCTCGTCTGCGCTCATTTTGTCGTAGGTTGCGCTGCCTGCCAGCCGTGTTGGCCTAGAGGAAGCTCCGCGCTTCCCCGCCTGCTCTTTCGAGTAGTAGGCCGTCAACCCACTATTTACGAGCTGATTGATCGAGCAGCCGCGTGCACCGGCTACGTAATGAAGCTTCCGAATAAGGCGCCGAAGCAGGACTACCTGGGTTTCGCGTGCGGTTCGTTTCTTCTTGCCCTGGAGAGTGTTGCCCTGGAGAGTGACTAGCTTGACGGTCTTGAGGTCGACGGCCAGCAGCGCGTCGTTGATCGAGGCGGACAAATCGCCCTGGTACCGGCGCTTCTCCCGAAGCAGCTTGTCCAGACCCACTAACAGCCGGACATTGAAAACATCGAAATCGGGGTTTCTACGTAGTGCCACGGATCGCAGGTCCTTTTCAGCCAACCTCCGTCGTCCTTCCGGAACGGTGCGTTACATACGATATATACCTGACCCTGGAGTGCGCTTCAACTAGGCTACTGTCACCACCACTGCGAGATGGGGTGTTCACGATCGCACTCAGTTACCTTTCTCGCCCTGAACTCCTCTGCGTGGACATCTCCTTGCCAAAAAGAGCCTGCCTTTCAGCCGTAACGCGAAGCGCTTGGTGGTACTGTCCAAGCCAGCCGCCCCAGAGATCCTGGTCGAGTGTGATGCCTTGCCTGAGAAGTGTCTGGGCTTGCTTGTTCATGAGTCCGCGGTTCGTGAGCAAAGCATCGGCGTCACCATAATCGGAGATCTCGATGTGCGGGATTCGGTCTGCGAAGCGCTTTTCGAGGCGGACGAAGTTGTTGACGCCAAGTTTGCCGGCGCTTCGCGCCCCTTCGATCTCCTGCGTGTGATAAATGAGGTGAATCTTCGCGTCGGTGCCTTCGAGCAAAAGATATCGGCGGCCGCTCGCTTCATCCTCAGCATGCAGCAGGACTCGACCCTCTACCGCTTTTAGATTTCGAATATTTGTGATCTCGAAGGGCAGACGGGGATCTGAAAGAAGCGCGCCGTGAGCGGCGAGCATCTTCTGTCGGTCCACGGTTTGCTGCAATGTTCGGAGGACTGTCTCAAATCCGCTCTGGACGACCCACTGTTGTGATGCAACCGATTTCGTGAGGCCCATCTTCTGCAGATACGTAAGCCTCGCGCTCAGGCTCTGTTGCAGGCGTCGTTCTCGATCGGAGAGTCCTGGAGCCGTGATTCCAGTGGTGAAAGTGAAGGAGGAGGACTGTCCGTCATTCGCTCTCTGGACGATCCGGTCAAGCGAAGTGTAGCGAGTTTGCGTGATCTCCCTTTTTCGAGCCTCCTCCACATCGAGTTCGGTTCGGGCGCCAAGAGCTTTCGTCGCCAGGTTCTCGGCGCGGGACCGGATGCCGGAACGAATGTAGTCGCGGGGTATTACCAGCGCGCAGCCGTTCTGGTCCTTCCCGCGTAGCGCGATATGCACGTGAGGGTGCTCGGTATTGAAGTGCACCGCGGCTACCCATTCCAGGCTCGTTTTCAGATCTTTCTCTATGCACTGAACGAGGTTTCGGGTTTGGTCCTGGAGGTTCAGGCGGTCGCCGAACTCAGGGGACACAATGACTTTGAAGAGGCGCTCATCGCCCGCTCGCTGCCAACCGTCGAGGACGGAGGCGATATTCATGTCCGTTCTGGTGGCGTCAAACCCTGCACGGGAGGGGTCGCCACCGTGCGTGGCGGTGTCGCGCGCAATGTAGTGCCCGTGTGCCTTCCATTGGCCCTGGTTCTTGTTCTTCGCATACGTCACTCGCACGGATACCCGTTGGGTACCGAGCCGAGAGGAGCGAAACTGCCGAATAGCCTCAGAGTGTGATTGGCTGCGGCGCCGCCGCGCGCGTTTGGTCATCTGCGCGAATCGAAGCACCGCTCCGACGACTCCGGCATACCTCCGGGGATCGTCGTTCGGATTCCGCTTTGACCGACGGGGCCGGAGGCGGATGGGTGGTCCCTCATTGCTGTTTGCCATGAGCTAGTACCCCTTCGAGCGTGGCTTTGTTTCGGTTCGCGACCTCCTGGCCGGCAAGCCGAAGAATCTTTGCGTATCTGAGCTTTGCCCGCGCACGGGCGGCGGGTAGCATTTCCTCGGGAGGCTCAGCCATGCAGGTCAGAACGTACTGCAGGAGGCAATTGGTAAGGGCAACCTGGGTGTGCACCAGAGTGAAAAGTGCCTGCACCTCCCTGGCTACGTTTGCGAGGGTCGCCACGATACGGCCCTCAAGGTCGTCCATCGCTTCCGTGTTGTCGCCTCTCTCCAGTTCGTGCTCACAAGCCGCAATCAGGAAAGCCTGTTCGGTCCGGAAGCCACGTTGCTTCGCGGCGGTGCGCACTTTGGCACGGAACTCCTCACTTGGGAACGCAAGATTGCGCTCGATGCGGTGTTTTCTCATGTGATTCATCCCCCTTTTTTGTGTGGCGCATTTGTGGCGCAATCGCCGAAAAACCGCCCCCACATATCGCACTCACGGCATAGAAGTTGTCGCTCAAATCTCGAACCATGCGGGCGCATCCCTTTATGTTCCAATACCCAGCAAAACCAGCAACAAACCCTGCCCACCGCTCCCCTCTTGCCCACTTCTGTCGCTCTTTTTCGTCTTTTGTGGTCCGCCGACGCTTTTCGTTACCTGTCGTCGCCCGCGCGTCCCCAAATGTCGCGCAAATTGTCCATTTCGGTCCGGAACATTCCGATATGGTCCGGTTTGGGCCGCTGTTGTCCAGGTCTGTCCGAATCATTCCGAATCAGTCTCATACTGTCCGAAGAGCTCCGGCGACTCGAATTCTCTTGCCCACCAAGATTCACTGATGCTATATATATACACCAGGAATGGCTGAGTCAATCGAAAATCGCTTCCGCCTGACGCTGGAAAAACTCGCTGCCGAACCGCCCAGCACAAAAACGGCATTGATTCGCCGGCTCCTTCCCGCGATTGAGGCCACCTTTGCCTCGGGAAAAACGTGGAAGGGTATATGGAAAGGCCTGGCAGATGATGGCCTCAACATGAGCTACGGGACATTTCGCAAACTCGTTGTACGGGCGCGAAAGAAGGTGTGCCCATCCGCGGCGCCGGGCGGGAAAAGCGCCGATGAAACTGCCGCGAGTGCTCAAGTAACTGAGAGCAGAGTTGTTCGTGATCCGTTTGAGAATCTGAAGCGACTGGAAGCAAACGGGCCGGGGCTTCACTGGCGAGCCACGTCGACCCGGAGGGATTTGTAGACGCCGTGTGAACTAGCACACGGAATTAGATGGGAAGGAAAGAAGTGGGAGTATATTGTTCACACCATGGAAAATTCCGCATTCCAGCGCCCCTGACAATCCAATGAGCTTCTCTCCCAAACTGAGCATTCTGCCTGAACCGCAGCGTGCGATCTGGACAGAACTGAAGGCCACCCCGAAGCAATTTGTGCTCTATGGAGGAACCGCTCTCGCGCTCCGGCTTGGACATCGGGTCTCGGAAGACTTTGACTTCTTTACGAATGCGACTTTTGCTCCAGAAGATCTGTTGAAGCACATACCGTATCTTCAGAGGGGGAAGGTTGTCCTAGTCCGGGAAAACACGCTGACGTGCGTTCTCGATCGAAATGGTTCCGTCCCTGTATCTTTTTTCGGAGGACTCGGACTGAATCGGGTAGCGGATCCAGATGCGGCACGCGACAACGGCGTACTGATTGCTTCTCTTATCGACATTGCAGGATGCAAGATGGCCGTCGTACAACGACGCGCGGAGGCCAAAGATTATCGAGACATTGCGGCGTTGCTGGAAGACGGTGTCGATCTAAGCAAAGCCCTTGCGGCTGCCAGGGCCATCTATGGAGAGCAGTTCAAACCCAGCGCAACCCTCCGCGCCTTGACATACTTCGCCGATGGGGATCTGCCTACGCTTCCTAAGTCGATGCAGAATGCGTTGCAGGGCGCAGTTAAGGGCGTAAAATTAAATGAGCTTCCTAGACTGGTCGGCAAGCGAGATTTGGTTGCACGGGGCAGAGAGCGATGATTCATTCCGAGGAGCTTTTGACCGTCGCAAGGCGCATCTTTTGGTTTGGGACAGCGGAAGAAGCGCTGGAGTTCCCGTCGCGGTTTCTCACCTATGCGATGACCTACGCGTCCGATGAGGACATCGAAATTGTCCGGAAATACTTCACGGACGACGATTTTATGGCGGTGCTCGATAACCCAGCGCCGGGGATTTTCGACCGAGTTTCCTGGGCGAAATGGAATCAGCGCTACGGCCGCCTTCCCGTTCCGCCACTTCCTAAGCGACGTATTCCCGGAGTCGATCCAACAACCATTCCAGATTTTTTCCCCGCAAAATCGTAAAGAGGGCGAGGTCCTTGCCTTACGCTCTTCAGCGACGTGCTTCTCGTCGTCCGCCACCATGAGAGCTTGACTTTTCTTTACACACTATATACATATAGTATATTAATGTGGGCATATGACTATCAGTGTTGCAACGAATCATCTGGTGGGCGTGACGAACCTAGACAGGTGACAGCTTGAATTTGAGTTGCATCGTGCTTGGAGGTGCGGCCATGACTAACGCCACCTACGTCAATGAGAAACAAACACTCGAGCGACAACGTGTGAGAGGAAATTGGAACGTGTCCCCTCTTTGGGAGGCGAAGATCCTTCTGGGCATATTAAAGCAGCAGGGACTGGCTGGTAAGGGGCTCATCAGGGCCTTCGACAAATGGGCACCAAGAATTGTCGGCGTCTCTCGCCTGGACATGGCTAGGGCATATGGAAAGCAGACCGGGCGTCCACTCTCCGACTACATTCTCGCCCAACAGGCTGACAAAGCTATTCGCTACAGGCAGCTGCCTCCCGAAGCAGAAGGTTTTCGGTTGGCGCTAGCGAAATCCCTTAATGGTCAGAGCTCAGAATCCGAGACCTCTGGGGAAGTACTGCGTGTCGCATCAAGCAGCACTACCCCTGGCATAAGAAACGCTTTGTTCGAAGATGTCACTGGATCGCTGGGGTCGGAACCAGATTTGGCTGGCGCACTCCGATCGAGAGCCCTGTTGAACACGAATGAGCTGGCCGACCTCACGGGCTTCGCGCCGAAGACCATTCGTCGTTGGGCCTCCCGGCGGCTATTGAACTTCATCAGGGTTGGTAACCAGTTTCGCTTCCGACCTGCGGCTGTGGAACTGTTCCTCGCGCAACGCGAAGTCCGAAAATAAAACCAATTTCCCACGCGTTTGAGCCGCCAATCCACTTGCAGGGGGAAGAGAGAATCTGTCTGCCTGGTTGATCCGTTCGCGATGCCCGTCGGACTTTCGGTCCGCGGAGCGCAGGTATATCTGGGTTGTCGAGATGTCGGAGTGTCCGAGTTCTTGCCGCAGCGTCTCGATGTCGACACCCTTCTGGTGCCGTCGCGTAGCATAAAGCACCCGGAAGGCGTGACATGGCTTTCTGGGCTTCCTGACCACGTAGCCGGCGCGGTTCGCTTTCTTGATGAGGGAGTAGATGATTCGATCGAGGTGCTTGTCGACCGTTCCGGTTATGGGCGACGGGAAGATCAAGGCATCTCCCCGCGCAATAGCACGATACTTTTTGAGGCAAGCGAGAAGGGTATCACTGACGGCAATGGCACGCTCTTCGTAGTCCTTGGGCTTGAATCCAAGCTCAGGCTTGAACCGCACCGAAACAGTTTTCTCCCCCCAGTCGACATCGCTCCACTCCGCAACGGCGGCCTCGCCTATGCGGAAACCGGTTCCCAAAAGGAACCGAACCAGGGCCTCCTCGGTGTTGTCAGCAACGTGGAGCAATGCAGCTATTTCTTCTTCAGGGTAGGTCGAGTACTTTTTGTTCTTGTTACGCTTATCGACATTCACCGGCCAGTCTTTCTTTTGCACCCAGTCCTCTTTCGTGACGTGCCTCGCAATTCCACGATCGTTTAGGAACACCATGGTTTTGAGGAAGTAATTGAACACGGTGGACTCGCCGAATCGGCTCCCTGTTTTTGCTGATTTGCAGTTCCGCAAGAGGTCTACGTAGTCGAGCATGTCGTCCCGGCGAATCTCATCGAAATACGACTTTTTGCAGCTGTGGGTAAAGAGGTCGACGGCTGTGCGGTAGCCAATATATGTCTTGCGTGACTTTTGTTTGCTGCGTTCAAGGTACTCTCTAGCTGCGTCAACGACGGTTTTGCGTTGTGAGCCAACAGATTTATTAGATGGTGCGCGCAGCGTCACCTCGCGCACTTCGTTGAGTATTTCTCGGTCGTCCATATGAAGGAAGGCGGCCTGCGCTGCGGCGAGATCTTTGCCGATTCGGATCGGAGTGCGCGCGCCGCCGCTGCGCCGCAAATAGTAAGTTGCTCCCGCAATGGGAATCGGCCGATGAGTCTTCGTGAACTGCACATTGACGAACGGAAATCTTCCGTCGCCGGCGTTAATGCGCGCAATGAGCGTGAAGTGCGCCATGACTGTTTTCCTCGCAAAAGCGTGAAAGATTCATCTTGGAATGCAAGAAAAAACAGCAGAGCTGGCAACAGTAGCGGGCAACAGTTAGCGGTTTTCTGAGGTAAGTTCTTTTGTTTTCTTCAAATGGTGGAGCCGATGGGATTCGAACCCACGACCTCCTCGATGCCATCGAGGCGCGCTCCCAACTGCGCCACGGCCCCACCGAGACACTTTCCATGCTAGCACAAGCATGAGCGAGGGACCACGCGCTTCGCTAGAGGTTGAGCAATTGGGAAAGCAGCGAGGACTGCGCTCTGGTGAACGAGCGGCCTCGCAAACGCACCGCGCCGATGGTGCGGACCGCTTGTTCGTCTGACAAACGCACGTAGACACATCGCGAGTTCTTGTCGACGGCCATCTCAGGGACGATGGACACGCCCATGCCGGCGGCAACCATGCTGAGAAGACTGCTGAACTGGCCACTCTCAAACACGATCTGGGGATGAAGCCGGGCGCGATCGCAGGCGGCAACCGCCGTGTCGCGAAAACAGTGACCGTCTCGAAGCAGGAGGAATGGGTCGCTGCGTAGATCCTTCAGCGAAAGCGCGGGGACGCGCGCCAATTTGTGTCGCCGGGGCAAGGCAGCAAACAAAGGTTCAGTGAGGATGGGAAATGATTCGAATTCGTGGCCGCGAATGGGAAGCGCCAGGACCGCCAGATCGATGGTCGCGGCACGAAGACGGTCCAGCAGGATCGGGGTGATCTCTTCGACGATGGACAGTTGTGCTTGAGGAAATTTGCGAGAGAAGCGCAAGAGATGAGCGGGAAGGAGATACGGCGCGACGGTCGGAATGACACCTATGGTCACCGCGCCGCTGACGGAATGCTTCTGCTCGTTTACGTCGCCGCGAGCGGCTTCGAGTTCCCGCAGCACGGCTCGAGCGCGCGGAAGAAAGGTTTCCCCGGCGGCAGTCAGCCGGATGGAACGACCGAGGCGATCGAACAATCTCACACTGAGCTCATCCTCCAGCTTCAGGATTTGCTGCGAAAGCGAAGGCTGGGAGACGTGGCACTGCACCGCGGCACGGGAAAAGGAGTGCGTATCCACAACTGCGCAGAAGTAGCGTAGCTGATGCAGTTCCATAGGCTATACCTATCCATTTTATCTGAACTAGATATTGGAACAATGACTGGCTCGCGCATACTATCGAACTGCTGTCGAAGGGCCATTCGCTCCGGCGGAGGGCTGCGTCCTTGGCGAACCCCCGTCGCCCTTTCACAGAAAAATCAGAGAATCTGACCGATTTTGAATGCACCGGGCCTGCTCACCCTGTGCGTTGAATGGAACAAGGCGTTCGGACAATCCTCCGGGTAAAGCAGCAAAACCGAAATACGATTGGAGAAAAATTATGGCAACAGAAAGCAAGTGCCCATTTGCGGCGGCGACTCCTTCGCACACGAATCGTGACTGGTGGCCAAACCAGTTGGACCTAAGCGTTCTGCACCAGCACTCCGCCTTGTCGAATCCGATGGGCGAAGATTTCGACTACGCCAGGGAATTCAAGAGTCTCGACCTGAATGCCGTGATTAAGGATCTGCATGCGCTGATGACCGATTCGCAGGAGTGGTGGCCGGCGGACTTTGGACACTACGGACCGCTGTTCATACGCATGGCCTGGCATAGCGCCGGCACATACCGTATCGGGGATGGCCGCGGTGGCGCGGGAGCCGGGCAGCAGCGCTTCGCGCCGCTCAACAGCTGGCCGGACAACGTGAACCTCGACAAGGCGCGCCGTTTGCTATGGCCGATCAAACAAAAGTACGGCCAAAAAATCTCCTGGGCGGACCTGATGATTTTGGCGGGCAATGTGGCGCTGGAGTCGATGGGCTTCAAGACGTTCGGCTTCGGCGGCGGACGCGAGGATGTATGGGAGCCGGAAGAGGACGTGTTCTGGGGACCCGAAGGCAAGTGGCTCGCCGATGAACGCTACAGCGGCGATCGCGATCTTCTGAATCCGCTCGGTGCCGTACAGATGGGTCTGATCTATGTGAATCCCGAAGGGCCAAACGGCAAGCCGGACCCAATTGCCGCGGCCAAGGATATTCGCGAGACCTTCCGGCGTATGGCGATGAACGATGAAGAGACCGTCGCGCTGATTGCCGGCGGCCACACCTTCGGCAAAACGCACGGCGCCGGTGATGCGGCTCTGGTGGGCGCCGAACCGGAAGCCGCGAGCATTGAGGAGCAGGGCCTCGGCTGGAAGAGCTCGTTTCGCAGCGGCAAGGGCGGCGATGCGATCGGCAGCGGGCTAGAAGTGATTTGGACCACGACGCCTACGAAGTGGAGCAATAACTTTTTTGCGAACCTGTTCGGCTACGAGTGGGAGTTGACGAAGAGCCCGGCAGGCGCGCATCAGTGGACACCGAAAAGTGGGGCGGGCGCCGGTATGGTGCCGGATGCCCATGATCCGTCGAAGCGTCACTCGCCCTCAATGCTGACCACCGACCTCTCGTTGCGATTCGACCCTGCATACGAAAAGATCTCCCGGCGCTTCTACGAACTTCCGGATCAATTCGCAGACGCGTTTGCCCGGGCGTGGTTCAAGCTGACGCACCGTGACATGGGACCCATCGCGCGCTATCTCGGACCGCTGGTTCCGAAAGAGACGCTATCGTGGCAAGACCCGATCCCAGCGGTGAATCACCCGCTGATTGGGGAGCAGGACATTACCACGTTAAAAGCCAAGATCCTTGCGTCCGGTTTGTCGGTTTCCGAGCTAGTGTCAACAGCGTGGGCTTCCGCATCGACGTTCCGCGGCTCCGACAAGCGTGGGGGAGCGAACGGGGCGCGTATTCGCCTGGCGCCGCAAAAGGACTGGGAAGTCAATCAACCCGCGCAACTGGCAAAGGTGCTGCACACGCTCGAAGCAATCCGAAAGGAGTTCAACAGCGCACAGACTAACGGCAGCAAGGGGAAGAAAGTCTCCTTGGCAGACCTGATCGTTCTCGGGGGCTGTGCCGCGATCGAGAAGGCAGCCAAGGCCGGCGGGCACGACGTGAAGGTCCCCTTCACACCCGGCCGCACGGACGCTTCGCAAGAGCACA
>Ga0207780_1000026_pt1 | contig 29666 bp, 34 predicted proteins | sample LuqExpMetageno45_FD_187803 | JGI IMG/M metagenome (GOLD analysis project Ga0207780, IMG submission 187803) | Tropical forest soil microbial communities from Luquillo Experimental Forest, Puerto Rico - Sample 45 (SPAdes) | ecosystem: Environmental > Terrestrial > Soil > Tropical forest ...
GCGCGGGTGCTTCCACGACCGCGCCGGCAGGTTGAGGGACTGGCATTTCGAGGTCGATCGCTCCCAGGCGAACGATCAAGAGAATTGTGCCTCGCTTGTCGGCCTCGAGGATAGGGTCGACTCCCGGCTCGAGCCGGGTCGAAACCAGCGTCTCGACGCCCGAAACCGCCAGCTCCTGGTACTTCGGATCCGGCAGGTAGATGACCTTCGTCACGAAGTTGCCGCCGTCGACCACCTGGTCGAGCGACTGTCCGCGGCGCAGATAACCATAGTGCATCCCCTGTTGATGCGCGCGCTCGACGTGCATGGCCACATGCACGAGGCGCGCGCCATCAACGAGGTTTCTCTGTTCCGGCAGAGCGCGCAGACGGCGCACTTACGCATCCTGATTGACGGCCAGGAACGGTTGGACGAGTTGGTCGCCGACGGCGTGCTGGTTGCGACGCCGGCCGGTTCCACCGCCTATAACCTGTCAGTGCAGGGCCCAATCATCCCGATCAATGCACCGCTGCTCGCGCTTACGGCCATCAGCTCATTCCGCCCGCGGCGCTGGCGCGGTGCGCTGCTGCCGGACAAAGCTAGGATCACTATCGTGGTGAAGGATCCCGAAAAGCGGCCAGTCGCCGCGACCGCAGATCATGACGAGGTGCGCTCGGTACGCAGCGTCGACGTCAGCATGGATCGCGATATTTCGCTCAACTTGCTGTTTGATCCCGGCCATAATCTCGACGAGCGCATCCTGCGCGAACAATTCGGTTTCTGATTTCCGCCTGCCAACGTGAGCCGCAATGCCGAAAAAATTCCAATTCACCGTGAACGGAAAGCCGGTCAGCATCGCGCTCGACAATGAGGAGACCCCGCTGCTGGCGGTTCTGCGCACCGAGCTCGGCCTAGTGGGCACGCGCTTCGGTTGCGGGCTCGAGCAGTGCGGCTGCTGCACGGTGCTGATTGACGGCAAACCGGAGAAATGCTGCGCCAAACCGGTCTGGAGCGTCGCCGGAAAATCGATCGTCACAGTCGAAGGATTGGGCACGCCCGAGCGACCGCACCCGCTGCAGCAGGCCTTCATAGAGGAGCAGGCCGGCCAATGCGGCTATTGCCTCACCGGCATCCTTATCTCGGCTAAGGCCCTGCTCGACAAGAATCCGAAGCCGACGCGAGGTGAGATTGCTGCCGCGCTCGACGACAACATCTGCCGCTGCGGATCGCATAATCGCATCCTGCGTGCGGTGGAAAAAGCCGCCACCCAGATGCGCGGAGCAACCCCATGAACGCGCCCCTGTCCGGCCCGCTCAACGACAACCCGGTGCTCGAGCGCTGGGTCAGCTTCCCAAAATCTGGCAAGATCAGCATCGGCACCGGCCGCGTTGAAATCGGCCAGGGCGTGCTAACCGCAATGATGCAAATCGCAGCCGACGAGCTCGACGTGGCAATGGAGCGCATCGTGGTGCGCTCCGGCGACACCGCGCTCACGCCAAACGAGGGCTATACCGCCGGCAGCCAGTCGATGCAATTCGGTGGGGTGGCCTTGCGGCAGGCCTGCGCCGACGTGCGCGCGCTGTTCCTCGCACAGGCGGTAAAAGTGCTCGGATGCCGATTGAGTGAGCTTTCCATCCGCGACGGCAGCATGCTGCGCAACGGCGCACCGACCGGTCAGGACTACTGGACGCTCGCCGGTGCAGTCGACCTCACCGCCAAGGCGACCGGTTCCGGCCAACGCAAGCCAGTTGCCGAGATGAAGACCATCGGCGCTAACACCGCTCGCCTCGACCTGCCCCGCAAAATATTCGGCGAAGCCATCTTCATCCATGACATGCAGATCGACGGCATGGTGCATGCGCGCGTCGTGCGCCAGCCCAACCGTGGCGCCAAGCTCGGCGCCGTCGACGAGAAGACGATCCTGCGCGCCGCCAAGGGACCGGTCGAGCTTGTGCGCACCGGCAATTTCCTCGCCATCGTCGGCGAAAACGAGACCGCAGTCGACCTCGCCGGCGACGCCGCGGCCAATCACGTCCAGTGGCAGCATGTCGAGGTGCCAACCCCGTTGCAGCAGGAGGCAAATTGGCTGTTGCAACGCCCGGCGATCGATCGCGTCATCGGCGCGCCCGAGCCGGCCGATGCGCAAGGCCGCACGCGGTTCGAGGCGACCTATTCGCGCGGCCACCTGGCGCATGCCTCGATCTCGCCTTCCTGCGGCCTCGCGCTCTACAAGGACGGCCAGCTCGAGGTGTGGACGCATTGCCAAGGCGTATTTCCGCTGCGTGCCGCGCTGGTGAAGACGCTCGGGCTCGATGCCTCGAAGATCATCGTGCACCACGTGCAGGGTTCCGGCTGCTACGGCCACAACGGCGCCGACGATGCTGCTGCCGACGCGGCAATCGTCGCCATGCAGAAGCCCGGCGTGCCAATCCGCGTGTGCTGGCGGCGCGAGGAAGAATTCGTATACGAGCCGAAGAGCCCGGCGATGGTAGTGAAGGTGCGCGCGCTGCTCGACGCCGACGGCAAACCGAGCGACTGGACGCAGGAGATCTGGAGCGCCACGCATAACTACCGCCCGGGCGCCGGCGGCAATGTGCTGGGCGCCTGGGCGTTGCCCAATCCGCCGGCCGAGCCGCAGCCGGGCGACGTGCCGGAAGCCAACGGCGGCGGCGCTACCCGCAACGCGGAGCCGCTGTACAACATCGTGGCCAAGCGCATCATCCATCACCTGGTACCGGAGCCGCCGGTGCGTACCTCGGCGCTGCGCGGCCTTGGCGCTATGCCGAATGTGTTTGCGCTCGAATGCTTCATCGATGAGTTGGCCGAGCGCGCCGGCAAGGACCCGGTCGAGTATCGGCTTTCCATTACCTCCGACAATCGCGCCCGCGCGGTGATCGAAAAGGTCGCCGCCATGGCGAATTGGAAAGCCGGCGCATCGGGGGGCACCGGCCGCGGCCGCGGTATCGCGTTCGCGCGCTACAAGAACCGCGCCGCCTATTCCGCCTGCGTGGTCGAGCTCGAGGTTGAGGAGGAAATCAGCCTGCGTCATGTTTGGTGTGCGACCGACGCCGGCTTGGTGATCAACCCGGATGGCGTGATCAATCAGCTCGAAGGCGGCATCATCCAGTCTGCGAGCTGGGTGCTTAAGGAGCAAGTGCGCTTTGAAAACGGCGTTGCCTCGTTCGACTGGGAGACCTACCCGGTGCTGAAATTCAGCGAGGTGCCGGAGATCGACATCGAACTAATCAATACCAAAGACGAGACGCCGCTCGGTGTCGGCGAAGTCACCGCCGGACCGACCGCTGCGGCCATTGGTAATGCGGTATCGCATGCGCTCGGCACACGCATCCGCGACCTGCCGCTGACGCGCGATCGCGTCACGGCGACGCTGCTCAAGGAGTAGCCCAAGACATTATCCGGCAGCGCAGCCTTGATCGTAAACCAACCGTTAATGTTGTGCGATTGATTTGCGTTGAACAGTGACGGAAGCTAGGCGCCACGACCCTGTGGGGCAGCATGGTCCGCGCCGGCCCGCCTGGAAGCCTTTCACGCATTACGCACCCGACGTGTTGCTCACTGACTGGGCAATGCCGATCTTCGACGGGTTCGAGTTCACGCAGATGATTCTCCGGCTACGCGAGGTAACGGACGACTTCTTGGTGCAGGAAAACCGCGACCGTCCTGACGTGTTCGACCAGATAAGAGGCCCGTTGGTCGCGCCGGAATAAAACCTGTTGTGCCCGGCAGCAACTGCGCGTTACGCCACCATTCTCGTGTCGCCAACCTGCTGATAACTCGCGACCAAATCGTCGCAAAATAGCCGGGCTTCATCGCGCGCGGCCTCGACCGCAAAACGCCGCAGCAGAGCCAGCAGCGACGCCGTCTCCGGCCCGCATTCGTCGGCGCAGCGCGCCAGCACACGCTCCACCATGCGCCGCTTGAGCCGCGCCACCCCGCCCGGCTCGCCGACCAGAACGCCGTCGCGCATCGCCGCGATCGCCTCGCGGAAGGCCAGATACGCGGAGTCCGGTAGGCCGGCCTTGCGGTAAAGCGCGTGGAAGCCGGAGATGTTCTTGTCGTGGATGTAGCCGGTGACGCGCTCAAGCGGCAGGCCGGATAATTCCGCTAGCGCTTCCTCGAACAGTACAACATTGCCCGACAGCAGCCCGCGCAGGATCATGCCCGCAGTGAGCTGGCCGCTCGCGCGCAGGTGCCGCATCAGCTCAGCCACTTCCTCGTACGGTGTATCGGCCGCAAGTACGACGGTGGCGCGTTCACAAGCTTCCCGCGCGGCACATTCGGCGTGCTCGGGCTCTAGCCACCGGCGGGCTGCGACAAAGCCTGCGAGAGTCTGCGACAACTTGCTAAGCAGCGCCTGCCGCGTCGCCATCGGCAGATCGTCGCGCGCCAACAGGTTTTCGCGGATCGGCGCCCGATCGCCGAAGCGTTCAACGATGCGATCGATGGAAAAAGGTGCGATTTCCGCGTCGGAGTTTTCCAGCAGTGCGAGACAGGCATCCGCACAGGCGACTTCGGCAATGGCCGCGGCGAGCGCCCGCGACAACATCGGACGCTGGGCGATCGCGATCTGCGTATCGGAATGGCTGGTGGCAACCAGATCGACCAGATCATCATCCAGCAATAGCGGCGAGCGCGCTAGCACCGGCGCCGCCACGTTCGGCTGATCGGCGGCAAGCGCATTTACTACCACGCGCGGTGCCTTTTGTGCAGAGGCGAACACCTCGGCGAGCGCGCGCCGCACCAACGGCGACGGATCATCGAGCAGCATAATCATGGCGCCTTCAGCGGCGGCGAGATCGTCGGCAGACAAATCGGAATGGAGATAGGCACGTGCGAGGGCAGAGGTTGCTTCGGCCCGTTCACCCGGAGGCGCATGACGAACCCACTGCAGGAATTGACGAACAATCATGATACCAACCGGTGCTCCGTGACCACCGTCCGGTATTGACGGCGCTCCACAAGGTTAGTCGAGGAGCCTTAACAAAGCGTTCACCATAGATATTGATCGACTATTAACGACGATCGGCGCGCGCGATCGGCTCGTCTCGCCATCAAACAGTTTTCGTGCATTGGGCGTGATGTCGGTGACCAAATCTAGCGGGCGGCCCGGCTGATTGCCACCTGAGGGCTACGCCTACAGGCTGCTGAGGGTCTACGTCACCGCTCGGTGTGCGCGATTGGTGAACATGGACTGGAACAGCGGTCTCACGTCCGGCTTGGGCGGCTGATCGTGGTTGGCGTCTGCGCCGATCGAAACGATGGTTATCGGGCCGAGCCTTGCGAAAACTCGCCTACTATGCGTTTGCTGTGGCCGCCCGCCCGACGAGGGGCAATTATGGTAAATGAACCGTTAACCGCAGCGGTGACGGCCTAGCGCGACGGAGGTATGCAATGACGGAGACGATCCAGCGGCACAAGCGCGGCGGGCTCTATTTCGAGGATTTCGAGGTCGGCAAGCTCTACGAGCACCGCTACACGCGCACCGTCACACAGATGGACAACATGTTGTTCTCCAACATGACGCTCAATCCACAGCCGCTGCACATCGACCGGCACTTCTGCGAGACCGAGACCGATTGGGGGCAACCGCTGATGAACTCGCTGTTCACGCTCGGGCTGATGATCGGCATCCAGGTGTCCGACATGACGGTCGGCACCACCATCGCCAATCTCGGCATGAGCGACGTGAAATTCCCCAACCCTCTGTTCGAGGGCGACACCATACACTGCACGACGAGGGTGGTCAGCAAGCGCACCTCGAAATCGCGCCCCGGCGCCGGCATCGTGCAGTTCCATCACCAGGCTTTCAAGCAGGACGGCAAGCTAGTGGCCGAGTGTCTGCGTAACGCCTTCATTGTGATGCGGCCGAAGTGACATAAATGCGTTCTCTTCTATTCGTGCCCGCCGATGGCGGCGGCAAGCTCGACAAGGCGATGACGAGCGGCGCCGATGCCGTGATTATCGATCTCGAGGATTCGATTTCGCCCGAGCGCAAGGGACTGGCGCGCGCTGCCGCCTTGGAATTTCTCAAATCCGTCTGCGCAAAAGCGGAGCGCCCGCAGCTGCTGGTACGGATTAACGGCCTCCACACTGGCATGACCGATGCCGATCTCGACGCCATTGTCGCCGGCAAGCCCGACGCCGTAGTGTTCCCGAAAGCGGAAGGGGGATCAAGCGTCGTGCATCTCGACGCCAAGCTAACCGCGCGCGAGGCGATTGCCGCCGTGCCGGAGGGCAGCATCAAAATCCTGGCACAGGCGGTGGAATCGGCGGCCGGGCTGTTCATGATCGGCAGCTTCCGCGATGCGAGCCCGCGTCTGATTGGCCTCACCTGGGGGCCGGAGGATTTGTCGGCCGAGCTTGGCGCGGAGGCAAACCGCGATGCGCAAGGGCTGCTCACTGAGCCCTATCGGCTGGCGCGCTCGATGTGCCTCTACGGCGCGGCGGCGGCCAAGCTGTCCGCTATTGAGACCGTCTATGTCGATTTCCGCAATTCCGAAGGACTACGCCGCGACACGGAAGATGCCCGCCGCGACGGATTTACGGGGCGGCTGGCAATTCATCCGGCGCAGGTGCCTATCATCAACGAGGTGTTCACGCCGACGCCGGCGCAGATCGAAAAAGCGAGGGCGGTTGTCGCCGCGTTCGCCGCGCAGCCCAGCGCCGGAACGGTGGGCATCGACGGCAAAATGTTTGATCGCCCGCACTTGGTGCGCGCACAGCGGCTGTTGGGCGGACCGGCAAATAAATAATCGGCCGCCTCGGACGGAAGCGAGACGCGCTCCGGCTCACGCATGAGCCCGTGGTGGTGTAGGCCGGGCTGCTATCGGCATAGTGCCGCGGATTGCGCTTGATCAAACGCGCGGTTTGCTCGGTGACGCGGAATAAACCATTTTCGGATCAAAGACTTTGTCCGCGTTACGGAATTCAAGCGTCACTACGCCAGTCTGTCCGAGCGGAACCGCACGATAAAAGCACGATCGCCGGCCGGTATGGCAGGCGCCTTCGCCAACTTGCTCGACCTTGAGCCAGAGCGCGTCCTGATCACAGTCGACTCGCAGCTCGAGCACGCGCTGGACGTGACCGGACGTCTCACCCTTCCGCCATAGCGCCTTGCGTGAGCGGCTGTAGTACCAGGCCTCGCCGCTAGTGATCGTCTTGGCGACCGCCTCAGCATTCATTTGGGCCACCATCAGCACGTCGCCCGATTTGGCATCGGTGGCGACCGCTGTGATCAGCCCGTCGCCGCCGAACTTGGGCGCGAAGGCAAGGCCCTCTTCGATGTCGGATTTGTATGAGGACAATGTCAGCTCCCCAAAATCGTCATTCCGGCGCGCGCACGCCAGCATGCGAACCCGGAAGAATGATTACCGCTGCGCACCGCGCAGCATGGTCAGGAAGCGGACCTGCTCGTTGGCGTCGTCGCGAAAGGCGCCGGTGAAATAGGTGGTCACCGTCAGCGCGCCGGGCTTTTCTACCCCGCGCAGCGACATACAAGTGTGTTCGGCCTCGATCATCACTGCGACGCCGCGCGGCTTGAGAATCTCGTCGATCGCGGTCGCCACCTGCGCATTCAAGTGCTCCTGTGTCTGCAGACGACGGGCGTAAACATCGACCAGGCGTGCAAGCTTGGACAGGCCAACGACCCGCTCTACCGGCATATAGGCGACATGCGCCTTGCCGGTGAACGGCATCATGTGGTGCTCGCAATGCGAATTGAAGCTGATGTCCTTGACCAGCACGAAATCATCATAGCCGCCGGTCTCGCTGAAGGTACGATCGAGCACCTCCACGGGGCATTCGCGGTAGCCTTGGTAGAGCTCCTCGAAAGCGCTGACCACGCGGCGTGGCGTCCCTAACAGGCCTTCGCGGTCAGGATCGTCGCCGGCGAAGGCGATCAGCGTGCGCACGGCGGCTTCCGCCTGCTCGCGCGTCGGGCGCGGTTCGACGGGCTTCGGCGCCGCCCGTACATGCTCGGACAGGCCCTGCTTCGGCCACGGCTTCACGATCGTGTTCTTGGCGTCCATAACGGCTCTCTCCGTTCGACCGGAACACACCTGCTAGGGGTGGCGCCGGGAGTGTCACCGGGGTGGCCGCGTCAGTATCCCGATTGCGACCTTTGGTCCAATGCGGGGAGCTTGAACGCCGCATGCCCATTCGCATGGCTCGCATTGCCAACGCGGGCGGCGAGAACCCCTCCTCGCGCCTAAGGGATGCTCCCTATATATTGGTTTGCGCCGGAGAGGCAATCCGGCATTCGACGCATCCCGGTAAAATGTAAATGATTAACGAGGTTTACAACGAGCGGATCCTAGACTTGGCCGGCAATATTCCCCGACTCGGGCGCCTCCCCGCGCCCGACGCCAGCGCCACCGCCCATTCCAAGTTGTGCGGCTCCACCGTGACGGTCGACCTCAAGATGGACGGGCCCGTGGTGACCGACTTCGCGCATGACGTAAAGGCTTGCGCGCTTGGCCAGGCTTCTTCCTCGATCATGGCGCGCCATGTGATCGGCTCGAACCCGGCCGAGCTGCGCGAGCTGCGCGAGACCGTACGCAAGATGCTGAAGGAAAATGGTCCGCCGCCCACCGGCAAATGGGCCGACATTTCGGTGCTGGAGCCGGTGCGCGACTACAAGGCGCGACATGCCTCAACCTTGCTCACCTTCGATGCCGTTGTGGATGCGGTCGACCAGATTGAGTCCAAGCGTAAGCAAGGGGCGGCGCCAAGGTAATTACTGCGCCGCCGCTTGGCCGTCGGTGTTGCACTGGCCCGACGACGTAGGTGACGAGTTCGTCCAGATTCTTACGCCGCTCGGACGACATCATGTTCAGCGAGGCGCGCTTGGCGCCGAGCCGCAGCGTGATCGTGCTGAGCCTGCCCGGCACCGCGACGTGATCGCCGCCGCGCAGGCGCTCGATGTAACTCACATCGAAACTCTCGGTGTCCATGCCGCACGACGGCATCAGATCGAAACTGCCGATATCTTCACCTTCGATAGTGAGCGGATGATGCAGCCCTGACGTCGCGACGCCGGCGTGGTCGACCATCGCCCAGCGCCGTTCGCTAATCGTGGTCGCCCGCGCGCCGTCGGTGACCTGAGACGCCGCTGAATCGGGTCTGGTGTAAAAAAGTTGCTGTTGACCCCCGTTTTTGGTCAAAACGTGAGCAAGTTCCACTGCAGGTACTTGTGATGGAACTCTCAGATTGTTGACTCATCGATGATACAACAGCGCATAACACGGTTCGGATTTGCGCGCCTACCGCGGCGAGCCGGGCAAGCGTTAGTGTTGCTGTATCGCTATACGCTGGCCCCGCTGATCGGCCCGCGCTGCCGGCATCTGCCGAGCTGCTCGGAATATGCTGACGAGGCGATTTCGCGCTTCGGATTGTGGGCCGGCTCTTGGATTGCGCTCGCGCGCATCCTGCGTTGCCATCCCTGGGGCACGCACGGCCTGGACTTCGTGCCGGCGCAGGTACCAGACGACGCGTGCTGGTATCGGCCCTGGCGCTATGGCCGCTGGCGCGGCACCGACGAGGTGCCACCGCAATGAGCGCCAGACAGCCCGAGCCTCGGCAGCAGCTCGTCGAGCGGCATGGCTTCGCGCGCTTCGCGCGCTTCGTGAGCTTCGCGCTGGTCGGCCGGCTTATCCAGACCGCGGCCGACCTAAGCTTAGGCTTCGCGGTCGGAACCAACATCGACGCTGCCAGCATGTTCCTCGGCAACCTGAGCGGACTGATCATCGCGCTCGATGTGCTGGTGGTGACAAGCGCCTATCGCGCAGGCGTCATGCGGCCGCCGGCCAGATAAAGGCCGTTGCGCGCGTCGATTCGGCTGGTATATCCCTCCCGGTTCAAATCACGCTTACCTGCATTTGTAGGCAGCGAGTGAGCAAAGGAGTTACGAATGGTCGCACTGACCTTTCCCGACGGCGCGCGTCGGGACTACCCCCAAGGCACAACCGGGCTTGGCGTCGCCAAGGGCATCTCGCCCTCGCTGGCCAAGCGCACCGTGGCGATGACGCTGGATGGCGTGCTCGCCGATCTGTCCGATCCGATCGAGCGCGATACCAAGATCGAGTTCATCTCGCGCGAGGACCCGCGCGCGCTCGAATTGATTCGCCACGACGCCGCCCACGTGCTGGCGGAAGCAGTGCAGACGCTTTGGCCCGGCACCCAGGTCACCATCGGCCCGGTGATCGAGAACGGCTTCTATTACGACTTCTACCGCAACCAGCCGTTCACGCTGGAAGATCTCTCCGTCATCGAAAAAAAGATGAAGGAGATCATCGCGCGCGACAAACTGTTCACAAAGGAAGTGTGGTCGCGCGAAGAGGCCAAGATGACCTTCCGTGACATGGGCGAGATGTTCAAGGTCGAGTTGGTCGAAGCGATCCCGGAAGATCAGCAGATCAAAATCTATAAGCAGGGCGACTGGTTTGATCTCTGCCGCGGTCCGCACATGACCTCCACCGGCAAGATCGGCAACGCCTTCAAACTGATGAAGGTGGCGGGCGCCTATTGGCGCGGCGATGCCAAGAATCCGATGCTGACCCGCATCTACGGCATTGCCTTCGCCAAACAGGAAGATCTCGACGCCTATCTCAAACAGCTCGAGGAAGCCGAGCGGCGCGACCATCGCCGGCTCGGGCGCGAGATGGACCTATTCCATTTCCAGGAAGAGGCGCCCGGCTCGGTGTTTTGGCACGCCAAAGGCTGGACGCTATTCCAGCAGCTTGAGAATTACATCCGCCGCCGTCAGCAGAGCACCGGCTACGTCGAGGTAAACTCGCCGCAGATGATGGACCGCGAGATGTGGGTCACCACCGGCCACATCCCGACTTACAACGATATGATGTTTCTCACCGCTAAGCGCGAGGAGGATCAGCGCGTCTACGCCATCAAGCCGATGAACTGCCCGGGCCATGTGCAGATCTTCAAGAATGGCCTGAAGTCCTACCGCGACCTGCCGCTCAAGATCGCCGAATTCGGCAAGGTGCACCGCTTCGAGCCGTCGGGCGCGCTGCATGGGCTGATGCGCGTGCGCGCCTTCACCCAGGACGACGCACACATCTTCATCATAGAGAGCCAGATCGCCGAGGAAGTGCTAAAGGTCAACAACCAGATCCTGTCGATCTACGAGGACTTCGGCTTCTCCGACGTGCGCATCAAATTCTCCGACCGGCCCGACAAGCGCATCGGCGACGACGCGGTATGGGACAAGGCGGAGGCCGCGCTGATGGCTGCGCTCGAGGCCGCCGGCAGGCCGTGGTCGCTCAACAAGGGCGAAGGCGCCTTTTACGGGCCGAAGCTCGAATATGTGCTGCGCGATGCCATCGGCCGCGAATGGCAATGCGGCACCGTGCAGGTCGACCTCAACCTGCCCGGCCGGTTGGGCGCGTTTTACATCGATGAGCATTCTAATAAGGTGACGCCGGTCATGTTGCACCGCGCGATGTTCGGCTCACTTGAGAGATTCACTGGCATCCTGATCGAGCATTATGCAGGCCATCTGCCGCTCTGGCTGTCACCGCTGCAGGCCGTGGTCGCCACGATCACCTCGGATGCCGACGATTACGCCCGCGAGATGATCGATGCTGCACGCAAGCTCGGCCTGCGTGTCGACGGCGATCTGCGCAACGAGAAGATCAATTACAAGGTGCGCGAGCACTCGCTCGCCAAGGTCCCAGCCTTGCTGGTCATCGGCAAAAAGGAAGCAGCCGAGCGCACCGTCTCGATCCGCCGGCTCGGCAAGGAAGGCCAGAAGGTGATGCCGCTCGATGTCGCGTTGAAGGCGCTGGCGGACGAAGCGGTGATGCCGGACATGCGGCGAGCGACCACGGCGTAAGTCGGCCGAAGCCGCTAGCGCCCCTGCGTCATGATATAGGCCGCGAGATCGGCAGCCTCCGCGCGCGATAGGCTCATGTCCGGCATCGGCGGGTGCGGCGCCAGCAGAAACAGCGCGAGCTTGCCGGCATCAAAGCTCGGCATTTTGGCCATCTCGGAGAACGGCCCCGCCTGCGTGCTGCCCTGCCGCTGGTCGGCGGCGACCAAATGGCAGGCTGCGCACCAGCGGCGGGCAAGCTTCTCGCCGTTGGCGACATCGGCAGCGGATGCCGTCCCAACCAGCGTCACGATGGCGAGCGATGACAGCACAGCGGCGGCGATTCGAACCATGACACGGGCCTCGTTGGTTGCGGTTATTTATAGGCCGGCACTGCGTGCACCGCCGTGACCTATGTCAATCGCCAGCGTCAACGGTAACCACCAGCGCGCACCACAACCGGCGCCGCGTCGCACGCCTGCTCGAGCGCACCGAGGAAGCGTTCCGCCCAGTGACCGAGATCGTTCTCCAGCAGCACCTTGTAGATCGCCGCGTGCCGCTGCCGCCGCTCCGCGAGCGGCATCGACAGCGCGCGATCGATCGCGATGGCGACACCATCGGGATCATAGGGATTCACCAGCAGCGCCGCCATGCATTCGCGCGCGGCACCGGCAAAGCGCGACAGGATCAGCACACCGGGATCGTCCGAATTCTGCGCGGCCACGTATTCCTTAGCCACCAGGTTCATGCCGTCGCGCAGCGGCGTTACCAATCCGGCGCGCGCGGCGCGATAAAGTCCGGCGAGCGCGCTGCGGCTGTGCGCCCTGTTGATGTAGCGCACTGGGGTCCACGCCGCTTCGCCGAACGCGCCATTAATGCGGCCGACCGCTTCGCCCACTAGCCGCCCAATGTCGTTGTATTCCGGAATGCCGGTGCGGCTGCGCGGCGTGATCTGCAGAAAGGTGACGTTGCCGTGCCATTCCGGAAAAATGGTGAGGAATCGCTCGAACGCGTTCAGCCGCTCAGGGATGCCCTTAGTGTAGTCGAGTCGATCGACGCCGATGATCATGGCACGGCCTGACAGGCTGCCTAGCACACCGCGCACGAACGAGGACTCGATGGTGCGCCGCGCCAGCCGCGTAAACACCTCGGTCTCGACGCCAACGGGGAATACGCCGATCCGCACCACCCGCCCGTCGAAGGCGAAGCCGTCGATGCCGACGCGCTTGAGACCGCATTCGTTAGCGAGATAGCGCGAAAAGTTATTGGCGTCTGTCTCGGTCTGGAATCCGACCAGGTCGTAATGGCAAAGCGCAGGGATCAGCCGCTCGTGATTCGGCAACGCCGTGAGGATTTCGGGCGGCGGGAACGGGATGTGGATGAAGAAGCCGATGCGGTTCTTGTGGCCGCGCTCTCGTAGCGCCTTGGCAATTGGAATCAGATGATAATCATGCACCCACACCACATCGTCGGGCGTCAGCACCTTTTCCAGATTCCTGGCAAAGAACTCGTTGACTCGGATATAGCCACCGAGATCGCGACGGGTGAATTCTGCAAGATCGAGCCGGTAGTGCAGGATCGGCCACAGCACCCGGTTGGCAAAGCCATTATAGAACTCCTCGTAGTCGTCCTTGCGCAGACCGAGTGTTATGTAGGCGACATTGTCGCGCTCAACCGTTTTCGGTAAATCCGGATCGGTTTCGGCGACACGCCCGCTCCAGCCGAACCATACACCGCCGCGACGCCGCAAGGCCGGTCGGATCGAGACCTCCAGCCCGCCTGCGCGCGCCCCACTGTCGGGAACGCCCACGCGATTAGAGACTACGACGAGTCGCGCCAATAGCGATCTCCCAAGCTTCGCGACAGCTTGATCGCGGTCAGGATCAAGCCGGACATCGAATAGGTCTGCGGGAAATTCCCCCACAGCTTGCCGGTTACCGGGTGCGCGTCTTCCGACAGCAGCCCGTAGCGATTTCGCAGTCCGAGCGCATCGACGAACATTTCGCGGGCCTCGTCACGTCGCCCTGTGTCCCACATTGCATCGATCAGCCAGAACCGGCAAATCAAAAATTCCGTCTCCGGCAAGCCAAAATCGTCTGCAGTTACATAGCGCATAACGTTGAAGTTCCGACGAAGTTCACGTCCGATCACGTCCACCGTGGACACGAAGCGCGGATCGTTGGGCGCGATCAGTCCGAGTTCAGCCAGCAGCAGAACGCTTGCATCGAGATCGTCGCTGCCGAAGGCGCCGACGAAGCTCTTGATTTTGGGATTCCAGGCGCCCTGTAGAACTTGCTCGCCGATCCGCCGTGACAAAGCGCCCCAATGCTGTGCGCGCTCCGTTAAGCCGAGATGGCCAGCAATCGCCTCCAGCCGCTGCAGGCCGGCCCAACACATCGCCGCCGAATAAGTGTGCACGCGCTTGCGGCCGCGATATTCCCAGATGCCGGCATCCGGCTCGAGCGCGAGCTGGGCCGCGTGTGCACCTAGCGGCTCGATCATGTTGAACAGCGACACGTCACCCGGCCGCGGCAGCCGCCTGTCGAAGAACATCGGCGTTGCCGCCATGATGACGCTGCCATAGACGTCGTGCTGGTCTTGAGCTGACGCGGCATTGCCGACGCGCACTGGCCCGTCCCCCCCGTAGCCGGAGAGCGCCTTGGCAGCATGTTCCTCAAGCGGGTCGGTATGCACGATGCCGTAGAGGGGCCTGAGTTTGCCGGCCTGACCGGCGGCGATGCTCAAGATATAGGAGATGAAATCTTCCATCGTGCGCGTGGCACCGATGCGGTTGAGCGCGCGCACCACGAAGTACGCATCGCGCATCCAGCAATAACGGTAGTCCCAGTTGCGTCCGGAATTGGGAGCTTCCGGAACCGAGGTGGTAAGCGCCGCCACCACCGCGCCTGTCTCCTCGAAATTGCACAGCTTGAGCGTGATACCGGCGCGGATGATCTCGTCCTGCCAATCGGGCGAGAAGGTAAGCCGGCGCACCCATTCCAGCCAATAATCGCGAGTACGCTGCAGAAAATCACGGCAGGTCGCCTCGATCGAACCCGAGAAAGGTTCGTCGGTACCGAACGCCATGTACACTGGCCGCGTCAGCACGAATGAGGCCTCATTCTCCACATAGGACAGCGCAGCGTCGGTCGTGAGCCGTACCGGCGCGTCGTCGCGCCAATAACGAATGTGATTGCTGCCGGAGGAGCGCTCGCTAACCGGTTCGCCGTAGCGGTGGGTGACACGGAAGCGAATGGTGATCCGCGGCATGCCGGCGATCGGCTCGATGATGCGCACTAGCTGCGGCGGTCGAAAGGTACGGCCGTAGTTCTGGAAGCGCGGCGCGAAGTCGGTAATGCGCACCGCGGCACCGTCGCTATCGGTAAGTTCCGTCACCACGATCGCGGTGTTGCGCATATAATCCGAGCGGATATCGGATAGGCCGGCGAGCACGATGTCGGTGAAACCTTTTTCCTCATCACCCGACAGCAAACGACAGAACACCGGATCGCCGTCATAGCGCGGCAGGCACCACCACACGATGCGCGAGGAAGGCTCAAGCAGCGCCGCGGTGCGCCCATTGCCAATAACCGCGAGGTCGAGGCCGTAGTCGGTCATTATGGTTGCGCCAGTCCTGCGAGTTGCTGCAAGGCGCGACGCACTTGGGCGGGAGATTCGAAGATACCGGAAAGCCCGGTGAATTGCCGCGTCACTGAAAAGCTTTTTCCCCCAAGGGAGGGCATCGCCTTGAACACCGCGTCGTCGGTAATGTCGTCACCCACAAACACGGGCATCCGTCCGGCGAATGGCGGATGGGTCATCAAATCGCGCACCGCATCGCCCTTATTGACGCCCGGCAGCTTGACTTCGAACATCGCCTTGCCAAGCAACAGCTCGGTTGCCTCGCCGGCAAAGGCCGCGCGGCAGGCCGCGACATGCTTGCGCAGCCGCTCTGCAGAATGTGGCGCCAGCCGGTAATGCAGCGCCAGCGAATAGCCTTTGTCTTCCACCACGATGCCGGAATCAAATTGCGCCGCTTCGGCGAGGCGCCGCCGGAAAGCCTCCGACAAGATCGTCGGCGATGAGCGGTGTTGATCGGCGCGCAGCCGCAGTTCGGCACCATGCCCGCCGACTGCCGGCAGTTTCAGTGGTGCGAATAAGTGATCGAGATCGACAATCGGACGGCCGCTCACCAGCGCGATTGCACCGCCGGTCAGTTCGGACAGGTGCAAAAGTGAGCCGAGCAGCTCCTCGGGGACATCGACCTCGAACGGCGACTGGCTGATCTCAACCAGCGTACCATCGACATCAAATAGGAGCGCGACTGACTTCGGATCGAAGCTGGCAAATATGTCGATCGCTGAATTGGTCAAAATTTTCTGCGGAGCCATCGTCATAATATATTCCAAAAAATCCGCACGCGGGATCGTTCCCCGCTCTTCGAAACGAGCCGCGCTAGCGCGCCGTCACCTCGACATCGCCGTCGACCCCGGTGACCACCTTAAATTCGCGTTCGAATACTTTGCCCTCATTGCGCGCGATGGCGCGATATTCGCCCTCGGCCAGGATCACGCGCGGAAACGCGCCGATTGATTCCTTTATCACGTCGCCGCCGGGCGTGAGCACCGACCAGGCGGTATTGGCAAGTGCCTCACCGCCGCGTTCGGTCACCAGCTTGAGCGTGATTGCGGCGGCGCGATGATTGACCGTGATGTCGGTGAGCTTGCCCGCCGTTACGCGGATGTCTGAGCGCACCACTGAATTGGCATCGCCGTAGTTTGACACGATGTAATAGGTGCCTTCCGGGACCACCACCACTTCGCCGGTCATTACGTGTTCGGCGATCGGCCGACGGTCGCCGGCTTCGAACTGGCTGCCTTTGTAGACGTCGAACGAGATCTGGCCGGCCGGAATGCGTACGTCGCCGACGCGGCCTTCCATGCGGAGGCCGCCAGCCGGCAGGTTGAACTCCTCGTGTACAGTAGAGCCGCGCAAGATCACGGGCTTGACTGCGGTGGCGAGCCCGAAGCCGACATGCACGATATAAGAGCCGGCCGGCAGCACAAGCGTGGGCGACGACGATTTGTCCTCCCGGATGAGCTCGTAGCGGCTGCCCGCTTCAGGTCGCGCAGAATAGACGCGCCAAGTGAGGCCCCCACCGATCGTTGGGGCATCCTTGCCGAAGCGCGCGCTGAGGACGAGCGCAACCTGTCCGGCCGGCACCATTGGCATCGGCGCGACGGCGGCGGGCGGATTGGTGTTCGGTACGACCAGCGGCTCCTGCGTCGACGGCGCCAATATGCGCCCGCTCGACCCGAACGTGTCGCCGCGTATACCGGAACCGGGGGAGATCATGCCAATCGAGGGCGTCGCCGAAAACAGCGAATTCGACGATTGCGCAATTGCCAGCGTCGAACCCAGCGCCGTCAGGGTGAGCACAAAGGCCGCCCAGAGCCGGACGAAGGCTGCGGCGATTGCGGTGGCGCGCGTCATGCGAGGTCGTTTTCGGACCAAATCGCGGCGATTTCAAGCCTATAGAGCCGGTTTGTCACTCCGGAACCACTATGCTAGGCGCAAAATAAGCGTTTCGGTCACGAGGCCGCCATGCCAGATGCCCTGCAGCTACTAAAGACCCGCCGTTCGGTGAAGCCGATGGAACTTCTCGGCCCCGGCCCCAATGGGGCCGAGATCGAGATGCTGCTTTCCATCGCCTCGCGGGTGCCCGACCACGGCAAGCTGGCGCCCTGGCGTTTCATCGTGTTCGAGGGCGATACACGCCTCGCCGTCGGGGAGACAATCGCCGCCGCCTTCCGCGCCGACCGGCCGGACGCCACACCCGAGCAAATCGAATTCGAGCGGCGGCGCTTGGCGCGCGCGCCGCTGGTGATCGCGGTGATCAGCCGCGCCGCGCCGCACGTGAAGATCCCGGAATGGGAGCAGCAGCTCTCGGCCGGCGCCTCCGCCATGAGCCTCGTGCTCGCTGCCCACGCGCTTGGGTTTGCCGCGAGCTGGATCACCGAATGGTACGCCTATGACCGCCGCGTGCTCGACGCGCTCGGCCTGAGCCACAGCGAACGCGTTGCCGGTTTCGTCCACATCGGACGTCCCGCCACGTCGCCCGATGACCGCGACCGGCCGAAGCTCGACACCATCGTCACCCGCTATTCGGCCCCGAGGAAGTGATGTTCTACGAGCAGGACAAGCGCGATAAGACTCTGCTGCCGCACGACCCGTTTAAGGCCATTGTGGCGCCGCGGCCGATCGGCTGGGTAACCTCGGTCAGCGCTAGAAACGAAGTCAATCTTGCGCCTTACTCATATTTCAACGGTGTCAATAGTCGCCCGGCCTTGGTCATGTTTGGAAGCGAAGGCCGCAAGGATTCGGTGACCTTCATCGCCGAGACCCGCGAGTTCGTGTGCAATCTAGCGACCTGGGACCTGCGCGAGCAAATGAACGCTACCTCGGCGCCATTCCCGCGCGGAATCAACGAGATGGAACGCGCCGGACTCGAACCGGCGCCGTCGCGGCTGGTCAAGCCGCCGCGCGTGAAGGCCTCGCCCTGTGCGCTCGAATGCAAGCTGATCAAGATTATCGCCATGGAAACCGCCGACGGCGCGCCGGTCGACTGCCATGTGGTGTTCGGTCAAGTGGTTGGTGTGCATATCGACGACCGCTTCATCGTTGGCGGTGTTCTAGATACGGCAGCGATGAAGCCGATCGCCCGCTGCGGTTACGACCAATACACCGTGGTCGCGAGCGTCTTTGCTATGCAGCGGCCAACCGCCTGATCAGGCGATGTTTTCTGAAACAATCTTGCGTTGCCGCATTTGTTGTTAATGTGATCACGCCCGTCCTGGGAGACTGTCACGTTTTCGTCACAGGACCCCGTCAGCAAATTTCAACCTATTTGCTGTGAGATCCATGTTCGACGTTTGGGCCCGGTTCTTGGGGCACATGGAGATATGCCTTGGTATTCGAGAGCCTTTTCGCGCGCGCGCGCAATGGCGACCGTGCCACCGAAGCGACGACCCGGGTGCCGCCGACGCCAACGCGACCGTCGATCGGCTTAGCGCTCGGCGGCGGCGCGGCGCGCGGGTTCGCGCATATCGGCATCATTCGTACTCTGCTGGCGCACGGCATTATCCCGGACGTAATCGTCGGCACTTCAATCGGCGCCGTGGTTGGCGGTTGCTATGCCGCCAAGCAGCTCGACAATCTGGAGGACTGGGCCCGCAGCCTCACCGTACGCGGCGTGCTCGGTTATCTCGACATCAGCCTTTCCGGCTCCGGTCTCATTCGCGGCGGCCATCTCGCCAAGGAACTCGATGCCTCGCTTACCGGCGTTCGCATCGACGACCTAGCGATGCGTTTTGCCGCGATCGCCACCGAATTCAGCACCGGTCATGAGATCTGGCTGACGCGCGGGCGGCTGGCCGAAGCGCTGCGCGCCTCCTATGCACTGCCCGGCATCTTTCCGCCGGTGCTGATCGGTGGGCGCTGGCTGGTGGACGGCGCGCTGGTCAATCCGGTGCCAGTGTCGGCCGCGCGTGCACTCGGCGCCCGGCTGGTGATCGCGGTCAATCTCAACTCTGACCTGTTCGGCCGCGGCACCATCATCTCCAGCCACGGCTCCGACGACAGCGATGAGCCACCCGACGTAGGGATCAAGCTGGGCTTCCGCGGCCTATTCGGCGAACGCAGCCTGCGCCGACAACTCCTCGGCGGGCGCGGCCAGCCAGGCATTCCGACCGTCATCGTGGAAGCCTTCAACGTTATGCAGGACCGCATCACCCGCGCGCGGCTCGCCGGCGATCCACCCGACGTGCTGGTCAGCCCGCGTCTGGGCCAACTCGGCTGGTTCGATTTCCATCGCGGCAACGAAGCGATCGCGATCGGCGCCGAAGCCGCGCAAAAAACGCTTCCCGCGATCACCGAGGCGATCGTTGCGTTGTCACAGCGCGAGGTACTGAACGGCATTCCAAAGTAACGGATCAGGCGGTGCGGATATAGTCGCGCATCGCCTCCGATTCGCGCTCGATCTCCTGCACCCGCTGCTTAACCACGTCGCCAATCGAGATGAGGCCAACCATCTGGCCTTTGGTCAGCACCGGCATATGTCGGAATTTTCCTGCGGTCATCCGCTCCATGATATCAGCGATGGAATCGTCCTCGCTGCATGTCGACACCTCACGGGTCATCACCTGACCGACCGGCAGCCCGAGCGCTGCAGCGCCATGTTCAGATAGTGCACGCACGATGTCACGCTCGGACAAGATGCCGGCGAGTCGCCCGCCGGCGCCGTGGATCACGACCGCGCCGATGCGATGCTTCGACAAAAGTTTTGCGGCACCGGCTAGCGCCGCAGTAGGCTCGATGGAGATGACGTCGCCGCCTTTAGCAGCCAGGATGTTTTTGACATTCATGGGCAGCCTCCCTAGACGCCGGACCGGGGGTGCAAGCCCGCCAATCCGGCTCGACAGAAACGATCCTGCCGGCGCACCGGTTCCGTCAACTCAAAAGACGGCGAGGTGAGGCTGCGGTAATCACATTTGCTTAATGTTGTGTTGCAGCAATATTTTCATGTTGCGGCTGATGCGGCGCCGGATCGAACCAGGAAAACAACAACAGACCGGCGAGAAAACCGCCGATATGGGCCTGCCACGCCACCGGCTGATCGTTGCCAGTGAACGATAGCGAGCCGATTCCGAAGATAATGTTGATGCCAAACCAGACGCCCAAGAAGAGCAATACGCGCGGATCGCTCAGCACGCGCGCGAGCGGGAGCGCTGGCACGCGATAGGCTTCGTCGTCGCCGCCGCGCAGCATCCCGAGCGGACCGCCGTGCTGGAACACGAAGCGCATTGCCGCCGCCATCATGCCGGAGATCGCCGCCGAAGCGCCGATCGTCGGAAAAGGCTCGCCGGCATGCGTCACTAGATGCAAAGCCGCGCCCGCCACCGCCGTCACCGCGAAGAACGCAATGAAACGCAACGCGCCGAACCGCCGCGCGACTGCGCTGCCGAATGGCAGCAACCAGACTGCGTTAACCCCGAAATGCGTCCAGTCAGCATGGATCAGCGAATAGGTAAAGAAGGTCCAGATCTCAGCACCGAAGCCGCCCGGCAGCGGGCCGTCAAGCACTAGCGAGGTGTCGTAACGCGCGGGGATGAAAGAAAAGGTGAGCAGGAATGCGATATCCTGATCGTCGCTGAGGAGCAGCGTGCGCACGATGTGAATAAGCGCCAGCAGTGCCAGCAATGCGACGATGACCGGAGGAATATTGAATAGCGGTTCGCGTTTCACGAAAGTGGCCCAATTGATGACCTGAGTTACGCTTCTTAGCGGGTGCACCGCAAGCGGTGTGGCCAAAAAGAAAAAGGAGGGCTTTGACCCTCCTTTGAGCCACGTTGCTGGGTAAGCGTCGCGCCTTGTAGGCGCTAGTCACGTCCCTTACCTCCCCGGGCTCTAAAAGTTGCAGCGCCGATGCGTGGAGTTACTCACGATTGGCGTTATGTGGATCGCCACAAATCGTACGCGAACGCACGCGTTCTGCAATGCGATTGGCATTTTAACGCTAACCCGCATTGCCGGAAGCGAAGGCCGCACTTCGGCACGTACCCTGCTCTGCCTGTGACGTCGCGGCGAAAAGTCGGCACCGCTGTCCCGATCGGGGACAGCGAGACGCTCGCGTCGTCTCGCGACGGTACAGGTGGGGATCATGAAACATCCGTCTACGCGTGCGTTGTATGACTACTGGAATGAAAAACGCAGCAGCCGTTCGGCTCCTGATCGCGCCGACATTGATCCGGCCGCCATCCGCTATCTGCTTGGCGATACCTTCATGCTGGCTGCGGACTTCGTCGATCAATTGCGCTTTCGTCTCGCCGGTACGCGCGTCTGCGCCTTGTTTTGCCGCGAGATCAAAGGAGAAGCTTTTTTCGATCTGTGGAGCGAGCATTGCCGCGGCCGGATCGAGGCGCTGCTCAGCAGCATTGAAAAGGAAACAATGGGTGCGGTCGCCGGTGTGACCGCACGCATCGCCGAAGGTACCGAGGCCGAACTGGAAATGCTGCTGCTGCCGCTCGCTCATGTCGGCCATGCGCGTATTCGCGCGCTCGGCTCACTAGCGCCGGCGGCACCGCCGTATTGGCTCGGTGAAAAACCAGTAGTCGAACTGAAACTGGGCACATTGCGCCATATCGTACCTGAGCTGGAGAGCTTCGGCGCACCGCAATTTGCTGCCGGGTCGAACGGCGGCTATCGCCGTCATCGTTTTGTGGTTTACAGCGGCGGGCGGGAGACGCCGTCAGGTAAACGAACCGGCTAACGCGCCGTTAACGATAAGCTAATAGGCTTATTGGTAACGGGAAAATAATACCAACCATGCCAGCCGCCATGGCAGTGCCGATGACCAAGCCGAGAATTGTGCCGCACGCCGAAGAGCGCAGGCGGCATCAGCGCGTCAAGGTCAACCTGCTCGGGCGCTATATGCTGACTGACCGCCGTGAATTCCCCTGCCAAGTGATAAACATGTCACCGGGAGGTATGGCGGTGGTGGCGCCGGTTGCAGGCACTCCCGGCGAACGCGTAATCGCCTACGTCGACCATCTCGGTCGCCTCGAAGGCAAGATTGCGCGGCTTATCGACAACGGGTTCGCCATGACAATTTCGGCGACCGTCCGCAAGCGCGACAAGCTTGCCGCCCAGCTCACTTGGTTGGCCAACCGGCAAATCCTCAATCTCCAGGAAGATCGCCGCCACGGCCGTTTCACGCCACGCAATCCACTGGCGCACCTGATACTGCCGAACGGCACCAATGCCGCCTGCCGGGTTATCGACTTGTCCGCGTCCGGTGCGGCGATCGCGATCGCTCCCAACCTACGGCCGGTCGTGGGTGCCGTTGTTACGATCGGCAAGACGCCGGGCCGGATAGTCCGTCACATTGAAGACGGCTTCGCGATCGAATTCACTCGCCTGCAGCATCCCGACTTCATCGAAGAGAACGTCACCGGCGAATAGCGTCACCGAACCGTACGTGCGGTTCGCTAATTGCCCAGGTTGATGTATATCATTATTAATTACTGGCAGTTGCGCGCAGCGCGGGACAATTTCCGCCCATAACTGACAGTAAGAAGAGGAGCTCAAGCGCGCAGGTGGCTGCATCATTGTTGGCGTAAAGTAATTAATGTCTAAGATTTTATCTAAATTGTATTCATTAGTTTTTTAATCGATTTCGTCTTGAAGTTATCTGGTATTCATCTCTTGCTTTAGCTTTTTTAGATTCAAAATGACTTGTATGACTTAGGCGAACCGAAAAAATTTTGTGGCAAATGTGGCCCCAACAAGACGGGATGGGGCCGCAAGATGGGCTGGCGTTATAAACAGACACTACGGCGGGCGGGGGGCACCTTGCTCGCAGCCGGAATGGCCTTGGCCGCCTCGTCCGCCACCGTTCCCGCCGGGGAACGAACCGCCTCACTCGGAAATTACGTAGTGACCGAGGACGCCGTCTTCATGGCGGTGGGCGCGCCGACTAACGCGCCGATCGGCTGGATCGAATTCTGCGTCGAATATAAACCGGAATGCATGACGCGGCCTTCGGCGCCGCGCGACGTCGTATTCACAGCAAAGGCCTGGGCCGACATGGTCAAGGTCAACAACTGGGTTAATGACAGCATCAAGCCGATCACCGACCTCGAGCACTGGGGCGTGGCCGAACGCTGGAACTACCCGGACGACGGCAAGGGCGACTGCGAGGACTACGTGTTGCTCAAGCGGCGCATGCTGATGCGTGCCGGTTGGCCGCGCGAGGCGTTGCTGATCACAGTGGTGCGCGACAAGAAAGGCGATGGTCACGCCGTGCTCACGGTCAAGACCAATCGCGGCGAGTTCGTTCTCGACAATCAGGAAACCGAGATCCTGCCCTGGCACAAAACCGGCTATCGCTTCGTGAAGCGGCAGTCGCAGTCCGATCCGAATGTTTGGGTCACGCTTGGTGAGCCGCACGCGCCCGCCACGGTGTCCGCGCGATAATTGTAACGATTTGCAGCTAAAGGATTCGCGTCCCCGGTCACGTCCCCACCCCTCCCCGTCCCCAGACCGGGTTCGCGAGCGGCCGGCTCTCCCCCAAGAGCCGGCCGCATCATTTTAGACGTGATCGTCAGCCGACGCGCTTCAGGCCCTTGGCATATTGCTTTGAGCGCCGCACGTAGATGTCGGCGCCGCCGCGGATCATGTCGATAAGCTTCTGATCGACGGTGCGGATCGCACGCGCGGGCGAGCCGACGATCAGCGAATTATCTGGGAAGCCCTTACCCTCGGTCACTACGCTACCTGCGCCGACCAGACAATTTTTTCCGATCTTGGCACCGTTGAGCATGATCGCGCCCATCCCAACCAGCGAATTGTCGCCGATAGTGCAGCCGTGCAGCATTACCTTGTGTCCAATCACGCAATTGCTGCCGATCGTGAGGGGAAAACCTGGGTCGGTGTGCAGTGTAGCATTATCCTGGATCTGCGAATGCTCGCCGAGCTCGATCCACTCGTTGTCGCCGCGCAGTACGGCGCCGAACCAGATGCTGGCGTCCGTCTTCAATCGCACGCGCCCGATCAGCACCGCAGTTTCGGCGACCCAGTATTGGCCCGCGCCCGGAAATTCCGGTGCCTGCCCGTCGAGCTCATAAATCGGCATCCCCATCCTCCAACACAATGCTTCCATTCCGGGGCGCGAGTATAGCGAGCGAGCCTGGAATCTATCCTCCCCGCATCGGGATTATGGATCCCGGGTCCGCGCCTTCGGCGCGTCCCGGAATAACGAGCGAGAGATCGACCTTTCCTGAACGACGATGACGAGGGAAGGCAGGTTAGGCGATTAGCAGCGCGCAAGCTTGCAGAACTGTCACTAACACTAAGCCTGACATTAGGCTCCAGAAGCCAGCGATCAAAGTGGCCAAGAATAGGAATTCGAAGCGGCGGCCTTCCTGCGTACAGCTGAGCAGCGTATTGCGCATGATCAGGAATGGCGCCGACACGATTAGCAGCGGAACCGCCGCGAAAGCCACTGGGCTCGGGCCGGTATTAAGCAGGCTGAAGCTCAGCAGTCGTCTGGTGGCAAGCTGGTAGGCGGAACTGCTCAGACCTGCGACAGCAAAACCGAGCGCCAGGGCCAGCAGCATTTGCAGCGATTCCAGGGTCATGTGCGCCTCGAACGCAATATCGCGGCGAACATTTGCAAAGGCCGCAGGTCGACGCCACCACATCCTTAACAATTGGTTAAAACGGCCGATCGCCGGCGGCGCCATGCCATAATGATCAATGATTATTGATTCGATCTCGGGAGAACGCATGGCCTATCTCGCGCAAGAGCCGCCCCGGGCCGTGCGACCTCACGCCCATAAACGCCGCCGCGGGCACAGCCCCGTCACGGCGCCAATCTTGGTGTTTGCAGTCGTCATCGCCCTTGCCGCGGCCTATGTCGCATACGTTCTGTGGCCGCGCTGGCCGGACGCACCGGTTGCGCTCGATGCGCCGTCGCTGCCTGTGGTGGTGTCCGGCGTCACTTTCAATATCGAGCCGGCAGCAATCCGGATGGCGGTTCAGCGGCGCCCGGGTGCACAGGAGCGCGTCGACCTGTCTTATCTATGGCCGTCGCTTGAGCCGCCGGATCCGGCGCGCAAGCCGAGCGTCGGCGAGCCGGCCGATCCCAACGAGCGGTTATTTGTCACCATTCAAAGCGGCGACGGCGCGCTGCCGCTGCTCGAGCGTGTGCAGACGATCTATCCGCGCTACCTAGTGGTTGAGCCGGCAGCCGGACCGCCGGGCCTTACGCTGCGCGGCTTCCGGGACGATACACCCTATACCGGCGAGGAGTTGGCGTTCGAGTCGACCAAGCCCGAGCACTTCCTGGCGCGCTGCTCGCGCCGCGGCGTGGTCAATTCGGGTACGTGCTTATTGGAACGCCGCATCGGCAATGCCGACATCACGGTCCGCTTTCCCCGCGACTGGCTCTCCGATTGGCAAAGCGTCGCGAGCGATATCGATAGCCTGATCGCGCGGCTGCATCCGAACTAGTCCACCAAATCAACGTCCAAAATCGGCAATTCAAGAATGTAGGAGCGGCGACCTTTTTCGACTTCCAGGAAAAGTACGCCTATAAATTCCTCGCCGATGTAGACTTCCAGCGAATCCGTTTTCTTCGGGCGCACCACTACGCGGATGTTGTCGTTCTCGAATTTGCGACGCAGATAGGCGTTGAGTGTCGGCACCGGCTGAATGCTGGGGTCGTTGCCGACTTGAATTACCATGCGGAAATTAAACGAACGCTCGCCGTCCTCGTCGTCGACCGTAAGCTCACCAAGATCGTCCTCGCCGACGAAAATCTCGGCGGAATCATATGTCTTCGGAACCACGCGGATATGCGTGTTGCCGAACAGCTTCTTCAAATAGGCATCAAGCTTTCTGACTTCCTTGACGTCCACCGGGCAGCTCCTGGTTCTAGGCAACGCCTCATTGCCCGATCGGACGCAGCAGTGCAAGCGCCGCGACGCATGAAAAATCAACCGTCGAGCATGATACCGTACAGCATCTGGTCCATGGCGCGCGACGGTTCAGGGCAGCCGGCTTCGCCGACCACTTTGGCCGGTACGCCGGCGACCGTAACGTTGTTCGGCACTGGCTTGATCACCACCGAGCCGGCGGCGATGCGGGCACAATGCCCGATTTCGATATTGCCGAGAATCTTGGCGCCAGCGCCGATCATTACGCCATGGCGGATCTTCGGATGTCGGTCCTCGTGCTCCTTGCCGGTGCCACCAAGCGTCACGTCATGCAGGATCGAGACATCATCCTCGATCACCGCGGTTTCGCCCACCACTAGGCCAGTGGCGTGGTCGAGGAAGATGCCGCGGCCGATCTTGGCCGCCGGATTTATGTCGCACTGAAACGTCGCCGACGAGCGGCTTTGCAGGTAGAGTGCGAAGTCCTTGCGCCCCTTGCTGAGCAACCAATGTGCAAGCCGGTGGGTCTGGATGGCGTGAAAGCCTTTGTAGTAGAGCACTGGCTCAAGGAAGCGGCTGGTCGCAGGATCGCGATCGACGATGGCGACTATATCAGCGCGGAATGCCTCGCCGAGCGTCGGCTGGTCGTCGAGGGCATCTCCATAAGCTTGACGGATCAAGTCGCCTGACACATCGGCATTGCCGAGCCGCTCGCTGACCCGGTGAACGACCGCGGCCTCGAGCGTGTCGTGGTGCAGGATGTTTTCATAGATGAAGGTAGCAAGCTCGGGCTCGTGGCGGGTGACACCGTCCGCTTCGCCGCGGATCCGCGCCCACACCGGATCAACTTTGTCGAGGCTCTTGGCGGGCCGCTTTTGATATTGAGGCATGGATGCCTTCTCCTGGCGCGTCTCGGAACCCATAGGTAGATCTTTTATCACGGTTTTCATCAGGCGGGCGATAGACGCCACAAGGTCCCAGACGCATGGCTCATGCGCGTTCGTTAAGAAATTCGATAACTCCGGCTTTATAGCGCTTATCACCGACCGTCAGCATGTGGTCGCGGTCCGGGATGTCGAGGGCGCGCCCGCCCCGAATCAGCGCCGCCAGGGCCTGCGCCGACCCGGCCACGCTGTCCTTGGTCCCCACGGCAACCATGACTGGCATGGACAGCAAGGCTACCTGCTCCCGCGATAGGGTCTGGCGGGAGCCGCGAATGCAGGCGGCCAGCGCCTTGAGGTCCGATTTGTTCTGCTCGGCGAACGCGCGGAACATGCGCCCGCTCGGATCGCGCACCTGGTCGAGCGAGGGCGCCTCCAATGCATCGGCAATTGTTTGCGGCAAGCCGACGCCCTCTACTAGGCGGCTGCCGAGACCGCCGAGGATGAGCGAGCGTACGCGCTGCGGATGCCTCACCGTTAGGAAGGCACAGATGCGCGCGCCCATGGAGTAGCCCATCAGGTCGGCGCGATCGAGATGCAGGTGATCGAGCAGCGCGCGCACATCCTCGGCCATGACCGCGCTGTGATAGCCGGCGGGATCGTACAGTTTGCTGGATTGTCCGTGCCCGCGATTATCAAGCGCGATCACGCGGCGACCGGCGCCCGTCAGCGTCGTCACCCAGCCTGGGCTTACCCAGTTGACTTCCTTGGTAGAGGCAAAGCCGTGCACCAGCACGATCGGCTCACCCTCGCCTTCATCGAGAAAAGCGATCTCGACCTCGCCGTGCTTAAAAAACTGCATGGTGTCATCTTTAGCCACGTGCCATCAGCGCCGCGTAGCACTGCTGACGGCGCCGTTAATAGTACTTATGTAAAGCACTAAGTGGTGCGCTCAGTTGCGATCGCGACGCGGCGGACAGCGGCGAGCTCGACGTGGGGCGCGAATCCTTGCGGGCCTTCCATAACATCGCTCTACCAATTTTCTGGCGGAACTGCGACTTGGGGATAACCTGAAGCGGCAGCATTCTGCTCGAAACATCGGTGTTTCAACTCCCGCAGGGCGAGAGGTTTGTTTTGGCTGAGGCCACCTAGGCATGGAGCCGCCGCCTCGCTATGGTGCGCCCTCGTTAGAGCGCTTCGCGTATCAATCGAGAGGACTACCATGACGGACCATGTCGTCCCGCATTTCCATAACGATCCGGGCGTGCCGGTGATCGAGATCGGCGCCAATGAATTCATGTGCGTGGGCGGCAAGCCGCCGTTCGATCATCCGCATGTGTTCCTCGACATGGGCGATGAGAGCGAAATCATTTGTCCTTATTGCTCGACGCTCTATCGGTTCGACGAGAAACTCGATTCGCATGCGGCCCGGCCGGCGGAATGTGCGCTGCCAATGACGGCGGCCGCCTAGCATCGATCCTGGAGTCTAAACGTTGGCGTCCGCGCGTCATGTCATCGTCGCCGGCGCCGGCATTGCGGGCCTGACGGCAGCGCTGGCGATGGCGCGTACAGGCCTTCGCATCACTGTGCTCGAGCGGGCTCCCAAGCTTGAAGAAGCCGGCGCCGGCTTGCAGCTGTCGCCCAATGCCTCGCGCGTGTTGATCGGACTCGGCCTGCGCGAGCGGCTCGAACCGATGGTGATTGCGCCGCGCGCGATCCACGTGTTGGCCGGCGGCTCCGGCCGCGAGATCGTGCGCATCCCGCTCGGGGCATACGCTGAGCGCCGCTACGGCGCTCCCTATTGGACGCTGCACCGCGGCGATTTGCAGACAGCACTCGCCGGTGCGGCGCAGGTTGCGCGCGACATCGTGATTCAACTCGGAGTGAGAGTTGAGGACTTCGCGACGCACGCCAACGGCGTTACCGTGCAGGGCCGCCGCGGCCGGCAGGTCACCGACGAGCGTGGCATTGCACTGATCGGCGCCGACGGCATCTGGTCGAATGTGGGCGCGCAAATGCACCGGCAGCACATGCCGCGTTTCGCCCATCGCACGGCCTGGCGCGCGCTGGTGCCGGCGGAAGGCATGGATCCGAAATTCGGCGAACCGCTGGTCAATCTGTGGCTCGGGCTCGACGCCCATCTGGTGCATTATCCGGTAAAGGCTGGACGCTTCATCAACATCGTCGCGGTCGTGCACGACCAATGGAATGAGACGGGCTGGTCGGCGCCCGGCGACCGCGCGGAAATCCTGCGCCATTTCGGGCGCTGGTCCTGGGCCGAGACCGCGCGCTCGCTGATCGCGACCCCTGAGCGCTGGCTTAAGTGGGCGCTTTATGACCGCAAGACTCCGTTTCGCGGCGGCATCGGTCCGGTAACGCTCATCGGTGACGCCGCCCATCCAACGCTGCCGTTCCTCGCGCAGGGCGCCGGCATGGCGATTGAGGACGCCGCGGTGCTCGCTGATA
>Ga0207780_1000027_pt1 | contig 29464 bp, 25 predicted proteins | sample LuqExpMetageno45_FD_187803 | JGI IMG/M metagenome (GOLD analysis project Ga0207780, IMG submission 187803) | Tropical forest soil microbial communities from Luquillo Experimental Forest, Puerto Rico - Sample 45 (SPAdes) | ecosystem: Environmental > Terrestrial > Soil > Tropical forest ...
TCGAGCGGTGCAACGATCCGGAACCATTGCCGCGAGGCCAATTCTGTCCGGATTGCATCATTGTTACGCTCGGATATGATTTTCAGGAGGGACAGGTGGGTTCCTGGGGCACCAACGCGCGGGGCTGCTGGCGGATGGCAGCGGGGTTGAGTCGCCGGGTCCTCCAGACTGTTTAAAGCGATGCGTGGATTCGACGCGGAACAGCAAATTAATTCGGCGTAATAAAAATTCCCCGCTTGTGTTTGGGTCAAGCGGGGCACTGGCGCAGTTGCTAGTGGTGGTGAGAGATCGTGGCGCAAGCGCGGCAGAATATAGCACGACTTCTAGTCGGACACGTATGAACAATGTCTCACGGCCCGAGCCTGCTGCGACGAGGCCCTGCAATCTAGTATCCAAAAAAAATAACCCCGCGAGTGTGCGGAAGCCGGCGGGGTCAGAGAACCAAGTTATGCAACCTAATTAGATATGAGCTTCCCGGACCCTGCAACTTCTTAGATTTCCGTTATGACGCCGACTGCTCCAACGATGTATGCAAACATCGCGATCCAAAACGCGGCAGGGGTGTTAACGAAATACGCAATCAGCGCGAGGATCGCCAACAGCAACGATACAACGACTGGCGGCTTATCCGGTGCATGAATTCCGATTTTCATTGTCGGAGCCCAGACCTTGCAACTATCGAAATCTGCAAAGCGGGCTGGGGCCCGGGGTTCTGCCGCCGCCGATTTCATAGCGAATGATGGTTTCAAAGGCATAATCGCATGCTTCGCATTTCCAAAGATGACGCACGGAGTTTTTATCACAGTATTCTGACCACTCGGGCAGGTAGAGTACCTCGCCGCATTGGGCGCAGTAGATCATTGGGCGCGGTCGATTATTGGGCGTGAGTGAGTGGTGGTTGTAAGATTGGGCAGAGATCCCCGCGACGCTTTCGTATGTAGCTCCTGGTGCAATGTGACAACTCGATGAATGATTTAGCGCAAAGCGCGCATTTGTCGATTTCGGTTTAATTCCTTGCCGATTTTAGAGGAACAGATACGTTTATGACAGAAAAAAGCGAAATTGTTCAGCGACTTGGCGAGAGGGCGGTCCTTCTTCCTTCGTTGATCGCGAATGCGCTAGCGGCCAACGACCGTCTCAAGCTACGGCTCACTTTGTTGCAGGAAGCGGTGAGCCATGCCCGGCATCCGGAACAGAAGTCGCGCTCGTTCGATACCGAGCGGCGCGCGGTGGGTCTTACCGATGCACAATATGATTCGTTGATAATTGGTGCCCGCGTACTTGCTCCCGATCGTATCGCTGCGCCTGGCGCCAAGATGCTAGTCACGGGCATCTCAGATGATCTTTCCGCCATGCTGGCGCCGCTTCAAATCGCCGACGAGAAAGCAGCAAAGCCTTTCGCCGAGCGGCTTGCCGCGCTCGCTGGTACGATTCCGTTGGCCAAGGACGACGAATTGGCAGTGCGCGACATCGAAGCCATGACTTCTGCCCGTCGCAGCGGCACGGATAGCGTGCATCTCTTGGTCATGGACGCCCATAAGGCTCTCAACCAACTTGCAGCAGATATTGCCGTCGAAACCATTGACGGTGCTCACGTTCACCACGTTGAGAAGGAGGATCGCCCGCGGATCAAGGCTTTCATGGCTGGACTTAATCGAACCGCGCCTCTCGCCTTCGGTCATCCGGGCCTCGGCACCACAGCAGCTCGCGTTGGTGCACGCCTGACTATTCAGAACGACATCGGAGCAACGGAAGCGCACGTGCTCGTCGTTCACGTTGAAGCGTTGGTTGTGACCATCACTTATACCGACATTCACCGCTTGCGTGCCAAGTTCTTCATTTCGCTATTCGGGGAACGCGACATGACTTGGAGTCCTTTAGCGGAGCAAGAAGCGCGTGGCCTCAGCGATGGCAATGTTTTTTATCTCGTTGTCGGGCATTTCACGGCGCATGATGAATCTGATCTCATGAAATTCCTGGAATTCCTTGGTTCACGTATCGTCTTTTTGATCGACTGGAATAAGGCCCGCAAGGCGCTGCAAGTGTTCATCGGCAAGGACGTTGCGATCGAAATCCTGAAATGGGCGGCCAACCATGATTACGGTCATCGCGCCTTTCTCGAACTCGGCGGCGTCGATCTCATATTCGAAGCCATTCGCCATGGTGGAACCGGCCGCGTTCCCTATGGAGCTCGCCTTGATGAGACGCTAGGGACGTCAGAAACTTCGGACTTCCTCCGCAGTGTATTGCGCCAAACGAGCGAAGGTCTGCGCGCAGGTCGGTCCGGTCGCTTGATCCGTGATGAAGTGCAGGCTGAGCTCGCACAACTGTTCGAGACAGCAGAATCCGCAGTGTTTATTGTGTTGGTACGTCATCTTGGACTCACACGAATGCTGGCAAGCGCGATCGCCGAAATGCTCGCTTCGAGCGGGCAGATGCGCGATGCGGACCGCTCGGTACTTGCACGAAATGCCAAGCGCGTAGAAGAGAAAGCCGATCGTCTCACAGTCATGGCGCGCGACATCTGCGCCCGCATTCAGCATGACACTCTGCGGCAAGTGGTTGACGAAGTCGAGAACGCTACCGACGCCTTAGACGAATGCGCTTTTCTTCTAAGCTTGATGCCGATGAACGACGGCATGACGAATGTCGAGCCCTTTGAGCTGCTCTCTGGCATCGTTATCGAGAGCATAAGCCATCTCGTTCGCGCCCTTGAGGCAGCAACTCTATTGCCGCAAGGACAACGTACAGACGCCACCGATGCGCTGCAATCGATTGACGCAGTGGTCGCAACCGAGCGGCAGGCAGATACGGCGGAACGCGATGCTTTCAGCGCTCTCACTCGCGCGCCTACTGGCGATGCTCGGAACTTGGTCATCAGCCTCAAAGTGACGGATGCCCTCGAAACGGCGACCGACCATCTCGCCCACGCAGCGCTGTCGCTTAGAGATCGGGTGCTTGAGGAATTGTCCGAATGACTTGGCAGGATATTGCCCCGATTCTAATCGGGCCATCAGGTCGTTTGGGAGGGATCACTACAGAGGTGGCAGGCTCGAAGGCCGCACAGCTCGCGCAAATGATGCGACTAGGACTAAACGTGCCTCCCGCTTTTGTCGTTCCGACGACTTTCTGCGGGCCGGTCAACGCTAACGAGCCGAAAGCCCTCGAAGGACTTCGCCAGGGTCTGCAGAAAGGGATTGCCTGGCTTGAACAGGTGACCGGTCGGCGGTTCGGTGACATTCGCAACCCACTCCTTGTTTCCGTGCGTTCGGGCGCTCCGCAATCCATGCCCGGAATGCTGCAAACAATCCTCAATCTCGGTCTCAATGGCGAGACTGTGCACGGCTTCATCCGTGCAGCCGGCAATCCGAGATTGGTCTGGGATAGTTATCGCCGTTTTATTCAAGCCTATGCCGAAGTAGTCGAGGGCGTCTCCGGCGCAGACTTTGGTCAACGTCTGACCGACATGCTAAAGCGGGAGGGAATTGTCGACACTGCCGCGCTTGATCCGGAAGCTCTGGAGCGGCTCACGGCAGAGTTCCGGGAAATTGCCGAGCGGCTTTCCGGACGCCCGTTGCCGGCCGACCCATTCGAGCAACTGTTCGCCGCGGCACGTGCAGTCTACCGATCTTGGGAAGGCCCCCGCGCCCGCGAATACAGACGGCTCAATAAGTTAGATGAGCTCGCCGGAACTGCGGTGACGGTTCAGATGATGGTCTTCGGCAATTGCGGCGGGAACTCCGGGGCCGGCGTTGCCTTCAGCCGCAATCCGGCGACCGGGGCAAACGAACTCTACGTCGATTTCCTTTTCGATGCTCAGGGAGAGGACGTGGTCTCGGGACGGCGAACTCCCAGCAATGCTGCACGCTTGGCGGCGCGCCTGCCCCAGGCCGCAAAGCAGCTAGAAGAAGGCGCTCGCCGCCTTGATTACGAGTTTCACGACGCCCAGGATATCGAATTCACGATCGAGAACGGCAAACTCTATTTTTTGCAGACGCGTACGGCCAAGCGCACACCGCGTGCCGCCCTGCATATCGCCGTCGAACTAGTGCATGAGGGTGCGATCGATACGCAGGAGGCGCTCGCGCGTCTCGCCGATATCGATCTCGGACATTTGGGTATTACTCGATTTGCCGAGCCGGCTCAGCCGATTGCACGGGCCATCCCGGCCTCGTCCGGAGTCGCAAGCGGGCGTGTTGCTTTCGATTGCACGCGAGCCAAAAAATTTGTCGACGGCGGGGAGCCAGCGATTCTAGTGCGACCGGAAACCTCGACCGAGGACATTGAAGGATATGCGGTGGCTGATGGAATCTTGACCGCGACCGGTGGCCGCACCGCTCATGCCGCTGTCGTTGCGCGTCAACTTGGCAAAGCTTGTCTCGTTGGTTGTCAGAGCCTCAGCTTCGACGAGCAATATCGCGACGTGATGATCGGCAATGAAAGAATTTGCGAGGGCGATTGGCTATCGCTCGACGGCGATACCGGAGAAATCACGCTTGGCAACCGCATCATTGTCGCCGAACGGCCGCCCGAACTTGATGAGCTTGAGCACTGGCATAGGGTCTGGTCTGCGGAATGAACGCTTGTTTTACGCATCATCCGCCAGCTCTCGTTGACCCGAGGATATTTAATCGTGGTGCGGGCCTATGCATTATTTTCCCACGCGACGCTCTGTGGCGCAAAAAAGCGCTCTTCGAACGCCATCAGGAGCCGATGAATTCTTTGCCCTGAGCCGGCTTACGGGCGAAGCATCGTGCAAAAGACTCGGATCGAGCGCGGCTGGACTCACGAGCAAGAAAGCAGCGCGGCGTCTCAACTCTTATGGTCGCAATCTTATCACACGTGAGCAAAAGCCCACTATTGTTCAGGAAATCTGGAATCGCACGAAGAACCCTCTCAACGCCCTGCTCCTAACCCTAGCATTGGTTTCGTGGTTCCTTGGTGATGTGCGGGCCGCGGTCGTCATCGCCCTTATGGTCGTGCTCGCGATCGTCACAGCTTTCATCCAAGAACATCGGTCTAACGATGCGGCGGCGCAGTTACGAGCGATGGTGAAGACGACAGCAAGCGTCAGGAGATCAGGCAATGCAGCGAATGTCGATTTCGCGGAGATTCCGATTGAGATGCTGGTCCCGGGCGACATTGTACGATTGTCAGCCGGTGACATGATTCCAGCCGATCTACGCCTGCTTGAAACAAAGGATTTGTTCGTCAATCAATCAGCACTGACCGGCGAGGCGATGCCGGCGGAAAAATTCGCGCATCCCTGTGAACAGCATTTCGATGACCCGTTTGAACTGCCGAACATCTGCTTCATGGGCGCCAACGTCGTCAGCGGCTACGCCACCGGCGTTGTTGTACGGACCGGCGGGCACACATTTTTCGGACAGCTCGCCGATGAGATCGTGGGTTGGCGGGTACCTACCGCCTTCGACCAGGGCGTCAACCGTTTTACGTTGCTAATGATCCGTTTCATTATCGTGATGGGACCGCTTGTATTTTTCATCAATGGCCTCACCAAACACGATTGGCTGGAAGCGCTGTTATTCGCGGTGGCCGTGGCAGTCGGACTTACCCCCGAAATGCTTCCAATGATCGTGACCGTCAACTTGGCGAAAGGGGCAACTGCCATGGCGCGTGCCAAGGTCATCGTCAAACGGCTCAATGCAATTCAAAATTTCGGAGCGATGACGATCTTGTGTACGGATAAGACCGGAACGCTGACGCAGGACCGTATTATTCTAAAGCGACACCTCGATATCCGCGGTGAGGAGTCGGAACGCGTACTGCACTGCGCCTACCTCAACAGTCATTTCCAGTCTGGGCTGAAAAATCTTCTTGATGTCGCGGTACTTGAACATGTCGAAGTCCATAAGATCCTTGGAATCGACACTGACTTCGTCAAGATTGACGAAATTCCCTTCGATTTTTCGCGCCGGCGCTTGTCGGTCATCATATCGCATGACCAAGAGAAGCATTTGCTCATTTGCAAAGGTGCAGTCGAGGAGATATTCGCGGTTTGCACGCGTTACGAAGTTGACGGCATCTCCGCCGCACTTGATGCGAGCCACTTTGAAACTGCAAAGCTCGAAACGATTGCGCTCAACGAGGACGGCTTTCGGGTTGTGGCAGTGGCGTACAAGGAGATCGCCAACCCTAGGACGGCCTACTCGGTTGCGGACGAGAGCGATTTGACGTTGCTTGGTTACGTCGCGTTCCTCGATCCACCGAAGGAAAGCGCACGCGAGGCGATTGCTGCGCTGGCCAAAAAGGGCGTGAAAGTTAAGATTTTAACTGGCGATAACGAAGTCATCACGCGCAAGATTTGCCGCGAAGTGAAGCTCGATGCCGGTGGGATACTGCTCGGTAGTCAGACGGAACGCATGAGCGATGAGCAGCTGGCCGATGTCGCCGAGCGTACGACCGTATTCGCAAAGCTTAGCCCGGCGCAGAAGGAGCGAATCGTTCGCGCTCTACACCTCAAGGGGGAGGTCGTCGGCTTTCTCGGCGACGGTATAAACGACAGCCCGGCGCTGAAGGCCGCGGACGTCGGCATCTCCGTCGACACGGCTGTCGACATTGCGAAGGAGTCTGCCGACATCATCCTGTTGGAAAAAAGCCTACTGGTGCTTCAGGACGGCGTAACCGAAGGACGCAAGATTTTCGGCAATATCACTAAATACATCAAAATGGGTGCGAGCTCGAACTTCGGGAATATGTTCAGCGTGCTCGGCGCGAGCATTTTCTTGCCCTTCCTCCCTATGGCACCCATCCAAGTGCTCACCAACAATCTGCTCTATGATTTTTCGCAAACGACAATCCCGACCGATAACGTCGATGCTGAATACATCGCATCGCCGCGCCGCTGGGACATCAGCAATATTTTTAAGTTTATGGTCTTCATAGGACCAATCAGTTCAATCTTCGACTACGCAACCTATGCGACCATGCTTTTTGTCTTCGATTGCTGGAACAATCCCTCGCTCTTCCAGACTGGATGGTTTGTCGAGTCGCTTCTTACTCAGACGCTTATCATTCACATTATTCGGACAGCCAGAATTCCGTTCTTAGAAAGCAGAGCGAGTCCGGCACTCATTACCACGACGATTATTATCTGTATCATCGGTATCACGCTTCCCTCGACGTGGGCCGGTAGCGCACTTGGCTTTACATCCCTTCCCTGGCTCTATTGGCCGCTGGTCGCCGCCTTTGTCGTCACTTATTCGGTTCTCACCCATTTGGTTAAGGTATGGTTCGTGCGACGGTGGGGTATGTGAGCAAAGCCTGCCGGGCTAGGCTTCGGACCAGATATCAAGCTTAAGCGCTTCGCGTCAGGCCGCTTCGGCTGAACTTTTGGTCTGCCCTGCGAAGCGCCTCGATCGAACAGAAAAATCCTTAATTAAGCTGAGCAACCCAGGATTGCACCCTCATCTCCGATAATGGCCCTTAGATGGGGTAATCGGCCGGCGTTCATCGAACAGCGAAGCCGCCCCTTAGACTGGTCCCCTCGATTCCGAAGAGAGGCGCGAGCCCGCAAGCGACATCAACCCAGTGGATAGTCTGAAAGCGCTTGACCTAACCCGACGATAATTGTGCACGACCTCACCTGCTCACCGCTTTCAGGGTCGTGCCATTCGTCCCACAAACCGGCAAAGGGCAGTATCGAGCCGTCGCGGGCGGAAATGTAATAGGGCTGCTTGCCGGTCGGCGTCGGCTTCCACTCGTAATAGCCCGACGCCGGGATGATGCAGCGGCGTTCGCGGAAGGCATCGCGAAACATCGGCCTGGCGGTGATTGTCTCGGCGCGCGCGTTGAAGGTCGACGGCAGCTCCTTGCGCGTCTTTGTCCACCAGGACGGGATCAGGCCCCAGCCCATCTGCCAAAGCGCAAGCTGGTCGCTGTTGCGCGGGATCAGCACGTCGATCGTTGCGGTGGGGCCGATGTTGTAGCGCGGCTGCAAGTTCATGGCCGGCTGGGTCAGCCCGTAAAGGGCGACCAATTCGCGCCAGGTGTAGGCTTGGGTAAACGTCCGCACATCGAAAAACGGGCTCAGTGTCTTGCGCCCAATGATACGGCGGGAAGTGAGCCGATTGGGGCGCAATCGCCGCCGTTAGCCACATGTGCTGCCGGCGCTTATAGGCCTGGCGCTTGGCGGTTTCTCGGCTGCACCCCAATCGGCTCAGTTGGCGCGCTTCAATGGCGTCCAGCGCGTTTGATAAGCCTTTGGCCTACTAGTCCTTTGAGCTACCAGTCCTTTGGCCCTATTCGCTTTTATTCGATCAACCCAGTCGTGTCCCGATATTGACGAGGTCCTGACGACGCTTGTCGACAAATTGGTTGGAGCGGGTGATGATACCGGCCCGCTAAAATCGGACCGCCGTATCTGCGGTGTTGCGACCCCTGGCCGGCTTCATTGGGCGTGCGGGGGTAGTTTTCGGAGTCAAAAAGAGTCTCACCTACTGATTTCGCAAAGGAAATGCAGTCCCGTCGCTCCCGCCTTTTTATCAATGGAATGGCCGAGGTTTCGCGCTGCGAAATTACTCGTTTTGGGCAATAGCGCGTGCTTGCTGAAGCCCCAATCCGCGGCGTCCGAGCACTATTCTTCGACGTTTTCGGAACCTTGGTCGACTGGCGAACGTCGGTCGCCCGCGAGGCCGAAAACATCCTCGGGATGCTCGGCCACCAACTGGACTGGATTGCCTTTGCCGACGCCTGGCGCGCCGAATACCAGCCCGGCATGGAGGAGGTGCGCTCTGGCCGCGAGCCTTTCGCCAAGCTGGACGTGCTGCACCGACAGGGCCTGGTGCGTCTGCTGCCGCGTTTCGGCCTGCAGAATTTGTCGGACGACGTGCTCGACGATTTGACGCTCGTCTGGCACAGACTCGACGCTTGGCCCGACGTTCCGGCGGCGCTAGGGCGGCTCAAGCGCAAGTTCATTATCGCGCCGGTGTCGAACGGAAACATCTCTTTGATGGTCGATCTCGCCCGCCGCAATAATTTCCCGTGGGACGTGATCTTGGGCGCCGAGATTGCGCGCGACTTCAAGCGCAAGCCGCGTGTCTATCTCGCGGCCTGTGAGGCGCTCGATCTCGCCCCCGCGCAATGCATGATGGTTGCGGCGCACAGCGACGATCTCACTGCTGCCGCAGCACTCGGCCTGCGCACGGCGCACACAGCGCGCGTGAACGAGTATGGTCCAAATACCGGGGAGGCCGCGCCGACGACGGAGGTCGATTTCGCGGTGTGCCATCTCGCCGAACTTGCCGACAGGCTCGGTCCCTAGCCGCGATATACCGGTGCCGGCTGCGCGAAGAAGCTCGCCAGAATGTGGTAAACGAGCATGTAGTTCTTCTGCTGGAAGCTCGCGTGCGAGATGCCGGCCATCACCGCGAATTGCTTGTCGGGGTTGGGCAGCTTGGCGAAGAACTTGAGCAGATCGTCCATAGAGGCGATGCCGTCCCATTGCCCACGCATGATTAGTGTCGGCACGGTAATCTTCTCCGGGTTCACTACGGGCAACTTCGAGCACATGTCGACGTAAGTGCCCGTCGGCACTGAATCGTCAAGCGCACACACCGCGTCGGCGAAGACGTCGATCACTTTTTCCTCCGCGCTGCCGGGATGGTCGCGGTCGAAGATCGAATGGATGAAGACTTTGTCGATCGGCCGGCGGTTCTTGGCCTGGAATTCCGGCAACTTCTTGCGCCGCTCGGCGAGCGTCGGCGAGCCTTCACCGGTCCACACCATGGCGTCAAGCGCAAGGCGCGCCACCATTTCGGGATGCCGCTCGGCGAACATCGCCGCGCGCAGCGCGCCGGAGGAAATACCGTAAACGAGGAGAGGTCGTTTGCCGCGCAGCTTTCGAATATAAAGAGCGGCGGCGTAGCAGTCATCGGCGCCTTGCGAGATCGGGGCGTTGTTGTCGCGGGTCTTCGTGGACCGGCCATAGCCTTCCATGTCGACGCACCAGCAGTCGTAGCCGCGCCGCGCGAAGTGATCCATCACCGAAGAGTCGGGATGCCCCGGCACCTGCAGGTCAAAGGTCGGTTGTGAGGCCATCGACGAGCCGTGCACGAACAGGATGGTGCCGATGCTTTTCGCCAGTTCGCCGACGCATTTCTCGAACAGGAAGAGCTTCACGCCGCCGTCTTTGCTGGTCCAATGCTCGCTACCCTTGATCGACGTGGTCATTTCGTCCATTGGTCACTCCTACGACGCGTTGCGCGCGAGGCCAGGGGGCGCGCCACAACGAAGCAGATAATTCACATTATGCGCACGCTCGTTCTTGTCTCTGCCGTCGCGATAGCCCTGTCAGCCGATCGCGCTAGTTTATAGGCGTGATGCGGTTGGCCTTGATCACATCCGCCCATTTGGAGATCTGAGCATCCATGAACTTCTTGAAGTTCGACTGCGTCATGCTGACTGGCGTGGCGCCAGTTTTCTCCCAGGCCACTTTGATGTCAGGCCGCGTCACGACCTTGGTGATCTCACTGTTCAGCTTTTCGACGATCGGCTGCGGCGTGCCAGCCGGCGCCATGAAGCCGACCCACAGCGTCGCCTGGAAACCCGGCACGCCAGCTTCTGCAATGGTCGGCACGTCGGGCAGGATCGGCGAGCGCGTCAAACCGCTGGTGCCGAGCGCGCGGACTTTGCCGGCCCTGATCATCGGCGCCATAGTGGGAACGCTGTCGAACAGGATCTGAATCTGTCCGCTGAGAATGTCCGTGCGCATGCCGGTCGACCCCTTGTACGGCACGTGCACGATGTCGACGCCAGTTAAATGCTTCAACAGCTCGCCGGCCATATGATAGTTCGAGCCCGGACCGGAGGAACCGTAGTTGAGCGTGCCCGGCCTGGCGCGCGCGAGCGCGAGCAGCTCGTTCAAATTCTTGGCGGGAACAGACGGGTGCACGACCAGCACCAGGTCGCTGTCGATCAGCGGCGCAATCGGCACCAGGTCGCGCATCAGCTCGTACGGCTTATGCGTATAGAGCGTCTCGTTGACGGTCTGCGTGCCCGACACCATCAATAATGTGTAGCCGTCGGGCGCGGCCTTGGCGACGAAGTCGGTTCCAATTGTGGTTCCGGCGCCGGGTTTATTCTCCTCCACAAAGGCCTGATTGAGGGACTTGCGCAGTTCCTCGGCGATGGCGCGCGTGTAGACGTCGGTCGGGCCGCCGGCGCCGAAAGGTACGATAATTCGAACCGGGTGCGAGGGATAGTCGTCCGCATTGAGCGGGAGCGCCGGTAGTGCGGTGATACTGGAGGCCGCCAGAGTAAGCAAAACCACGAACTGCCGCATAATTGTCATGCACAAATTCCGGTCAATGCGACTTCTGACGTCGTCGACGACAACTATCAATGGCGGCTTGCGGATCTGTCAATTGACCGACCCGGGTTAACCCTGCCAATGTTGTCTTGCCACCCCTTGTGCGCTGCGCTAAGCCTCGGCCGCTCCCGCCGTTGAGGCTGTTCCGAACACGGCTTCTTGAGCGGGCGCGACGGCGCCCTTTTTGCGGCTGCCGGACAAGTCCGTAGCGCGGGCGTCAGATCCGGGCAGGGCGCAGGAGGCTTTAGTGGAGTCGCCATGAGCGCATTGCTGCTGGATTATTTGCCGCTCGTCATCTTCGTGGCGGTTGCCTTGGTGATTGGCCTGGTGCTGCTCATCGCGCCCTTCATCATCGCCTACAGGCAGCCCGACCCCGAAAAACTCTCCGCCTATGAATGCGGCTTCAACGCATTCGACGACGCGCGCATGAAGTTCGACGTGCGCTACTACCTCGTCGCCATCCTGTTTATTATCTTCGACCTCGAGGTGAGTTTCTTGTTCCCGTGGGCCGTCGCGTTCCGCGAAATCGGCCTCTACGGATTCTGGACCATGATGTTGTTCCTTGGCGTTCTCACCGTCGGCTTCATATATGAGTGGAAGAAGGGGGCGCTGGAATGGAATTGACGCCATGACCCTCGTCGCACCCGCGCCGAAAGGAATTCTCGATCCGCGCACTGGCAAGCCGGTAGCTGCCAACGATCAATTCTTTACCGGCGTAAACAACGAACTCGCTGACAAAGGCTTCCTCATCACCACGGCCGACAACCTCATTAACTGGGCGCGCACCGGCTCGCTGATGTGGATGACCTTCGGGCTCGCCTGTTGCGCGGTCGAGATGATGCACATGGCGATGGCGCGCTACGACTGCGAGCGCTTTGGCTTTGCCCCACGCGCGAGCCCGCGCCAGTCCGACGTGATGATCGTCGCGGGCACGCTCACCAACAAGATGGCGCCGGCGCTACGCAAGGTCTACGACCAGATGCCCGAGCCCCGCTACGTCATCTCGATGGGTTCCTGCGCCAATGGCGGCGGTTATTACCATTACTCCTATTCCGTTGTGCGCGGCTGCGATCGCGTTGTGCCGGTCGACATCTACGTGCCTGGCTGTCCGCCGACCGCCGAGGCGCTGCTCTATGGCGTGATGCTTCTGCAGAAGAAGATACGTCGCATCGGCACGATCGAGCGCTGAGTGGGGCCGTACGATGGCCGAGATGCTCGACAGGTTGGGGCAGGCAATCGCGAAGGCACTGGGCGCGTCCGTCACCGGCTATGCGATCGCGCACGGCGAGTTAACCGTTACAGCAAAGACGGCCGACATCGTTAAGGTCGCGACTTTCCTGAAGACCGATCCGGCCTGCCAGTTCGTTTCTCTCATCGACATCACCGCGGTGGACTGGCCCGGTCGCGAGCAGCGCTTCGACGTCGTCTACCATCTCTTGTCGCCGCGCCTTAACCAGCGCATCCGCGTAAAAGTACCGGCCGACGAAACGACGCAGGTGCCGTCGCTGATCGAAGTCTATCACGGCGCTGACTGGTACGAACGCGAGACCTACGACCTCTACGGCGTGCTGTTCTCCGGTCACCCGGATCTGCGGCGCATTCTCACAGACTATGGATTCGAGGGGCATCCGCTCCGCAAGGATTTCCCACTCACTGGTTTTGTCGAGCTGCGTTACGACGACGAGCAGAAGCGCGTCGTTTACGACAAGGTTCGTCTGGCGCAGGAATTCCGCACCTTCGATTTCCTCTCGCCGTGGGAAGGCACCGATTACCTGCTGCCCGGTGACGAGAAGGCGAAGCGTGAGGATAAGGGGTCGTGAGTTAAAATGGCGGAATCCGAGCTTCGCAGCAATTTCACAATCAATTTCGGCCCGCAACATCCGGCGGCGCATGGCGTGCTACGGATGGTGTTGGAGCTCGATGGCGAGATCGTCGCGCGCGTCGATCCGCATATTGGCTTGCTGCACCGCGGCACCGAGAAGCTGATCGAGTACAAGACCTATATGCAGGCGGTGCCCTATTTCGACCGGCTCGATTACGTCGCACCGATGAATCAGGAGCACGCCTTCTGCCTGGCGGCGGAGAAGCTACTTGGCATCGAGGTGCCGCGGCGCGGTCAGTTGATTCGCGTGCTCTATTGCGAGATCGGTCGGCTGCTATCGCACACGCTCAACATCACCACGCATGCGCTTGACGTCGGCGCGCTCACGCCGCCGCTGTGGGCCTTCGAGGAACGCGAAAAGATGATGGCGTTCTACGAGCGAGCGTCCGGCGCGCGACTGCACGCCGCCTATTTCCGCGTTGGCGGTGTGCACCAGGACCTACCGCCCAAGCTCATCGACGATATCGAGGCGTTCTGCGAGCCGTTCCTGAAATCGGTGGACGATCTCGATACGCTGCTCACGGACAACCGCATTTTCAAACAGCGGTTGGTCGACATCGGCGTGATCTCCTTGGAAGAAGCTTGGAACCGCGCTTTCTCCGGCGTGATGGTACGCGGCTCAGGCGCGGCCTGGGATCTACGCAAGGCGCAGCCATACGAGTGCTACGCCGAGATGGATTTCGACGTTCCAGTTGGCAAGAACGGCGATTGCTTCGATCGCTATCTCATCCGCATGGAGGAGATGCGCCAGTCGGTGAGCATCATGCGGCAGTGCATCGCCAAGCTGCGCAGCAAGGACGGGCAGGGTCCGGTCATGGTCGCCGACCACAAGATTTCGCCGCCGCGCCGCGCCGATATGAAGCGCTCGATGGAAGCGCTGATCCATCACTTCAAACTTTACACTGAAGGCTTCCACGTGCCGGCTGGCGAAGTTTATGCCGCAGTTGAAGCTCCCAAGGGTGAGTTCGGCGTCTACCTCATCGCCGACGGCACCAACAAGCCCTACAAGTGCAAGATACGAGCGCCCGGCTTCGCCCATATGGGCGGGATGGACTACTTGAGCCGCGGCCACATGCTGGCCGACTGCTGCTCGGTGCTGGGCTCACTTGACATCGTGTTTGGAGACGTTGACCGATGAGCGTCCGACGTCTCGCCCCGCCCGAGCAGCAGCCGAAGGAGTTCTCCTTCAGCAAAGCCAATCTCGAATGGGCGAAAGCTCAGATCGTCAAATATCCAGAAGGCCGCCAGCGCTCGGCGATCATTCCGTTACTGTGGCGCGCACAGGCGCAGGCCGGCGGTTGGCTGCCGGAGGCGGCGATCCGTTACGTAGCCGACTTCCTCGGCGTGCCGCATATCCGCGGGCTCGAGGTCGCCACCTTCTACACGATGTTCAATCTCGCTCCGGTCGGCAAAGTTCACGTGCAACTCTGCGGCACCACACCATGCCGACTGCGCGGCGCCGATGAGTTGGAAGATATCTGCCGCAAGCGCATCGGTGACCAGATGCAGGTCACCGACGACGGCAAGTTCTCTTGGGTAGAGGTCGAGTGCTTGGGCGCTTGCGTCAACGCGCCAATGGTGCAGATCGGCGACGATTACTACGAGGACCTGACGCCGGAAACCTTCAACAATATTCTCGACCAGTTCGCTGCCGGCAAGACGCCGAAGCCGGGTCCGCAGATCGATCGGCACCTCTCAGAACCGTTCGGCGGCGCGACTACGCTCACCGACAAATCGATCTACACGGCACGCGCACGGGAATGATTGCATGCTCGCTGACAAAGACCGCGTCTTCAAGAATCTCTACGGTCGGTACGACTGGGGCCTGAACGGCGCGCGTGCGCGCGGCGCTTGGGACGGCACCAAGGCGATCCTGGAGAAGGGCCGCGACACGATCGTAAACGACATCAAGGCGTCTGGTCTGCGCGGGCGCGGCGGTGCCGGCTTCCCGACCGGATTAAAGTGGTCATTCATGCCCAAGAAATCGGATGGCCGCCCGCAGTACCTCGTGGTCAACGCCGACGAGTCTGAGCCGGGCACCTGCAAAGACCGCGAGATCATGCGCAACGATCCGCATTTGCTGATCGAGGGCTGCCTGATCGCCGGCTGCGCCATGGGCGCTAATACCGGCTACATCTATGTACGCGGCGAGTTCGTTAGAGAACGCGAAAGGCTGCAGGCGGCGATCGAGGAGGCCTACCACGCCAAGCTGATCGGCAAGAACAATGTGCACGGCTGGGACTTTGACCTCTACGTTCATCATGGTGCCGGAGCCTATATCTGCGGCGAGGAAACCGGGTTGCTGGAAAGCCTCGAAGGCAAGAAGGGCCAGCCGCGCTTGAAACCGCCGTTCCCCGCCAATGTCGGGCTCTACGGTTGTCCGACCACCGTACAGAACGTCGAGTCGATCGCAGTTGTCCCCGACATCATGCGCCGCGGGGCTTCCTGGTTTGCCGGGATCGGCCGCCCGAACAACACCGGCACGAAGCTGTTCTGCATCTCCGGCCACGTCGAGAAGCCGTGCAACGTCGAAGAGGCAATGGGGATCCCGCTGCGCGAGCTGCTTGATAAGCATGCCGGCGGCGTGCGCGGCGGTTGGGACAATCTGCTCGCGGTTATTCCCGGGGGCTCGTCGATGCCGCTGGTGCCGGCGGGGTCTGATCAGGCCGATACACTAATCATGGATTTCGACGGCTGCCGCGACAAGAAATCGGCGCTCGGCACCGCCGGGGTGATCGTGATGGACAAGTCCACCGACATCATCCGCGCGATGGCGCGCATCTCCTATTTCTACAAGCACGAAAGCTGCGGCCAGTGCACGCCATGTCGCGAGGGTATGGGCTGGATGTGGCGCGTGCTCACTCGCATGGCGGACGGCCGCGCGCAGAAACGCGAAATCGACATGCTGATGCAGGTGACCACTCAGATTGAGGGCCACACCATCTGCGCCTTTGGCGATGGCGCCGCCTGGCCGGTGCAGGGCCTGCTGCGCCATTTCCGTCCCGAGATCGAGCGCCGCATCGAACAATATACCCGCAACGCCGACGCGCACGGCGCCGTGCGCGAAGCGGCCGAGTAGCAAGGGGAAACTGGTGGGCCGGAGCGATGCCTAAGGGAAAACAGAAACCTGAGTTAGGGCCACTCCGCAGTCTGGAGCCGATCGCGGAGTGGGTGGGCCGCGACCGCTCGATCCGCGGCCCGGCGCCATGCGTCGCCCATCCGCGTTCCGCCGGATCACATGTACCAAGCAGGATGACCGGTGCGGCGAGAACCGATATCGCCAGCTTTGGGCGAGCTACAGATTAAGCAGGCGGTCATGACCAAGGTCGTTGTTGACGGCAAAGAGATCGACGTCCCACCGGGGTATACGCTGCTCCAGGCGTGCGAAGCCGCGGGTGCGGAGATTCCACGTTTTTGCTTCCATGAGCGGCTGTCAATCGCTGGCAATTGTCGCATGTGCCTGATCGAAGTGCAGGGCATTCCGAAGCCACAGGCCTCCTGTGCCATGGGCGTAAAGGATCTCGCGCCGAACAAGGACGGTTCGCCCAAGCAGCTCTTCACCAAGACACCAATGGTAAAGAAAGCGCGCGAAGGAGTGATGGAATTCCTGCTGATCAACCATCCGCTCGATTGCCCGATCTGCGACCAGGGTGGCGAATGCGACCTGCAGGACCAGGCGATGGCCTATGGCGTGGACGCCAGCCGCTACGCCGAAAACAAGCGCGCGGTCGAAGACAAATATATCGGCCCGTTGGTGAAGACGATCATGACGCGCTGCATCCACTGCACGCGCTGCATCCGCTTCGCCACCGAAGTGGCCGGCGTGCCGGAGCTCGGCGCCATCGGGCGCGGCGAGGACATGGAGATCACCACTTATCTCGAGCAGGCCATGACCTCAGAGCTACAAAGCAACGTGGTCGATATCTGTCCGGTGGGCGCGCTCACGTCAAAGCCCTATGCCTTCACCACGCGGCCGTGGGAGCTTAACAAGACACAATCGGTCGACGTCATGGACGCGGTTGGCTCGGCGATCCGTATCGACACGCGCGGCCGCGAAGTGATGCGCATTTTGCCGCGGATCAATGATGACGTGAACGAGGAATGGATCTCCGACAAGACGCGCCACATCGTCGACGGCCTACGCGCCCAGCGGCTCGATCAGCCCTATATCCGGTCCGATGGGCGGCTGCAGCCAGCGAGCTGGCAGGACGCGTTCGTAGCGATCGCCGCCAAGGTAAAGGCGACGCACGCCAAGTATATCGGCGCCATCGCCGGCGATCTCGCCGCGGTCGAAGACATGTTCGCCCTCAAAGACCTGATGACGCGGCTCGGCAGCCCGAACATTGACTGCCGGCAGGACGGATCTGCGCTCGATCCCGCGTGGGGCCGAGCGAGCTACCTGTTCAATGCGACCATCGCCGGTATCGACAAGGCCGATGCGCTGTTGATCATCGGCTCCAATCCGCGCCGCGAGGCGGCGGTCCTCAACGCGCGCATCCGCAAGCGCTGGCGCGCCGGCAATTTCCCTGTCGGGCTGATCGGAGAGAAGGCCGATTTGACTTATTCCTACAACTATGTCGGCGCCGGGCCCGAGAGCCTCGCCGATTTCGGCAGCAGCAAATTCGCCGATACCTTCAAAGCGGTTGAGCGACCGCTCCTCATTCTTGGTGCTGGCGCGCTCGCGCGCAAGGATGGCGACGCGATTGCCGCGCTCGCTGCCAAAACAGCGGTCGTGTTGGGCGCGCTCAAGGACGGGTGGAACGGATTCTCGGTCCTGCAGAGCGCCGCGTCCCGCGTCGGCGCGCTCGATCTCGGCTTTGTGCCCGGCGCCGGCGGACATAACGCCAAGGAGATGGCGGCGGGCGACGTGCAGCTGCTGTTCCTCCTAGGAGCTGACGAGTGCGAGGTCGCGCCCGGATCGTTCGTCGTCTACATCGGAACCCACGGCGACCGCGGTGCGCACCGTGCCGACGTGATCCTGCCGGCGGCGGCCTATTCGGAAAAATCCGGTATCTATGTGAACACCGAAGGCCGCGTACAGATGGCACCGCGCGCCGCGTTTCCGCCCGGCGACTCTCGCGAGGACTGGGCGATTCTGCGCGCGCTGTCCGCCGTGCTCGGCCAAACACTGCCTTACGATTCACTGGCCGAGCTGCGCCAGACGCTGTTTGCAGCGCATCCGCATTTCATGCGGCTCGACCAGATCGCCGCGGGCAATGCCGCCGACGTGCAGAAGCTCGCCAAGCTCGGCGGCACGCCGGACAAGGCACCATTCCATTCATCGGTGCCGGAATTCTATCTCACCAACCCGATCGCGCGCGCGTCCGCGATCATGGCGGAATGCTCGGCGCTGGCAGGCGCGGCCGTCCGGACGGCGGCGGAGTAGGGCCATGACCGTGACCGATTTCTTTTGGACCTATCTCTGGCCGCTGATCATCATCCTGGCGGAATCGCTGCTGCTGCTCGTGCTGCTGCTGGTGGCCATCGCCTATGTCATTTACGCCGACCGCAAGATCTGGGCGGCGGTGCAAATTAGGCGTGGTCCTAACGTGGTCGGGCCCTGGGGCTTGTTCCAGTCTTTCGCCGACATGCTGAAATTCGCGCTTAAGGAGCCGACGATTCCATCGAGTGCCAACAAGGGCGTGTTCCTACTGGCACCGTTGGTATCCACTGTGCTGGCGCTTGCCGCCTGGGCCGTGATCCCCGTCAACACCGGCTGGGTTATCGCCGATATCAACGTCGGCGTCTTGTACATCTTCGCGATTTCGTCGCTGATGGTCTACGGCGTCATCATGGCGGGCTGGGCGTCGAATTCGAAATATCCGTTCCTCGCCGCGCTGCGTTCGGCCGCGCAGATGGTGTCGTACGAGGTCTCCATCGGCTTCGTCTTCATCACTGTGCTTTTGTGCGCCGGCTCGCTCAATCTGTCGGCCATCGTGAACGCGCAGGATACGGAGTACGGGTTGCTCGGCTGGTATTGGCTGCCACTGCTACCGATGTTCGCGATCTTCTTCGTCTCGGCGCTGGCAGAAACGAACCGGCCGCCGTTCGACCTGATGGAAGCGGAGTCCGAACTGGTCGCCGGCTATATGGTCGAATATGGCTCGACGCCCTACGTGCTGTTCATGCTCGGCGAGTACGTGGCGATCTGCACCATGAGCGCCATGGCTACCATCCTTTTTTTGGGCGGCTGGCTGCCGCCGGTGCCCTATCCCCCGTTCACTTGGGTGCCGGGCGTAATCTGGTTCGTGCTCAAAGCGTTCATATTCTTTTTCTTGATCGCGATGGCCAAGGCCATAGTCCCGCGCTACCGCTACGATCAACTCATGCGGCTCGGCTGGAAGGTCTTCCTGCCGTGGTCGCTGGCCATGGTGGCGATCGTCGCCGCTGTGCTTGAGTACGGCCTGGCGATGGCGCAGTGAAGTGAGGACGCAATGACACTCACCCGCTCGGTCAAAGCTCTGTTCTTCTGGGAGTTCGTGATCGGCTTCGTGCTGGGCATGCGCTATTTCCTGAAGCCGAAGGCGACGCTCAACTATCCTCACGAAAAGGGTCCGTTGTCGCCGCGCTTCCGCGGCGAACACGCGCAACGCCGCTACCCGAACGGCGAGGAGCGCTGCATCGCCTGCAAATTGTGCGAGGCGATCTGTCCCGCGCAGGCCATCACCATCGAGGCGGGCCCGCGTCGAAACGACGGTACGCGCCGCACCACCCGGTACGACATCGACATGGTGAAGTGCATTTATTGCGGGCTGTGCCAGGAGGCCTGCCCGGTCGATGCCATCGTAGAAGGCCCGAACTTCGAATACGCGACCGAAACCCGCGAAGAGCTTTACTTCGACAAAGAGCGGTTGCTGGCGAACGGCGACCGCTGGGAGCGCGAGATCGCCAACAATCTGGCGCTCGACGCCCCTTATAGGTGATCCGATGATTGTGGCCGCGTTTTTCTTTTATTTGTTTGCCGGCGTCTGCATCGCGAGCGCCGTGATGGTGATTGCAGCGAAGAATCCGGTGCATTCGGTGCTCTACCTGATCCTCGCTTTCGTCAACGCAGCGGGGCTGTTCGTGATGCTGGGCGCCGAGTTCCTCGCGATGATCCTGGTGGTAGTCTATGTCGGTGCCGTCGCAGTGCTGTTCCTGTTTGTGGTAATGATGCTCGACGTTGATTTCGCGGAGCTCAAGCAGGGCGCGCTCCAATATCTGCCGTTCGGCATGCTGATCGGCGGAATCTTCCTCGCCGAACTTTTGCTCGTGGTGGGTGCTTGGGCGATCGGACCCGGTGTGCCGCAAGCGATCGCCGCGCCGATTCCCGCCAAGGTGCCTAACACCGAGGCCATTGGCCTCGTGCTTTACACCCGCTACGTCTATTTCTTCGAAGCTGCCGGTCTTGTCCTGCTGGTCGCGATGGTGGGCGCCATCGTGCTCACGCTGCGGCACAGGGAGCGGGTGAAGCGCCAGCACATCCCGACGCAAAACGCGCGCACGCCGGTGATGTCGATTGAAGTATTGAAGGTTCGGTCAGGCGAAGGCCTAGGGAGCAACGTATGACCATCGGGCTGGGACATTATCTCTCGGTTGGCGCCATCCTGTTCACGCTCGGAATCTTCGGCATCTTCCTCAATCGCAAGAACGTCATCATCATCCTGATGTCGATTGAATTGATCTTGCTGTCGGTCAACGTCAACCTGATCGCCTTCTCTAGCCATCTCGGTGACATCGTCGGCCAGATCTACGCCCTCCTGGTCCTCACGGTTGCGGCGGCCGAGGCGGCGATCGGGCTTGCCATTCTCGTCGCGTTCTATCGCAACCGCGGCAGCATCGCCGTTGAAGACATTAACTTGATGAAGGGCTGATAAGGAACGATGTATCAGGCAATCGTCTTCCTGCCTCTGTTGGGCACGATCCTCGCCGGCATCATCTCGCTTACCGGCGCCCGAGCGCGCTTCCCGGGCGAAGGCCCGCCGCCCGGCGAGGAAAACGACACCGCCGACCACGGTCCGTCGCCGCATGAAGGGGGCGCGGTTATTCATCAACCGCATACTGACGCGGATATCCACGGGGATGCCGAACCCGCGGCCGCCGGGTCGCGCACCGCGGAGCTAATCACCACGACGCTCTTGATGATCTCGATGATCCTGTCGTGGATCGCTTTCGTGCAGGTCGGCTTTGAGAATCAGGAAACGCAGGTGCCAATCTTCACCTGGATGCTGTCGGGCGATCTCAAGATCGATTGGGCACTGCGCATCGACACGCTTACTGCGGTGATGCTGGTCGTGGTGACCACGATTTCTGCCTTCGTCCACCTCTATTCCATCGGCTACATGGATGACGACCCGTATCGGCCGCGCTTCTTCTCGTATCTGTCGCTATTCAGCTTCGCCATGCTGATGCTAGTTACTGCCGACAACCTGGTGCAACTGTTCTTCGGCTGGGAAGGCGTCGGCTTGATGAGCTATTTGCTCATCGGCTTCTGGTACCACAAGCCGGAGGCGAACGCCGCGGCGATCAAGGCTTTTGTGGTCAACCGCGTCGGCGATTTCGGTTTCTACCTCGGCATTTTCGCGGTGTTCATGATGGTTGGCGCGGTCGATTTTGAGACCGTGTTCCATCAGGCGGCGTCGCTCGTCGGCAAAACCATTCCATTCTTCGGCTATTCGCCCGACGCGCTTACGCTGATCTGCCTGCTGCTGTTCATGGGCGCGATGGGCAAGTCGGCGCAGTTCTTGCTGCATACTTGGCTACCTGACGCGATGGAAGGCCCGACGCCGGTTTCCGCGCTCATCCACGCGGCCACCATGGTGACCGCGGGCGTGTTCATGGTGGCGCGGCTGTCGCCGCTGTTCGAGCTCGCGCCACACGCGCAGACCTTCGTCACCTTCATCGGCGCCACTACCGCGGTGTTCACAGCCACCATCGCTTTGGTGCAGAACGATATCAAGCGCGTTGTTGCTTATTCGACGTGTTCGCAACTTGGCTACATGTTCGTCGCCATGGGGGTAGGGGCCTATTCAGTCGGCATGTTCCACCTGTTCACGCACGCGTTCTTTAAGGCGCTTCTGTTCCTCGGCGCGGGTTCGGTGATCACCGCCATGCATCACGAGCAGGACATGCGATACATGGGCGGCCTGAAGGACCGCATCCCCTATACGTACATTGTGATGATTATCGGCACGCTGGCGCTCACCGGCTTCCCGCTCACTGCCGGCTATTTCTCCAAGGACGCCATCATCGAAGCGGCCTTCGTTGGCACCAATCCGATGGCTCTCTATGGCTTCATCTGCACGGTGTCGGCCGCGCTGCTCACCGCGTTTTATTCCTGGCGGCTGATCTTCAAGACCTTCCACGGCGAACCGCACGACCGCAAGCACTGGCGGGACGCGCACGAGAGCCCGATGGTAATGCTGATCCCGCTCGGCTTCCTCGCCTTCGGTTCGATCATGGCCGGCCTGCCGTTCAAGGAAGTGTTCGCCGGCCACGGCGTCGAGGGCTTCTTCCGCGAATCGCTGGCGTTCGCCCAAAATAATCATGTGCTCGAGGAAATGCATCGAGCGCCGCTGATGGTCGGCGTCCTGCCGACCATCATGATGGCGGTCGGCTTCGTGGTCGCCTGGTACTTCTATATTCGCCGGCCGGATATTCCGGTCGAGCTCGCGCGCACGCAGGAGCCGCTCTACAACTTCCTGCTCAACAAATGGTATTTCGATGAACTCTATGACCTGATCTTCGTGCGGCCCGCCAAGTGGCTTGGCTACTTGCTGTGGAAGGGCGGGGACGGCTGGCTGATCGACGGCTTCGGACCCGACGGCGTCTCGGCCCGCGTGCTCGACGTCACCCGCAACGTGGTGCGGCTGCAGACCGGCTATCTCTATCACTACGCCTTCGCCATGCTGATCGGCGCTGCCGCGTTCATCACCTGGTTCATGTTCGCGGTGCGCTGATGAATATCGACTGGCCCATCCTCTCCCTCACGACGTTCCTGCCGCTGTTCGGTGCGCTGCTCATTATGGTGTCGGCGCGCGGCAACGACCGTTGGGCCAAAGGCACGTCGCGTTGGATCGCCTTCTGGGCGACGCTGGTCACCTTCGCGATTTCGCTGGTGATGGTGTGGGGCTTCGACCCGTCCTCGCCGGAATTCCAGTTCGGCGAGAAACACCCCTGGCTTGGCATCGCCACCTATCACATGGGTGTCGACGGCATTTCGCTGCCGTTCGTAATTCTCACCACCGGGCTGATGCCTCTGTGCATCCTGGCGAGCTGGACGGTGATCCAGAAGCGCGTGAAGGAATACATGATCGCGTTCCTGGTGCTGGAAACGTTAATGGTTGGCACGTTCGCGGCGCTCGATCTTGTGCTGTTCTACCTGTTCTTCGAAGGCGGCTTGATCCCGATGTTCCTGATCATCGGCGTCTGGGGTGGTTCCCGCCGGGTGTATGCCAGCTTCAAGTTCTTCCTTTATACGCTGCTCGGCTCGGTGCTGATGCTGCTCGCCATCATGGCGATGTATTGGGAGGCCGGGACCACCGATATCGAGCTGCTGCTGCGCCACGGCTTCCCGATCGCCCTGCAGAAATGGGCGTGGTTCGCCTTCTTAGCCTCCTTCGCGGTGAAGCTGCCGATGTGGCCGGTGCACACCTGGCTGCCCGACGCGCACGTCGAGGCGCCGACCGCCGGCTCGGTGATCCTCGCCGCCATCCTGTTGAAGATGGGCGGCTACGGCTTCCTGCGCTTCTCGCTGCCGATGTTTCCGGTGGCGAGCCATGATTTTGCGGTGTTGATGTTCACACTTTCGGTGGTCGCCATCATCTACACCTCGCTGGTGGCGCTGATGCAAGAGGATGTGAAGAAGCTAATTGCCTATTCCTCGGTCGCCCACATGGGCTTCGTGACCATGGGTATCTTCGCGGCGACCATGCAGGGGCTGGCCGGCGGCATCTTCCAGATGATCTCGCACGGCATCGTCTCCGCCGCCTTGTTCCTTTGTGTCGGCGTCGTTTACGACCGCATGCACACGCGCGAGATCGCCTTCTACGGCGGGCTGGTCAACCGTATGCCTCTTTATGCCTTTGTGTTCATGGTGTTCACGCTCGCCAATGTCGGCTTGCCGGGCACCTCCGGCTTCATCGGCGAATTCCTGTCGCTGATCGGCACCTTCAAGGTCAATATCCAAGTGGCGACGTTTGCGACCTTCGGCGTCATCCTGTCGGTGGCCTATGCGCTATGGCTCTATCGCAAGATGATCTTCGGCACGCTCAAGCCCGCGCTGGTCGGCATCAAGGACATCGGCTGGCGCGAGTCGGTGATCTTTGCCCCGCTAGTCGCGCTCACCATCCTGTTCGGCGTCGCACCGAAGCCCGTGCTCGACATGTCGGCGGCCTCCGTCACTCAGCTTCTCGACGGCTATAAGAAAGCTGTTACGGCGGTCGAGACGACCCGCAAGGAAACCGAGGCCGCTCCAATCAGCCTTGAGCGCGCCGTCATGCTTCCCGTGAGCATTGTGCGATGAACCACGTGAGCATCGTGCGATGAATCAGTTGACACAAATTTCCGACTTGTGGCCGATGCTGCCCGAGATTGTGATGGCCTGCGGCGCCATGGTGATGCTGATGGTGGGTGTGGGGATCTATCAGAGCGAGCGCAGCGCCCGTATCGTCAACGGCTTCTGCGTCGCCGTGCTGGCCCTCACCGGTTTGATTATCGCGATGCAGCCCTCTGGCCGCACGGTGATGTTCTACGGCAGCTTCATGGTCGATGAGTACGCACGCTTCCTCAAGCTTCTGGCGATCTTTGGCTCGGGCGGCGCGCTGATGCTGTCGCTCAACTGGCTGAGCGCCGAAAAGCAGCAGCGTTTTGAATACGGCGTGCTGTTCCTGCTGTCGACACTCGGCATGATGATGTTGATCTCGGCGGTCGACCTGATCGCGCTCTATCTTGGCCTAGAGTTGATGAGCCTGCCGCTGTACGTGGTCGCCGCGAGCCACCGCGACAATGTGAAATCGACGGAAGCGGGACTCAAGTATTTCGTGCTGGGTGCGCTGTCGTCCGGCATGCTGCTATACGGGGCATCGCTGATTTACGGTTTCACCGGCACGGTCGCGTTCACCGGCATCGCCAAGGCCACGACGCTGGGCGCCAGTCTCGGCCTGATCTTCGGCCTTGTCTTTTTGTTTGTCGGTTTCTGCTTCAAGATTTCCGCGGTGCCGTTCCACATGTGGACGCCCGACGTCTACGAAGGTGCGCCGACGCCTGTCGCCGCCTTTTTTGCAGCCGCGCCCAAGGTCGCTGGCATCGCCGTTTTCGTACGCGCGACCGTGGTGGCGTTCCCCGGCATCATACACGAATGGCAACAGATCGTGGTGTTCGTCGCGATCGCTTCGATGATGCTCGGCGCGTTTGCCGCCATAGGTCAGCGCAACATCAAGCGGCTAATGGCCTATTCCTCTATTGGCCATATGGGCTTCGCACTGGTCGGGCTCGCCGCGGGCACCCCAGAAGGCGTGCAGGGCGTGCTCATCTACATTTCAATCTATGTGACGATGACGCTCGGCATGTTCGCTTGCATCTTGGCGATGCGACGAGACGGGGTATTCGTCGAGAACATCAGCGATCTTGCCGGGCTCACGCGCACGCAGCCGACCATGGCCTTCTTCTTGGCGATGCTGCTGTTCTCGCTCGCTGGGATTCCGCCGCTCGCCGGCTTTTTCGCCAAATTCTACGTGTTCCTCGCGGCCATCAAGGCGGGACTGTATACGCTAGCCGTCATCGGCGTGCTGACCAGCGTGGTGGGCGCCTTTTATTATCTCGCGATCGTCAAGGTGATGTATTTCGATGAACCCGCGAAGCCGTTCGAGAGCATGCCCGGATTGGTACGCCTCGTGCTCGGCGTTACCGGGCTGATCAATATCCTGTTCTTTGCCTATCCGGCTCCGCTGCTTGGCGCAGCCACTGCGGCGGCGAAATCTTTATTCTGAATGCAGCTTGATCCCACGGCCAGGCGGGCGGGGGTTAAGCACATCGCCTTGCAAACGGTTGGCTCGACCAATGCCGAGGCGCTGCAGCAGGTGCGCCGCCGCGAACGCGGACCGCTCTGGATCACTGCCAGTAGCCAGACCGCCGGACGCGGCCGCCGCGACAACGTGTGGGCTTCGCCGCCGGGCAATCTCTACGCCTCGCTGCTGCTCACCGAGCCGTCGCCGAAGGCGCTAGCACCGCAACTGGCATTCGTGGCCGCGCTGGCACTGCGTGACGCGCTCGTTGACTGCGCGCCGCGGTTGGCCCCGTTGTTCAAATTGAAGTGGCCGAACGACATCCTGCTAGGGGCCGACAAACTCGCTGGCATCCTGATCGAAGGCGAGAGCGTGGGGGCCTTTGCGGTAGTGATCGGCTTCGGTGTCAATTGCGTGAGCCACCCGCTCGATACGTCCCACCCCGCCACCAATCTCCAGCTCGCTGGCGCGCCGGTGTCGCCGGACGCGTTGTTCGCCGCGCTGTCGGCGGCGATGGTGCGCAGGATGGCGCAGTGGCAGTCGGGCGCCGGTTTTGCCAGCATCCGCGCCAACTGGCTGGCGTGTGCCGCCAGCCTCGGTGAGGAGATCTGCGTGCGATTGCCGGAGCGCGAATTACGCGGCCGCTTCAAAGGACTGGACGAGGCCGGACGACTGCTACTCGAGCAGGCGGATGGGGTGGTGAGCGTGACGGCCGGCGAAGTGTTCGGGCTGGGCGGAAGCTGAAATGGCGGGGCCGGTACAGGAACTGGTGTTTGCCCCGCTGGGCGGAGTCGGAGAGATCGGCATGAACCTGTCGATTTACGGCGTCGGCGACGAGCACCGGCGTACGTGGATTGCGGTTGATCTCGGCGTGTCTTTCGCCGCGGAAGAGCATCTGCCCGGCGTCGACTTGATCCTGCCCGACGTCCGTTATCTGGTAGAGGAGCGCAAGAACCTGGCCGGCCTGGTGCTCACGCACGCGCACGAAGATCATTTCGGTGCGCTCATCGAGCTGTGGCCACGCCTGAAGGTGCCGGTCTTTGCTACGCCGTTTACCGCTGCGCTGCTCGAGGCCAAATGCGCGAGCGATCCAGGCGCCCCGGAAATCCCGGTGACTGTAGTGCCGCTTCGCGGCCGGTTTAAGGTCGGGCCGTTCGACATTGAAATGGTGACGATGGCGCATTCGATCCCCGAAGCGAATGCGCTGATCATCCGCACGCCAGCGGGGACGGTGCTGCATACCGGCGACTGGAAGATCGATCCGACGCCAATCCTCAAGGACCCCACCGACGAAAAGAAACTACGCGCGCTGCGCGACGAGGGTTGTCTGGCGGTGGTCGGCGACTCCACTAATGCTGTGCGCGAGGGCCAATCGCCTTCGGAGACAGATGTCGCCAGAACCATCGCCGAGCTGGTGAAATCCGCGCGCGGTCGCGTGGCGGTGACCACCTTTGCCTCCAACGTCGCTCGCCTGCGCGCGGTTGCCGATGCAGCGCGTGCCGCTGACCGCGAAGTGGTGGTCATCGGCCGCGCCATGGAGCGTATCGTCCAGATCGCGCGCGAGACTGGATATTTCAAGGGTGTACAGGATTTCCGCCCGATGGATGCCTATGGCTACCTGCCGCCGAGCAAGGTCGTCGCACTCTGTACCGGCAGCCAAGGCGAGCCACGCTCTGCGCTGTCGCGCATTGCCGAAGACCAACATCCGGAGGTGACGTTCTCGCGCGGCGACCGCGTGATCTATTCGGCCCGCACTATCCCTGGCAACGAGAAGGCAGTCGGCCGCGTGATCAACCTGTTGATCGAGCAGGGCATCGAGGTGATCACCGATCGGACGCACTTGGTGCATGTGTCTGGTCATCCTCGTCGCGCCGAGTTGGAACAACTCATCGGCTGGGTTAAACCGAAGATTGTCATTCCGGTGCACGGCGAAGCGCTGCATTTGTCCGAGCACGCGGCGCTTGCCCGCCGCTGTGGCGTGCCGGAGGTGATCCAATGCCGCAACGGCGACCTGGTGCGGCTGTCGCCCAATCCGAGTCTCATCGACGAGGTGCCGGCCGGCCGCCTCTACAAGGACGGCACACTGCTGATCGAGGCCGAGGCGCGTACGGTGGCCGACCGCCGGCGGCTGAGTTTTGCCGGTGCGGTATCGGTGGCTCTGGCACTCACGGATAAGGGCGATCTGATTGAAGACCCATCGGTCGGCTTGATCGGCATCCCGGAACGCGACCGCGACGGCGGACTGATGATCGAGGTGGCGGAGAATGCGGTTCTGGAGACGCTTGAATCGCTACCACGCGCCAGCCGCCGCGATCCCGATGCAGTAGCAGAAGCGGTGCGCCGCGCTGTGCGCGCTGCCGTCGCCGAGCGCTGGGGCAAGAAGCCGATGTGCCAGGTGCACGTCTTGACAGTATGATCAGTCACGCCGGAGTTAAGCGAGAAGTTGCATGATCGGTCGTCTCAATCACGTTGCTGTCGCGGTCAAGGACATCGCCAAAGCGGCAAAGGTCTATCACGATACGCTTGGTGCCGAAGTCTCAGGCCAGGTGCCGCAGCCCGACCACGGCGTTACCACCGTGTTCATCACGCTGCCCAACACCAAGATCGAGTTGCTCGAACCGCTCGGCGAAGGATCGCCGATCGCCAAATTTCTCGAGCGCAACCCTGACGGTGGCATCCATCACGTCTGCTACGAAGTGCCGGACATCCGCGCCGCCCGCGACGCGCTGAGGGCGCAAGGCGCTCGCGTATTGGGCGACGGCGAGCCGAAAATCGGCGCGCATGGCAAGCCAGTGTTGTTTCTGCATCCGAAAGACTTCTGCGGAACTCTGGTCGAGCTCGAACAGGCCTAGGCCACAATGCAAGTTGGAACCGCACTCGCCACGTATTTCCTGATCTGGTGGGTGACGCTGTTCGCCGTGCTGCCTTGGGGCGTACGCAATCAGGAGGAAAGCGGGGAGGTGGTGTCCGGAACCGATCCCGGTGCGCCCGCGGTGCCTCGGCTTTGGCGCAAGCTGCTCTGGACGACGCTGCTCTCAGGGGTGGTGTACGGCATCCTCGCCGTGCTCTACCGCTCCGGTGTGCTCTCGTTTGATCTTGTCCTCCGAATTTTCGGCCCGCTCAAGCAATAATGCACAAGCAGTAAAAAAAGAGCAGGACACGAAGCCCTGCTTGTTAATGCTCATCCATTTCCCTGTGCTTTGTTGGTTGGGCTTTGTTGCAATTAATTTGGCGTAATAAAAATACCCCGCTTGGGGTTGGGCCAAGCGG
>Ga0207780_1000028_pt1 | contig 29181 bp, 26 predicted proteins | sample LuqExpMetageno45_FD_187803 | JGI IMG/M metagenome (GOLD analysis project Ga0207780, IMG submission 187803) | Tropical forest soil microbial communities from Luquillo Experimental Forest, Puerto Rico - Sample 45 (SPAdes) | ecosystem: Environmental > Terrestrial > Soil > Tropical forest ...
TGACCACCGCCATGCAGCAACAACACAGGAGAGCCGCTGTCGCCAAACACGTCGGCGACGAGTTTGTTGCCGGCGGCACCGATGAAGGTCGCAGTGGCGGGCCTAGGATACTGTGTCATGGTCGTTCGTTGCGAAAACTCGCTATCGCCTCACTCGCGAGCGCTTGACGCCTTGCCCTGTCGCGCCGTTGTTACCCGGGCGTTTCCCGCGGCATTTTCGACCTTTGGGAAAGGCAGCTAAGTATTGGAGCGGGCGAAGGGATTCGAACCCTCGACCCCGACCTTGGCAAGGTCGTGCTCTACCCCTGAGCTACACCCGCATCCGAGAGATATTTGGCCGGTCCGGGACCGGTCGCCAAGGGCGTTCGTATAGGAAAAGCGGCGGCCTTTTGCAACCGGCGCAGAAAAGAACCTTAATCAGGCCGTTAGCGCCGTTTGGGCCGGGTTTTCGGCACGTCCGCCTTGGGCTCCCAGCGCGGGTTCGGATTGCAGAACCCGCGGTTACCGGCCAGCACGTTTGGCACGCAATCCTCGAACCGGTAATATTGGCAATCCCAGTATACCGCGCCGACATCCATCGACATGACAGCGCACCACGGCGCATTGCCGACCTGTGACTGCGCAGGAGCCGCGCCCAAGGCCGCCACGGCCAGCATAATTGCGACAACGAATATTATGCGTTTCATCTTTAGCCTCATCGGTTGCCGATGATAATAACACCGAGCCGGTTCAAATATGTCCCCAACCACCCCCGAGCAATTGTTTGCCGCGCTGGATGCGCTCGGCATTATGCACGCAACCGTCAAGCATCCGCCGCTGTTCACTGTCGAGCAGAGCCGCGCCCTGCGTGGTCAGATCCTGGGCGGCCACACCAAAAACCTTTTCCTGCGTGACAAAAAGCACGCGCTTTATCTGGTGGTGGCGCTGGAAGACGCCGACATCGAACTGAAGGGCCTGCACCGGTTGCTTGGCGCCAGCGGGCGCTTTTCCTTCGGCTCGGCCAATCTGTTGCGGGAAGTCCTGGGCGTTGCGCCGGGGGCGGTGACACCGTTCGGTGCGATCAACGACAAAGAGGGCCGTGTCACCGTGGTGCTGGACGCCGTCATGATGGAACACGCCACCCTCAACTATCACCCGCTGATCAACACCATGACCACCTCGATTACCCGTGACGATCTAGTGAAATTCCTCGAATCCACCGGCCATGTGCCCCGGATCGAGCGGGTTTCCAAGCGGGCGGCCGAGACGCCGTGATACGATTGCATTCGCCCGGCGGATGACCCATTTAATCCGGAGCAAACCGGGCATGGCCCCGACTAAGCGAGGAATTATGCTGCAAAACGGCGGGGGAATGACGGCGGCAGCCGATAGCGCGGTCAAAGACACGACCACGCAGAGCTTCGTCAAGGACGTGATCGAAGAGTCCAAGCGCCAGCCGGTTCTAGTGGACTTCTGGGCGCCGTGGTGCGGGCCGTGCAAGCAGCTAACGCCGATCCTGGAAAAGGCGGTGAAGGCGGCCAAGGGAAGGGTCAAGCTCGCCAAGATGAATATCGACGATCATCCGGCCATCCCCGGCCAGATGGGCATCCAGTCGATTCCGGCGGTGATCGCATTTTCCAACGGCCAGCCGATCGACGGCTTCATGGGCGCGCTCCCGGAGAGCCAGGTCGTCGCCTTCCTAGAGCGGCTGACCAAAGGCAAGATCAGCGCCGACGATCAGGATCTGCTGAAGGCCGCCGACGCCGCTCTAGTGGAAGGCAATCCTGCCGCCGCAGCCGAGATCTATGCCGGACTGCTGGCTGAGGACTCCGGCAATATCCACGCGATTGCCGGCCTCGCGCGCTGCTATGTCGAGACTGGCACGCTCGAGCAGGCCAAGCAGACGCTCGCGTTGGTGCCGGAAGCCAAGCGCAACGAGGCGCCAGTGGTGGCAGCGCGCGCGGCGCTTGAAGTAGCCGAGCAGGCTAAGTCGCTTGGGCCGTTCGCCGGGCTTGAAGAAAAGGTGCTGGCCAATCCGCTCGATCATCAGGCGCGCTTCGATCTCGCAGTAGCTCTCAACGCCAAGGGCAAGCGCGATGAAGCGGTCAACCAGCTGATCGAAATCGTCAAACGCGATCGCAAATGGAACGAGGACGGCGCCCGCAAGCAGCTGGTGCAGTTCTTTGAGGCCTGGGGTGCGACCGACTCGGCCACGGTCGACGGTCGAAAGCGGCTGTCATCGATCTTGTTTTCATGAGGATGTTGCACCGGCACGCGGAGTAAAGCGTTATGCCGATGAACGCCAACTATCGCGGACCCATTGATCTACCCGTAACGATTCCGGTATTTCCGCTACCGGGAGCGCTGCTGTTGCCGCGCGGACAAATGCCACTCAACATTTTCGAGCCGCGATATCTCGCCATGATCGACGATGCGCTGCGCGATGGCCACCGGCTGATCGGCATGATTCAGCCTGATACCGCGCTGGGCGGCCCGCCGATCAAGCCCGTGCTCTACAAGATCGGCTGCGTTGGTCGCATCACCCAATTCGCGGAAAGCGGCGATGGCCGCTATTTGATAGAGCTGACAGGTATCGCGCGCTTTCGCGTCGAGGAAGAGCTCATCGTCGCCACCGCCTATCGCCAGTGCCGAGTCACCTTTGCGCCGTTCGCTGACGATTTCGTTGCACGCAAGGGCGAAGCTGAGGTGGACCGCAAGGCGTTATTGCGCGCACTCGCCGATTTCTTGAAAGCCAACAACCTCAGGGCCGATTGGGCCGACATCGAGAAGGCGCCGAACGAGGCGCTAGTCAACGCGCTATCAATGATGTCACCCTATGGTCCGGCCGAGAAGCAGGCGCTGCTGGAAGCACCCGACCTGAAGACGCGCGCCGAGGTGCTGGTCGCCATCACCGAGATTGAGCTGGCCAAGAAGAACAGCGAAGGCGAAGCGAAGCTGCAGTAGGCGGCTTGTTCTAAGGTCACGACGGCTTAATATGCCGTGCGAAATGTCGAGAGCCCCATAATGTCAACCACCCCAACCACACCCGAACGGCCGGCCGGCAACGTCGATCCTAAGCTCCTGGAAATCTTGGTTTGCCCACTCACCAAGGGGCCGCTGGAATATGACGCCGCCAAGCAGGAACTTATCTCGCGCAAGGCCAAGCTCGCCTATCCGATCCGCGATGGCATACCGATCATGCTGCCGGAGGAAGCGCGCAGATTGGATTAGTCGGCGCGCGTCGGTGTTCGTCGTCATGCCCGACCCTGCGCTGGACATCCACGCATTAAGAGCAAGCCGGTAACAAAGACTTGGATGGCCGGGACGGACCTAGCGATCACATATAAAAAGAGAACACAAGCGATTAGGGAGAAACGCCGTGCTCAAAATCTGGGGCCGCAACACTTCGTCGAACGTACAAAAGGCAATGTGGGCGGTGGGCGAACTTGGTCTGGACCATACCCGCATCGACGTCGGCGGCGCCTTCGGCAAGAACAAGGAGCCGGCATATCTGGCGATGAACCCGAACGGGCTGGTGCCGACGCTGGAGGAAGATGACGGCTTCCTGCTGTGGGAATCCAATTCGATCGTGCGCTATCTCGCCGGCAAGCATGACAAGACCGGCGCGCTCGAACCGAAGGACCCGCATCAGCGCGCCCTCGCTAGCCAGTGGATGGACTGGCAGCTCTCGGTCGCAGGACCCGCGATTACGCCAGCGTTCTGGGGCCTGATCCGCACACCGCCGGAGAAACGCGATGCGGTCGCGATCAAGACCTCGCAGGAGAGGACCACGGCCGCGATGCAGATCCTCGACAAACAATTGGCAAAGACGGCGTATGTTGCTGGGCCGTCATTCTCTTACGGAGACATTCCGGTCGGTGTGATGTGCTATCGTTACCGCCAGCTTGTGCCCGGAAGGCCGTCGACCCCGAACCTCGACCGCTGGTACGACGCGATCTCGAAACGCAAGGCTTTCCATGATCACGTCGGAAGTATTCCACTGTCGTGAAACGGGGTCTTCCACCTCGTGTTCAGCTGTCATGCCCCGCGAAAGCGGCGCATCCAGCAATCGCAAACTGCCAATTGTTCACGCTGGGTGTGGTTACTGGATGTCCCGCCTTCGCGGATGGCGATAGGCTGATCTGTTCCAGCGCTAAGCCTAAAGCATCTCCCCACGCAGCAGCTTCGGCACATTGCCGGTGAAACCAGCAGCTTCACGGATGAACATGTGCTTGAGCACGGGAATGCGCTCGACGATTCCCAATCCGACATCGCGCGCGAGCCGCAGCACGTCCGAATGATTGGAGAACAATCTGTTCAGGCTATCCGTCGCCACGCCCATGGTCATGGTGTCGAAGCGGCGCCAGCGCTGATAGCGCTCCAAGACGTCGGCGGCGCCGATATCGAGCCCGAGCCGCGCCGCGTCGGCGATCGCTTCCGCCAATGCCGCCACGTCGCGCAGCCCCATGTTGAGCCCCTGCCCAGCAATCGGGTGAATGACGTGCGCGGCGTCACCGATCAGCGCCAACCGCTCGGCGATGAAGGAGCGCGCCGTGAACAGCCCGAGCGGGAAGGCCCGGCGCGGGCCGATCACCTTCAAATCGCCGAGGTGCAGTCCGAAGCGTTGCTCCAACTCGGCGTGGAACTCATCGTCGGGCTGTGCGACGATGCGCTCGGCCTCGCGCGTACTTTCGGTCCACACGATCGACGTGCGCTTGCCAGTGAGCGGCAGGATCGCGAATGGCCCGGCAGGTAGGAAATGCTCCTCGGCGCGGCCGTTGTGATCGCGTTCATGCGCCACTGTGGTGACGATCGCCGACTGATTGTAACTCCAGCCGTGGGTCGCGATTCCGGCCTGCTCGCGGATCTTTGACTTCGCGCCATCTGCGCCGACCAACAGGCGCGCGGAAATTGTCTCGTCATCGTCGAGCTCGACTTCCATCGCGTTGCCAGCCTGCGCGAAGTTGATGACCGCGCCGGCGCGCAAATCGATGCCGAGCTCTTTCGCCTTCGCCACTAGCGCATCGATAAGATGCCGGTTTTCGACCATATGCGCGAACGGCTCGCCCGGCTCCACTTCGCCGCCGAAAGTCAGGAAAGTCGGTCGTACTGCGTCGTCGAGCTTGGAATCGGTCACGACCATGTCGAGGATCGGCTGCGCCTCGGCGGCCACCGCATTCCAAACGTCGATCGCCTCGAATAGGCGGCGCGCGGCCGCCGCGATCGCCGACGCGCGCGGATCCGTCGACTTCTCAGCCTTGAGCGCCGGATCGACTACCTTCACCGCAAAGGCCTCGCCCAGGCCCTGGCGCAGCGCGATCGCCAGCGCGAGGCCGGCAAAGCCCGCACCGCCGATCAAGAGGTCGGTTTTATGATGTCGTTTCAGCGCTTTCGGCATCGCGTTTCCTTGTAAAACTTGCCGCAGCATAGCAGGTTGAGAGCGTGTTCGCTCAATTCCAGGCTACTGCCCCAGGTTTTTGCCCATGACCTCCGCTGTCCAGGATCTGTTGAATCTTCTCGATCTCGAGCCGCTCGAGGTGAACCTGTTCCGCGGCCGCTCGCCGCAGGTAGGCTGGCAGCGCGTGTTCGGCGGCCAGGTCATCGGGCAGGCGCTGGTTGCGGCGGTGCGGACGGTGGAGGGACGGTCGCCGCATTCCATGCACGCCTATTTCCTGCTGCCGGGCGACCCCAAAGTCCCCATCATCTATGACGTTGACCGTATGCGCGACGGCAAGAGCTTCACCACCCGACGCGTCACCGCGCGTCAGCACGGCCACCCGATCTTCTCCATGCTGGTGTCGTTCCATTCCGACGAACCGGGCCTTGCGCATCAGGCGCTAATGCCGGACGTGCCGCCGCCGGAAAGCCTGCCGAGCGAAACCGAAATTCGTGAAAAGATTCTCCCGACCATGCCCGATCCGGTTCGGCGCTACTACGAGCGCGAGCGACCAATCGAATTGCGCCCGGTCGAGTTCGAACGCTATCTCGGCAAGAAATATCCTGACGGCCGCTTTAACCTCTGGATGCGCACCACCGGACAGCTGCCAGATGATCTAGCGATCCATCAATGTGTGCTGGCCTATGCCTCCGACATGGGATTGCTCGATTCCGCACTTGTGCCGCATGGCCGCACGCTGTTCGAGAAGGACTTCATGGCGGCGAGTCTCGATCATGCGCTCTGGCTACACCGGCCGTTCCGCGCCGACGACTGGCTGCTCTACGCGCAGGATTCGCCCAACCTGTACGGCTCGCGCGGCTTCGGCCGCGGACTTATATTCAAGCGTGACGGCACCTTGGTCGCCTCGGTAGCGCAGGAGGGCTTGGTGCGAATCCGGCGCCCCGTGTGACGCACATGCAATGACAAGGCCTGGACCGCTTGCCTGGATATGGCCGCTATTCCCGAGTACCCAACGCGCAACCCTGCCAACTATACGAGCTAGGCACCGGATACCTGCGGGGGTGAGCGGAGTTAACCTCGCCACTGCACTGGTGATCATATCGTCGCTCCTGTCAGCAACTACCGCCTTCGCCGCCTCCAGCAAGCGAGCGCCGCCACCCGGCGCCTTCGCGGGCGCGCCACCTGAGTACACCCGCTTCTCTGTCCCTGAGTTGGAGCGCGGATTTTTCGCACTTGCCTTCGGCTCCGATCTGCGCATTGGCGCCCGCCCGCGCGGTATCCGCCGCTTCAATCATCCTATCCGTGTCACAGTGATTGCAGGCGGTAGTGTCGATCGCAATGCGGCGATGCTACGTGTGATCGACGACTATATCCGCCAAGCGCCCAGCCTGCATCTGAGCCGCGCGGTAGCCGGCGCAGCAGCGGCCGATGTCGAGGTGCGGCTGATCGACGAGCGCGATTTCAAATCAGCGCTGGAGGCGGCCTTCGGCGCCAAGATCGCCGCCGCCTTCATCGCCCGCACCGACCCACAATGTATGACAAGCGTAAAGTCGACTGCCGATGGTGAGATCGTGCGTTCGGTCTCCTTCATCATCGCCGACAAAGGCGAAGCGGTATTTCTTGACTGCGCCTATCACGAGCTGCTGCACGCCTTCGGCCTGTCCAATCATGACCCACGTAACCCGTGGACCACGCTCAACCAGAAGCGCATGGTCGGCTACTTGTCAGCCTATGACCGGGCCTTGCTCGCCATGCTGTACGACCCGAGGGTCACGCCTGGCATGACCGAGGCGCGGGCGCGCGCCGTGCTGCCCAGCGTGATCCGCGAGCTCGGCCTCGCCGCCCCCGCCAGATCGACCAGATAAAATCAGATTTAATGACTAAGCGGCCTAGATCGGAAATTTTCCTGCTTAAGTTTGAGCACGCCTGTCGCTAGGCTATGCAAATGCCCTCGTGCCGGCCTCTGCTGGGGCGGGTTTTAGTTGTGACGAGAGCATGGTACCGAACCGCGCTCAATCACACATGCTGCCGGGGAGAACTATGAAACTGGTCATTGCGGTCATCAAACCTTTCAAGCTCGACGAGGTACGCGACGCCCTCACTCGCATCGGCATTCACGGCATGACCGTGGCCGAGGTCAAAGGCTATGGCCGCCAGAAGGGCCACATGGAGATCTATCGGGGCGCTGAATATGCCGTGAATTTTCTGCCTAAGCTGCGTCTCGAAGTCGCGGTCTCCAGCGAACAGCTCGATCAGGTGATGGACGCGCTCGCCGCGGCCGCCAAGACCGGACAGATCGGCGATGGAAAGATCTTCGTCATGCCGCTCGAGCAGGCGGTGCGCATCCGCACCGGTGAAACCGACGTCGACGCACTCTAATTTCTCAGCCGGGGGACTCACTATGACACGGGCGTCATACCGCGTTGCCGTGGCCGCATGCACAGCCGCAATCGCTGTGGCCACGTCACCAACGTTCGCACAAAGCTCTAAGATCGACAATGCCGACACCGCATGGATGATAGCCGCCACCAGCCTCGTGCTGATGATGACGATCCCGGGCTTGGCCTTGTTCTATGCCGGCATGGTGCGCAAGAAGAATGTCCTCGCCACCATGGCGCAGAGTTTGGCCGCCACTTTCCTCATCTCCATCCTGTGGGCGGCGGCAGGCTACACGTTGACCTTTACGGGCGACGGCCCTTTTCTCGGCACGCTTGAGCACATTTTCCTGCGCGGCATTACGCTCGATGCCGTGTCGCCGCTTGCCAAGACGATCCCCGAAAGCCTGTTCATGCTCTATCAGATGACCTTCGCCATCATCACGGTGGCGTTGGTGGCGGGCTCGGTGGCCGATCGCCTGCGCTTCTCGGCTTTTCTGTTGTTCTGCGTACTCTGGCTGTTTCTGGTCTATGTGCCGGTCGCGCATTGGGTTTGGGGCGGCGGCTTCCTCGGCAGCTATGGAGTGATCGATTTCGCCGGTGGCCTGGTGGTGCATCTTAATGCCGGCGTTGCCGGTCTGGTGGCTTCGATCGTGATAGGCAAGCGGCGCGGCTACGGCAGCGAAAATCTCGCGCCACACGATCTGACGCTGGCTGTGATCGGCACCGGTCTCTTGTGGGTTGGCTGGTTTGGCTTCAATGGCGGCTCGGCGCTGGGCGCCAACTCACGCGCCGCTATGGCGATCGTTTCCACGCATCTTTCCGCCAGCACCGGCGCATTCGTCTGGATGGCGCTGGAGTGGTGGACGCGCGGCAAACCTTCGGTACTCGGCCTGATTTCCGGCGCCGTCGCCGGGCTCGGCACCATCACGCCAGCGTCCGGCTTCGTACTGCCGATGCAGGCGGTGGTAATCGGGTTCATCGCCGGCGGCATCTGCTTCTGGGCCTGCACCTGGCTCAAGATCAAGTTCGGCTACGACGACTCGCTCGACGTTTTCGGAGTGCACGGCATAGGCGGGTTGACCGGCACCACGCTCGCCGGCGTCTTCGCGGTCGGTGCATTGTCGGCGAGCCCGGAACTCCCCGGAGGTGTGTCCGGCCTGCTCGAAGGCAATCCGTTGCTGCTGGTGGCCCAGCTCTACGGCATCGGGGTCACACTTGTGTGGTCGGGCGCCATCACCTTCGTAATCCTCAAAATGATTAGTGTCGTTGTGCCGCTGCGGGTAAGCATCGAGGACGAAGTCATGGGACTCGACGTCAGCCAGCACGGCGAAGCGTTGCAATAAACTAACAAACTAACAGACCGTTACCGCGCCGGCCGGCAAGCTGGCGCGGTTTTGGTCATTGGCGATTGTCTGCTTATTTTTTTAGCAGACCGGTAAGCTCGTGGCGCAAATTTGGGCGCCCGCCCAAATGGGGTTTTTGTCCCCTCCGGTATTTCCTAACTTTTAGCTAGCGAATCAATTGGTTAGGCCACCCAGCGCGATCTGGCACGGCAATTGATTCTACCTGACCGGCCATGCCTACGAAGCCAGCTTTGTGGGTCCGGCTCAGTGTCCCGCCCGCACTGCGTGAACGTAAAAACGGGCTCAAGCGGGGATCGAATCCATGAAAATCGTCATGGCCATTATCAAACCTTTCAAGCTCGACGAGGTCCGTGACGCTCTGACCTCCCTCGGCGTGCAAGGGCTGACTGTTACTGAAGTCAAAGGATATGGGCGTCAAAAGGGCCACACGGAAATCTACCGTGGTGCCGAATATGCGGTGAGTTTCCTCCCCAAAGTCAAGGTGGAGGTGGCAGTCGCATCCAATCAGGTCGACAAAGTGGTCGGCGCCATCTCCGGAGCAGCGAAAACCGGACAGATCGGTGACGGCAAAATCTTCGTCTTCGCTCTGGATCACGCCGTGCGCATCCGCACCGGCGAGACCGACGCGGCGGCCCTCTAGTGACCCGCACAGCAATCAATACGGACAGGAGTTAGACCATGACGTTGAAGAAATCCTCCCGTGCGGGACTCTTGGCTCTCGCTTTTGGAGTTCTGCTCGGCTTGTTTCTGAGCGTGGCGTCGTTCGACGCTTCTTACGCTCAAACGCCGGCCGCACCTGCGGCCGCACCGGCCCCGGCGGCTGCGCCTCCGGCCCCGGCGGCGCCGCCGCCGGCCTGCGCCAACGATCCGGATCCGAAGAAGGCCGTGCTCGAGAAGTGCACGCCCAATTCGGGCGACACCGCGTGGATGCTCACCTCGGTCGCGCTGGTGCTGATGATGACCATCCCAGGACTTGGCTTGTTCTACGGGGGCATGGTGCGCAAGAAGAACGTGGGCGACACCGTGATGACGAGCTTCGCCGTCACCTGTCTGGTCACGATCATCTACGCGGTCCTCACCTACAGTACGTCGTTCACGACCGGCGGGCCATTCCTCGGCGGGTTCAGTCGCGTGTTCCTGCAAGGCATCCTGAGCGACATCTCGACGGGTATCGGCACGCCAAACGGCTTGGCGGTGACCATTCCTGAGACCGTCTACATGTGCTTCCAGATGACCTTCGCCATTATCACGCCGGCGCTGATTGCCGGCGCCTTCGCCGAACGCATGAAGTTCTCCGCCATGCTGTGGTTCATCGGCCTGTGGGCGATTCTGGTGTATTCGCCGATCGCGCACTGGGTCTGGGGCGCCGACGGCTTCATGTCAAATGGCAATAACGACGCTATGTTCAAGGTGCTCGACTTCGCTGGCGGTACGGTCGTGCATATCAATGCGGGCGTTGCCGGTCTGATGTGCGCCATCGTGCTCGGCAAACGCAAAGAAGTCGGCCCGCCGCACAACATGGTGCTCACCTTCATCGGCGCCTCGCTGCTGTGGGTTGGCTGGTTCGGTTTCAACGCCGGATCCGCCGTCACCGCCGGCATGCAGGCGGGCATGGCGATGACCGTGACCCAGATCGCAACTGCGGTCGCGGCTTTCACCTGGATGCTGGTTGAGTGGATTGCACGCGGCAAACCCACCGTCATCGGCATCTGCTCGGGCGCCGTCGCCGGCCTCGTCGCCATCACCCCGGCCTCGGGCTATGTCGGCCCCGTCGGTTCGATGGTGATCGGCATCGCCGCCGGCGTTTTCTGCTACTGGGGCGTCACTGGCCTCAAGCGGATCCTCGGTGCGGACGACGCGCTCGACTGCTTCGGCGTCCACGGCGTAGGTGGCATGGTCGGCGCACTGCTGACCGGCGTGTTCGCGATCGCCGAGTATGGTGGCACCGCCGGCCTGATCGAAGGCAACGCGGCGCAGATGATCAACCAGGTCAAGGGCATAGCCGTCGTGATCGTGTACGACGCCATAGTCTCGCTGATCCTGCTGAAGGTCATCGATGCGATCATCGGACTGCGCGTCTCCGGCGAAGTGGAGCGCGAAGGTCTGGACCTCGCCCTGCATGGAGAGACCGTGCAGTAGCGCACATATGACCTAGCGGTAGGGGCGGAAACCCGGCACTGTCCCTTCCGTCGAGGCCCCTGGTTCGCAAGATCCGGGGGCCTCTCATTTTGGCCCTCAGGGGAATGAAAAGCCCCAAAATTCGGCCGCTTAGGCCACGCCACGGCCGATGGTTAATCGGGTCTTAACCTCGCCCCATCTATTGTGGGCCAATCTGGTGCTGCGGACATCTCGCCCGCTGTGTAGCCCCATGCCCATGAAGACCGCCCAGCGCGAGCCTGCCTCTGCCCCTGCCACGGCGGCCGAAAGCCGCTCACCGTTCGTGCGGCTGACCGAGCTCATCGCCGGCATCAAGCCGGGCAAGCCGGCCATCAACCTGTCGGTCGGCGAACCGCAGCATCCAATCCCGCCATTCGTAGGCCCGGAGCTGGCCGCGCATCTCAATGACTTCGGCCGCTACCCGGCGAACAAAGGTATCGAGCCGTTCCGCGTAGCGGTCGCGCATTGGCTCAGCCGGCGCTACAAGCTGCCGCGGCAAGTCGATGCCGAACACGAAGTACTGGTGCTCAACGGCACCCGCGAGGGTCTGTTCCTCGCCGCCATCGCCGCCAAACGCTGGGTCGCGCCGCGCGTCGGCAAACCGGCGATACTGATCCCCAATCCGTTTTATGCCGCATATAGTGCTGGCGCGCTCGCCGCTGATTGCGAGCCGGTCTATCTGCCGGCTACGCGCAAGAGTGGCTTCCTGCCCGATCTCGACGCGCTCGACGACGCTCTGCTCAAGCGTACGGTCGCGTTCTATCTCGCCTCGCCGTCGAACCCGCAGGGTGCGGTGGCCGGCCGTGATTATCTCGAAAAGCTCGCTTCACTCGCGCGCCGCTTTGGTTTCCTGGTGTTCGCTGACGAATGCTATTGCGAGATTTACAGCGTTGAGCCGCCGCGAGGCATGCTGGAAATGGCCGGTCCCGACTTCGCCAACGTTGTGGTGTTCCATTCGCTGTCAAAGCGCTCGAATTTGCCCGGCCTGCGCGTCGGCTTCGTGGCCGGCGACAAGCGCTTCCTCATCCCCTTCCTAGAACTGCGCAACGTCGCGGCACCGCAGGTGCCGACACCGGCACAATACGTGGCGATCGCCGCCTACGGCGACGAGACGCATGTGGAGAAGAATCGCGAGCTTTATTCGGCCAAGTTCGATCTAGCCGACCAGATCATCGGCGATCGCTATGGCTATCAGAGGCCAGCCGGCGGATTCTTCCTCTGGCTCGACGTGTCGAAGCAGGGCGGCAGCGAAATCGCAACCAAACGGCTATGGGCGGAGGCCGGCGTGCGGGTGGTACCCGGACGCTATCTCGCACGCGTGCAGGCCGACGGCAGCAATCCCGGCGCGGATTACATCCGCGTCGCCATGGTGCAGGACAAGGCGACCACAGCGGAAGCGCTACATCGCCTCGTCGCAGTGCTGGGGTAACATCCATGCGAGCAACCGATCGCAGCCTCGATATCGTCGCCTTCGTCTCGGAGCATTTCCGCGACATCCTGCGCCGGCGCCTAAGCGAGCTCGCCGGGCTCGCGCTGCTCACGGTCGCGCTGCTCGGCGCCATCGCGCTCGCCACATGGTCGGTGCAGGATCCTTCGCTCAGTCACGCCACGCAGAAACCGATTTTCAATCTGCTCGGCTTGCCCGGCGCGATCTTCTCCGATCTCGCAATGCAGCTTTTGGGCCTGGCCAGCATCCTATTGCTGTTACCGGAAAGTCTGCTCGGCTGGCGGCTCTTGGCACATAAACCGCTTAGCGAGAAATGGCGCAGCTTGGTGTGGATTGCCGCTACGCTCTTGGCCGCCGCGTTCGCCGCCACGCTGCCGCGCAGCGGCGCCTGGCCGTTGCCGACCGGCTTGGGCGGCGTGCTGGGCGACGCCCTCCTGCGCGTGCCGGCCTGGTTCAACGGCGGGCCGCTATCGGGCTTCGTGCTTATGGTGGTGTCGGCCGTGTTCGGCCTCGCCACCGCAGTGACGCTCGCTATCGCCACGGGATTGCGCTGGCCGCAGCGGCAAGTTGAACAAGAAGTAATCGACGAGAGTGCCGAAGGGGACGACGACCAAGCATCCGCCTGGCTTGGCATGATCGTACACGCGCTGCTTAGTTGGAAGGCTCGCATTGGCCGCGTGCTGCGCGGCGGGTCCCGCTCCGTACTACCCGCTGCCATGCCGGCGAGGACCTTGGGCCGGCAGGAACCGCGGTTCGACAGTTATGGCCGCAGCGCCATGCCGCATGCAGTCGAGCCGGAAGAGGACGACGAGGAAGAGCGCCCGGCGCCGCGCCGCCGCACAGCCTCACGTATCCCGCCACGCCGCACCGGTAGCGGCTACACACTTCCCTCTCTCAATTTGCTCGCCGCCCAGCGAGTCTCTGAGCGAACCACTCTTCCGAAGGACATCATCGACGGTAACGCCGCGGCGCTGGAAAGCGTGCTCAGCGATTTCGGCGTGCGCGGCGAAATCATCAACGCGCACCCCGGCCCGGTCGTGACACTGTACGAGCTGGAGCCGGCGCCCGGCATCAAGTCCTCGCGTGTTATCGGGCTTGCCGACGATATCGCCCGCTCGATGAGCGCAGTGTCGGCACGCGTCGCCGTGGTGTCGGGTCGCAACGCCATCGGCATCGAGCTACCCAATCCGACGCGCGAGAAGGTCTACCTGCGCGAATTGCTTTCCGGAAGGGATTACAACGAGAGTGCCGCTAAGCTGCCGCTCTGCCTGGGCAAGACCATCGGCGGCGACTCGGTGATCGTCGATCTTTCGCGCATGCCACATTTGCTGATTGCCGGCACTACCGGATCCGGCAAGTCGGTCGCCATCAACACGATGATCCTATCGCTAGTTTACCGGCTCAGCCCTGAGCAGTGCCGACTGATCATGGTCGACCCCAAGATGCTCGAGCTCTCGGTCTATGACGGCATCCCGCATCTACTCACGCCCGTAGTCACTGATCCGAAGAAGGCGGTGGTCGCGCTCAAATGGGCGGTGCGCGAGATGGAGGGCCGCTACAAGAAGATGTCGAAGCTCGGCGTGCGCAACATCGACGGCTATAACGCGCGCGTCGCCGAGGCCAAGGCGCGAGGCGAAACGCTCACCCGCACCGTGCACGTCGGCTACGACAAAGAGACCGGCGAGGCAATCTACGAGAAGGAGGAACTCGAGCTCGATTCGCTGCCCTTCGTGGTGGTGATCGTCGACGAGATGGCCGATCTGATGATGGTCGCCGGCAAAGATATCGAAGGCGCCATCCAGCGCCTTGCACAAATGGCGCGCGCCGCGGGCATCCACGTCATCCTGGCGACGCAGCGCCCGTCGGTCGACGTCATCACCGGCACCATCAAGGCCAATTTTCCGACCCGCATCTCGTTCCAGGTCACCTCCAAGATCGATAGCCGCACCATCCTGGGCGAGCAGGGTGCCGAGCAGCTGCTCGGCCAGGGCGACATGCTTTATATGGCCGGTGGAGGTCGGATTAGTCGCGTGCACGGGCCGTTCATTTCGGACGATGAGGTCGAGAAGGTGGTGCGCCACCTGAAGTCGCAAGGGCAGCCGGAATACCTCGAGGAAGTCACTGCCGGCGATCCGGAGGATGATGAGGATGGCGCGGTGTTCGATGCGACCGGCATGGGCCTAGCCGAAGGCGGCGACGTCTACCAGCAGGCCATCGCCATCGTGAAACGTGACCGCAAGGCCTCCACGTCCTACATCCAGCGCCGGCTGCAGATCGGCTACAACCGCGCCGCCACCATCATGGAACGCATGGAACAGGAAGGCATCGTCGGCCAACCCAACCATGCCGGCAAGCGCGAAATCCTAATCCCTGAGGACAGCGGTCAGGGCCGGTTCTGAGACTTGCCGGTTTCGCGATTTCGCCGACTCAGCACATGATTGAGCCGCGAAATCGCCACAGCCGGTTCCTAGATGGATGTTTCAGGTTTCGGACGCGAAGGCGGAGCACGTAATGGCGCGACAGACGGTGCGAATCCACACGGCGGCGATGGCAGCTTTGCTGGCCTCCCTGGCGGCCGCTCCGGCAGTGGCGCAGCAGAGCGTCCCCCTCCCGGCCCCGCGCCCGGCCATCCAGTCCCGCATCACAAGTTCGGTCGCGCCACACCCCGCGACTGCGAAGCCGACGGTCCCCAAGGGCGCGCTCAGCGCTCGCGCGCAAGCGCCAGCCGCGCAAACGCCGAACCCGGTATTCAATCCGTTCGCGGCCCTGCTTGGCAAGCCCGGCGCCGCCAACACGCTCAATGCCGAGCAGCGGGCCCTGGTCGACCGGATCAATGGCTACCTCTCCGGTATGCAAGTGCTATCGGGCAAATTCGTCCAAGTCGGCCCCGACGGTAGACGCACACAGGGAGACTTCTTCATTTCCAAGCCGGGTAAGGTTCGCTTCGAATATGACGACCCCAGCCCGATCGAGCTAATCGCCGACGGCACTTCGGTGGTGGTACGCGACCGCCGGCTGGCGACGCAGGACGTCTACCCGCTGTCGCAGACGCCACTGCGCTTCCTGCTTGCCGATAAAGTCGACCTGACGAAGGACACCCATCTGCTGGCGGTCTACGCCGACGACGTGTTCATCACCGTCGTGGTCGAGGAACGGAATGGCATAGTCGGCACCAGCCGGTTGATGATCATGTTCAACGCCAGCAACATGCAGCTTAAGCAGTGGACGGTGACCGATCCGCAGGGCTACGACACCACAGTGGCGGTTTACAATCTCGACACCAGCCGGCGGCCGGATCCGAGCCTGTTCCGCATCGATTACACTAACTATCACAATTGAAAACCAGTCATCTCCCGCCAACGAGTTCGCGCGAAGCACGGTCCGTTGCATGCTCCGGCGGACGGCGCTCCCTTAATCGCTAGTCGAGCGATGTATATTATTATATGTGCCGCTTTCGTCGGGCATGCCGGATGGTTATGTTGCCATCATGTCGCTGAAAATCACCACCTGGAATATCAACTCGATCCGCTTGCGCATCGATCTGGTCGCCAAGTTTCTCAAGTCGGCGCGACCAGACGTGCTGTGCCTGCAAGAGACCAAATGCCCCGACGACGCTTTTCCGCTAAGGCGCTTTAATCGGCTCGGCTACGAATACACCGCGCTCAACGGGCAGAAGGGATATCACGGCGTCGCCGTGCTTTCGCGCGTGCCGTTCGAGCGCACCGACATCCAGATATTCTGCGGCAAGGCCGACTGCCGTCATATATCGGTCACGCTCGGCGAACGCGCCGGTTTGCGCGATCCAATCACGCTGCATAATTTTTACGTGCCAGCGGGCGGCGACGAGCCGGACCCCGAGATTAATCCCAAATTCGAACACAAGTTATCGTTTCTCGACGAGATGCGCATGCATAAAGATCTGCGCCCGCGCAGATTGCAGCGCGCGATTTTGGTTGGCGATCTGAACGTGGCACCGCTTGAGCATGACGTCTGGAGCCACAAGCAGATGATCAAGGTGGTTTCGCACACGCCGATCGAATGCGCGAAGCTCACGGCGGCACGCAAGGCCGGCGGCTGGATTGATTCAATGCGCGTGCTTACTCCCGAGCCGCAGAAGCTCTACACTTGGTGGAGCTATCGCGCGATGGGCAATTGGAAGACCGCCGACCGCGGGCGGCGGCTTGACCACGTCTGGACTTCCGACGCGCTGGCCGATCGTGTCTCGACCATCAAGATCGGCAAGGATTATCGCGGCGCAGCACGCCCCTCCGACCACGTGCCGGTGACTGCGACGTTGGAGATTTGATCACTCTCCGCTCTGCGCCAGCTTTGCCTGCACGTCGCCGAGCTCGCGCATACAGACATCCATCCGCGCGACTATGATGTCGCGCAGGTTAACCGCCGCGTCGGGATAGCCTTCCAGCATCTTGCGGAACAAATTGCGCGAGACGCGGAGCACCGTGGTTGGTTCCCTGGCAATCGCGGTCGCCGAGCACACCGTTTCGGTGACCAGTGCCAGCTCACCCACCAGCGTACCGGGCCCGGCGGTGTACTCCTTGCCCTCGGAGAACGTGCCCGGCTCCAGCAGCAGCGCGCCCTCCTGCACGATATAACCGCCGTCGGCGCGTTCACCGGCATAGAATAGCACCGCACCGCTCGGCAGGTGCCTGGCCTCGGCGCCGATCGCGAGAGCGCGCAGCGCCTGCTTGCCCAGCAACGCGAAGGTTGGCACCCGCTCGAAGAAGGCGATGTCGTCTTCGAGGGCCATGGCTTATTGCCCGAATGTCACAAATGCGCGCACGTGACTCATGGCATCAGCTTATAACCGCCAGCTTCCGTTACTAGAATCGCTGGCGCGGCGGCGTCTTTCTCTACCTTTTGCCGCAGGCGATAGATGTGCGTTTCCAGCGTATGGGTGGTGACGCCGGAATTGTAACCCCAAACTTCCTGCAGCAGCGTCTCACGCGATACCGGCTTCTGCCCAGCGCGATAGAGATAGCGCAGGATCGCGGTCTCCTTCTCGGTCAGCCGCACCTTGCTGCCCTTTGGGCTGAGCAAGAGCTTGGAGCTCGGACGGAACGAGTAGGGGCCGATGGTGAAGACCGCGTCCTCGCTCGCCTCGTGCTGCCGCAACTGTGCGCGGATGCGCGCCAGCAGCACGGCAAAGCGGAACGGCTTGGTGACGTAATCGTTGGCGCCGGACTCTAGCCCCAGGATGGTGTCGCTATCGGTGTCGTGGCCGGTCAACATGATGATCGGCGCCTTGAAGCCGTTCTTGCGCAGGATGCGCACGGCCTCGCGGCCGTCGACGTCCGGCAAGCCAACGTCCATGATCACCAAGTCGACCTGCCCACCTTTCGCGGCCTGCACTGCCTTTGTACCGCTGTCCACCGCGATCGCATCGAACTCCTCATGCAGCGCCAATTGCTCGACCAGCGCCTCGAGCAGCTCGGCGTCGTCGTCGACGATCAGGATTGTGCGCTTGTTGGACATCGCTGACAGGGCCTGTTGACCTCGCGCAGTAGACCATCCGGGGCTAAAAGAGCAAGCGAGAACTGGTATTTAGCGGCCGCTACCGTTTTGGCAAGGAATTGCAGATGCAGCGGAAACATGCATTGTCCCGCATGTTGGTACACCGGAAGGCGGGCGACGCCCGGCGCGGCTGGCTGATCGCCGGACCGCACATATTGCCAGTGGCGCTCGGGCGCGGTGGCATCAAGGCCAACAAGCGCGAGGGCGACGGCGGCACGCCGCGCGGTCGCTTTCGGCTCAAGCGGCTGTGGTGGCGTGCCGACCGCTATGCGCGGCCGCCGACATTTATGCCCGCGCGCCGCATCAAGCCGGATGACGGCTGGTGCGAGGATCCGTCCGACCGCCATTACAACCGGCCGGTCAAGGTACCGCCTGGCAGCAAAGCCGACCGCCTCAGACGCGCCGACCCACTCTACGATTTCATTGTCGAGATCGATCACAACACGCGACCGCGCATCGCCGGGCGCGGCAGCGCGGTGTTTATCCATGCGGCGCGACCGCACTTCGCGCCGACCGCTGGCTGTATCGCGCTGGAGCTCGGCGCTCTGCGCCGGTTGCTCTCGCTTCTCGGGCCGCGCACCACAATTATGGTTGAGTAACCATTTCGATCGGGCTCTGGCACAGAGCCCACTGCGCTCCTGTCTCTTGAAGAAGCCGCTCGACAGGAAACGATAGCAGCCGACGCATAAATTTCATTTTTAGTTGACACAGTATTTTTGCGGGCGTATCGCCGAAATGTTCGTAGGAAACTTCGAACAACCCATGTCAGGACAAGATGGACAGCTACCCTAGTCGCGCCACGGCGGTCGCACTGCCGGCTTGCCGGGCGTTCAACCTATCAAAGCGGATCGTTCTCGGTAGACCTCGCCGGGTGAGAATGGATAGGACCTAAGGGTCTAACCGCTCGCTCACCTCTGGGGCCAATCGAGGCCGGCACGGAGGTGGGCCATGAAGTTCGCGCGTAAAGATCTTTTCATTTTTCGTGGTGGCTTTTTGAATTGGGCGGGCCCGCATCGCGGCCTTCTGAATTCAAACAGCGTGCGTCGATCGAACTCGAACTATACGTTCGCTCCCCGTCGTACCACTGGCCGCCTCGCTGCCCATTGGCACGTTTGTCCGCAGTCCCGCCGGCCGGAATGCTCCTGGTCATTGGAGACAGCGGTCTCCGATGGGCAATTATGTCGTTACCTAGGGCGGCGGTGCTTGATCCGTCGCGATCGCGGTCCGCTATCGCAGATTCGCAATATGCCTCGGTAACCTTTACGTGGTGTGGCCTCGCGACACCGCCACACCGTTACCTATAGAAATTGCAACGCGAGAATGCCGTGCCATGAATAAAGAACTCACAAATCGGCCGATGCGATCCGGCGCCAGCAATGGCAAAGCCCATCAGTCTCAGCTCACCGAGCTATGCGCCTGTTCGCCGGATGAGGCGCTCGCGCGGCTCGATGGCGTCCGAACAGGGCTTACGGCGGAACAGGTGGAAACTCGCCTTGAGCAATATGGCCCCAATGAGGTGACTCACGAGAAGCCACCGACCTGGTATCAGCAGTTGTTCCACGCCTTTCTGACGCCGTTCAATGGCGTGCTCCTTACCGTCAGCGTTGTTTCACTGTTTTCCGACGTAATCTTTGCTTCGCCGGATGATCGCTCGTTCAGAACTATTGTTGTCTTGGCCGCCATGATCCTGCTCAGCACGTTGCTGCGCTTCTGGCAGGAATTTCGTTCCAACAAGGCGGCCGAAGAACTAAAGGCGATGGTGACATCGACCACGGCCGTGCTGCGCGCCGGAATGGAGCGCCCGCAGGAAATGCCAATCGCCACATTGGTTCCCGGCGACATCGTTTATTTTTCGGCGGGCGACATGATCCCGGCAGACGTCCGGCTGCTGTCAACCAAAGATCTGTTCGTCAGCCAAGCGATGTTAACGGGAGAATCCATTCCGCTAGAAAAGCACGCGGTGCCCCCGGTTAGGACAGCAAATGCGGCCGAGGCATCGCGAAGCATTCTGGACCGGGAAACAGCCTGCTTCATGGGCACCAACGTCGTGAGCGGCACGGCAGTCGCCGTCGTCGCGGCGACTGGTGACGCTACCAATTTCGGCGCCATGGCGAAGGAAATCGTAGGTGCTCCGCCGCTCACCAGTTTCGACAAAGGCATCAGCAAAGTCAGTTGGATGCTGATCCGGTTTCTAATGGTTATGACCCCGCTGGTGCTTCTCATTAACGGCATCAGCAAAGGCGATTGGTTGGAGTCGTTGCTTTTTGCGGTTTCAGTAGCGGTCGGATTGACGCCGGAAATGCTGCCGATGATCGTCACCACGAACCTTGCCAAGGGTGCTGTGGCGATGGCGCGGCGCAAGACCATCGTGAAACGACTGAATGCTATCCAAAACTTCGGCGCGATGGATATTCTCTGCACCGACAAGACCGGGACCCTCACCCAAAACAAGATCATCCTAGAAAGGCACCTCGATCCTCATGGCCATGAAGACCTACGGGTACTCGAATATGCCTGGCTCAATAGTTTCAATCAAACCGGCCTGAAAAACTTGCTCGATGTTGCAGTTCTCGAATACGCGCAGCAACACGAGCTCGTCGACAAGCTGAAGCATTACCGGAAGATTGACGAAATCCCGTTTGATTTTGTGCGTCGGCGCATGTCGGTGGTCGTGCGCAATGGCGACAATAAAAACCTCCTGGTCTGCAAGGGTGCAATTGAGGAAGTCCTGCCGCTATGCATATCCGCGCACGACCGGACTGCCGAGGAAACCGGCGGCGTGGCGTCTTTCACGCCGGACATGCGCAAGGAAGTACGCCGCATTACGCGCCGTCTGAACCAAGACGGCTTACGTGCCTTGGCTGTAGGCTACAAGTGGCTGCCGCCCGAAGATCGGACTTACACCGTCGAAGATGAAAAGGATTTGGTGCTGTCCGGCTACGTCGCGTTTCTTGACCCACCTAAGGAAACCGCGCGCGACGCCATCGCCGCACTGCGGGAGCATGGGGTCGCCGTCAAGATCATCACCGGCGACAACGAGGTTGTTACCCGCAAGATCTGCAAGGAAGTGGGGCTGCCGATCGAGCACGCCTTGTTGGGCAAGGACGTGGAAAAAATGTCGGATGCCCATTTGAAGGAAGCGGCCGAACTTACCACGATCTTTGCGAAAATGGCTCCCGTGCAAAAATCGCGCGTGATCCGTGCGCTGCAACAGAGCGGCCACACCGTTGGTTATCTCGGCGACGGCATCAATGACGCCGCGGCCCTAAAAGACGCGGATGTCGGAATTTCGGTCGATACTGCTGTCGATATCGCCAAGGAGTCGGCGGATATCATCTTGCTGGAAAAAAGCCTGCTAGTACTCGAAGAAGCCGTCGTGGAGGGCCGCAGGACGTTCGCCAATATCATCAAGTACATCAAGATGACTGCAAGTTCCAATTTCGGCAACGTCTTCAGCGTGCTGATCGCGAGCATCTTCCTGCCGTTCTTGCCGATGCTACCTATTCAATTGTTGGTGCAGAATCTGCTCTACGACATTTCTCAGGTCTCGATACCGTGGGACGATGTCGATAAAGATTATTTGAAACAGCCACGAAAATGGGATGCTGGTGGCATTGCGCGCTTTATGATTTTTATTGGCCCCATCAGCTCGATTTTCGACATCGTAACTTACCTCGTCATGTGGCACGTGTTCCTCGCCAACGCGATGGAGCGCCAGTCGCTATTCCAGTCGGGTTGGTTCATTGAGGGCCTACTGACGCAGACGTTGATTGTGCACATGATACGGACGCAGCATGTGCCCTTCATTGAGAGTCGCGCCGCCACGCCTGTTATCCTGCTGACCGCAAGCATCATGGCGTTCGGCATTTTTCTGCCTTTCTCACCGTTGGGGGCGCACTTGGGCATGGTGCCGTTGCCACTATCTTATTTCCTTTGGCTGACTGGTATTCTCCTGAGCTATTGCGTACTGACGCAACTGGTCAAAACGGTTTACATACGCCGCTTTGGGCAATGGCTATAGGCACATCGTTCATCATGTCCTTGAGCATTGGGACGAAGTGAGAGAGCGGCTGCAGCACGAGGCGGAAAATGCCAAAAGCTAAGCCGCGGTTTAACGTTGTGTAATACTCCCACAGAGCTTCAGGCTGCCGCTACTTTCGACCGATCAGATCGACCAGTGCCGACATGCCAGCATGACGGCTGCCTTCATTGATGATGCTGTCATACTCGCGGATCTCGAGCGCGGCAAAATCACCGAAAGCCTCCTCGAGCAGTTCGCGCGTGTAAAGGTGCGCCGGATCGGAAGGCCCTCCCGTCTGATAGTCGAGCTGCTTCAATCCATAGCCCTCCATCAGTAGCAGGCCGCCCGGCTTCAACGTGCGCTTGATGCCGTCGAACATGGCGGTGCGTTGCGGCGGTTTCGTGAACTGGATGAAGATCGCCACCACCACATCGAAGGCTTCGGGCGTCCAGGTCCACATCAGCATATCGGCCAGCTCGAAGCGCAGCGTAACCCGACGCTGCCGGGCGAGCGCCCGGGCTTTTTCTTGGGCAACCGGTGAATAGTCAACCGATAGCACCTCGAGCCCTTGCTCAGCCAGGAACGCGCCGTTGCGGCCTTCGCCGTCGGCGATCGCCAGCGCAGTTTCGCCTTTGCGCAGCAGATGCGCATGGGCTTTCAGGAAAGCATTGGGCGCGGTGCCGAATAGATACCCAGGCTCCGCAAAGCGCGCCTGCCAGCGGTTGAATTCCGGGCTGTCGGTCATTCAATGCCGCCCGCCGAAAATCGCGCTGCCAACCCGCACATGGGTGGCACCGAGCAAAATCGCGGTAGCGAAGTCTGCGCTCATGCCCATCGACAGCAGCGGGAGCCTGTTGCGCTTGGCGATCTTGGCGGTGAGCGCGAAATGCGGCCCCGGCGCCTCCTCGAGCGGCGGGATGCACATTAGGCCTGAAATCGCCAGCCCATACTTGTCACGGCAGGCGGCGAGAAACGCATCGGCGTCCTGCGGCAGCACGCCGGCCTTCTGCCGCTCGGCGCCAGTATTGACCTCGACGAACAAGGTCGGCCGCCGGTTTTGCCGGGAAATCTCCTTTGCCAGTGCCTCGCACAGACTGGGTCGATCGACGGAGTGGATCGCGTCGAACAGTGCCACCGCCTCCTTGGCTTTGTTGGATTGCAGCGGGCCGATCAGGTGCAGTTCGATGCCTGCATGTCTGACCATCAGCGGCGGCCATTTGGCCCGGGCTTCCTGCACGCGGTTCTCGCCGAACACGCGATGGCCTGCGGCGATCACCGGCTCGATCGCCTCCGATCCGAACGTTTTCGATACTGCCACTAGCGTGACGGACGTGATCTCACGCCCGGCATCGCGACAGGCGCGCGCGATTTCGGCGCGGACATGTTCTAGGCCGGTTGGCATAGTGCGGAGCGAAGTCATGTCAGAATCCTGTCATCGCGGGGCTCGCCCCGGCGATCCCGAAACGGAACGAACAGTGCCTACCTAAGCGGGATGGCCGGGACAAGACCGGCCACGAGATGTTGCATTGATTGAACGCCCTAGACTGGCCTCGCCACGCATATTCGCCCGGTGAGCCCGACCAGTGCGCTACGGTCGACCATATCGAATACGCGATCCTTCCAGCAGATCGCCTTGCTGATAAACAGCCGGCGCAGCGGTGGTTCGCGCGGCAGTGCTGCCGAAGCGCTGGCAGCGCTGCAAGAAATCAAGCTTCGATGTTTCCGTTATAGACATGATACTGAGCGGCACGATCGGTAACAGTCTGGCCGTGGCAGCAGCGAATGTCTTCCTCCGTGCTTCTCGCGGGCATGTGTACCTTGGATATGCAGACACCGGATGCTTTCCCAAAGCACCGGTAGTGGAGAAGTAGAATCAGACCGCGCTGCTGTTGAAAACGATCGCCCGCGCCCTCGCTGCCGAACCGCTGAAACGTCAAAGGCAGGGAAAAATCCGGCCCATGTCATGTCGGTCAATATTCCCCGCGAGGACTCACACCGCGGTCTGGCACTCCTGCATGATCTGCCGCGGTGGCTTGCTGATTTGTTTCAACCGGTTGACCGTTCGCCCCGTTTCGTGTCTGTTCCGGCCGCCTTAAAACGAGCCGGAAATGACCGCAGATTCGAGTAAAACCGAGCGCTATAACGCCCGCGAGGCCGAGACCCGCTGGCAAAAGACCTGGGCCGAGCGCGACATCTTCGTCACCCAAAACGAGGACCCGCGGCCGAAATACTACGTGCTGGAGATGTTCCCCTACCCGTCGGGGCGCATCCATATGGGGCACGTGCGCAACTACACCATGGGCGATGTGGTGGCGCGCTTCAAACGCGCGATGGGCCACGCCGTACTGCATCCGATGGGCTGGGACGCTTTCGGCATGCCGGCGGAGAATGCGGCGATCGACCGAAAGGTGCACCCGAAGGCATGGACCTACGACAACATTGCGGCGATGAAGAAGCAACTGCAGTCGATGGGGCTGTCGCTCGATTGGGCGCGGGAGGTCGCCACCTGCGATCCGTCCTACTACAAACACCAGCAGAAAATGTTTCTCGACTTCCTCAAAGCGGGACTGGTCGAACGCAAGCAGTCAAAGGTGAACTGGGACCCGGTCGACCACACCGTGCTCGCCAACGAGCAGGTGATCGACGGCCGCGGCTGGCGCTCCGGCGCGGTTGTCGAACAGCGCGAACTTACCCAGTGGTTCTTCAAGATCAGCGACTATTCGGAAGATTTGTTGAAAGCGCTCGACGCGCTCGATCGCTGGCCGGAGAAAGTCCGGCTGATGCAGAAGAACTGGATCGGCCGCTCGGAAGGCCTCCTGGTGCGCTTCATGCTAGATCCGGCAACGACGCCAAACAAGGAAAGCGATCTGGAGATCTTTACCACCCGCCCCGACACGCTGTTCGGCGCGAAGTTCCTGGCGCTGTCGCCCGATCATCCACTTGCCACCGCGGCGGCGGCAAAGAATGCGCGGTTGGCCTCCTTCATCGCTGAATGCAAGAAGATGGGCACCGCGCAGGCTGAGATCGACACCGCTGAGAAACTCGGCGTCGATACCGGCATCAAGGCGCTGCATCCGTTTGATCCGACCTGGAAACTGCCAGTCTATGTCGCCAACTTCATCCTGATGGACTACGGCACCGGTGCGATCTTCGGCTGCCCGGCGCACGACCAGCGCGACTTGGACTTTGTCAATAAATACGGGCTCGGCAATACGCCGGTGGTGTGTCCGCCGGGGCAGGGCCCGAAGAACTTCGCCATCACCGACACCGCCTATGACGGCGATGGCAAAATGATGAACTCGCGGTTCCTCGATGGAATGAGCATTGCCGAAGCGAAGGAAGAGGTCGCCAAGCGATTGGAACGAGAGACGCGCGGCAATCGCCCCGTGGCGCAGCGCCAGGTCAATTACCGCCTGCGTGACTGGGGCATCTCGCGCCAGCGTTATTGGGGCTGCCCGATCCCGATCATCCACTGCGAGACATGTGGTGCGCTGCCGGTGCCGGAAAAAGATCTGCCCGTTCAGTTGCCCGAAGACGTCACCTTCGACAGGCCGGGCAATCCTCTCGACCGCCATCCGACCTGGAAGAACGTCAAGTGCCCGAAATGCTCCGGCCCCGCCCGTCGCGAGACCGACACTATGGACACTTTCGTCGACTCGTCTTGGTACTTCGCGCGCTTCACCGATCCATGGAACACGAACGCGCCGACCTCGCCGAAGATCGCAAACGAATGGCTGCCGGTCGATCAGTACATTGGCGGCATCGAGCACGCGATTCTGCATCTGCTCTATTCGCGCTTCTTCACCCGCGCGATGAAAAAGACTGGGCATGTCGGGATGGACGAACCGTTCGCCGGTCTGTTCACGCAGGGCATGGTTGTGCACGAAACCTACAAATCGAAATCCGGCGAATGGGTGATGCCGGCCGACGTTACGATCGAAGGCCTGGGCGATGCGCGCATCGCCAAGCTCACCAAGACCGGCGAGCCGGTCGAGATCGGCTCGATCGAGAAAATGTCGAAGTCGAAGAAAAACACGGTCGACCCCGACGACATCATTGCGGCCTACGGCGCCGACACCGCCCGCTGGTTCATGCTGTCCGATTCGCCGCCCGACCGCGACGTAATCTGGACCGAGGAAGGCGTGCAGGGCGCTTGGCGCTTCGTACAGCGGCTGTGGCGGCTAATCGGCGAGATAGCCGATATCGAGGCGCCGGCGGCACGGCCGCCTGCCTTCAGCGAAGAGGCGCTTGTCGTGCGTAAGGCCGCCCACCGCGCCCTCACCAACGTTTCCGACGATATCGCGCGCCTGCGGTTCAACCGCTGCGTCGCGCATATCTATGAATTCGCCAACGCACTCGCCGACGCCATCGGCGGCGCAGAGACTGCGCCGACGCCCGATCTCGCCTGGGCGCTGCGCGAAGCCGGCGACATCCTCGTTCGGCTGTTCAACCCGATGATGCCGCATCTGGCTGAGGAGTGCTGGCAGGCGCTGGGCCATTCGACGCTGGTCGCCATGGAGGCTTGGCCGCAAGTTGAGTCTGAATTGCTCGTGGAGACCACCATCACCCTGCCGGTGCAGATCAATGGCAAAAAACGCGCCGAAGTCACAGTGGCCCGCGACGCGGGAAAAGATGTCGTAGAGGCTGCCGTTCTAGCGCTCGATGAGGTAAAAAAGGTGCTGGACGGCAAGAGCCCGAAAAAGGTCATTGTCGTCCCGCAGAGGATCGTCAATGTCGTGGCTTGAATCCGCGCGCCTCACTCGATTGCTGCTGGCGCTGGCGCTCGCCGGCCTTACCGCTGGCTGCTTCCAGCCGCTCTACGGCACCCAGTCGCCGATCGGCGGCAACGCCGGCATCGGCGACAAGCTCGATTCCGTCGAAGTGATGCCGATCGATGCACCAAACGGCACCCGGCTCGCGCGCGTCGGCGTCAACGTGCGCAACGAATTGATCTATGAGCTCACCGGCGGCGGCGGTCAGGCGACGACCAACTACCGGCTCGACGTTCGGCTGACCTCCAACAATCTGCAAGTGATCGTCGACATCAACACCGCGCGCCCCGATATCCAGAATTACGGCATCGACGCGGTTTATACGCTGACGGACGTCAGCAACGGCAAGAAGGTGGTCACCGGGCAGACATTCTCACGCGTGTCGTACGATATTCCCGGCCAGCAGCAACGCTTCGCCGGCGATCGCGGACTGCGTGACGCCGAGAACCGCGCCGCCAAGGTGATCGCAGAAAACATTCGCTCGCGTCTTGCTTCGTACTTCGCGGCGGGGACGTAGCTATTGCTGTCATCGCCGAAAAGACGGGCGATCCCGTAAATTCTGGCCATTGCGGTGACCGAGATGCTTTTGAATACTGGGCACCCGCCTGCGCGGGGTGCGACAGCTCAACAAAATGACCGCCATAAAAGCCTCCGACGTCGATCATTTCGTTGCCCGACCCGATCCGGGCAAGCCGATCGTGCTGGTGTTCGGGCAGGATGCCGGGTTGGTGCGCGAGCGTGTCGACGCGCTTGTGCGCGCCTCGATCGATGATCCGAATGATCCCTTCGCGCTTGCGCGCATCGATGGCGACGACCTGTACGCCAATCCGTCGCGGCTAGTGGAGGAAGCGCACACGGTGCCCCTGTTCGGCGGCCGCCGCGCCGTGCTGGTGAAGGCCGGCAGCCGCAACATTGCCGCCGCGGTAGAGACAGTAATCGCGGCACCGTCGAGCGAATGCCGCGTCATCATTGAGGCCGGCGACCTGAAAAAGACCGCGCCTTTACGCACGCTTTGCGAGAAGGCCAAGGTCGCCGCCGCGCTCCCCTGCTACACCGACGGCGAACGCGAGCTATCGCGGCTGATCGACGAGGAGATGCGCGCTGCCAATTTGACGATTGCGCCGGATGCGCGCGCGGCGTTGCTGGCGCTACTCGGCGGGGATAGGCTCGCATCGCGCAGCGAGATCCGCAAGTTGGCGCTGTACGCTAAAGGCCAGAAGCAAATTGAGTTCGCCGATGTCATGGCCGTGGTGGCCGACGCATCCTCGCTCGCGCTTGACGACGTGATCGATGCCGCCTTTGCCGGCCGGCCGACGGATGTCGAGAGCGAATTCGGCAAGGCGCGCGCAGGCGGGTCGTCGCCCGCCGCAATCATTTCCGCGGCGATCCGCCAAGTCGGGACCCTGCACAAGATGAAACTGGCGGTCGAGTCCGGCGACAGCATCGAATTCGCCATGAAACGCGGCGCGCCGCCGGTGCATTTCACCCGCGAGGCGGTGGTCGGCGCCGCCCTGCGTTTCTGGTCGCCGGAGCAACTGTTAAACGTGATGGCGCAGCTGGCGGAAGCCTCACTCGACATGCGGCGCAATGTTACCCTCGCCGAAGCGATCGCCCAACGCACGCTGCTGTCTATCGCGGTGAGCGCGCGGCGGCGGGACAATTAGACTTATTTAGCTCGGCATTAGGCGAGGGTCTTCTGGCGGTTGTCCGTCGTGTCGCCGTTTTTCTTCGTCCTGTTCGGCTCCAACTTGTACCCCGGCACGGCCGTGCTGCGGCGTGTCGGTTGCGCAAAGCAGCATCCCCGAGGACGGCCGCACGGTGCAAATCCGCCGTCCGCTGCGCGACGACACCTTCTGCCGCAGCATTATCTACGACAACCAAACTTCGCAATCGATCGAGGACAAGGTCAAGCGTTGCGACAAGCTACGTGCCGCAGAAACGTAGCCGTCAAAGCACGCGGTTCAGCTGGGGCAACCGCTAACGCAACGGGGCGGTCGAGCGCACCTCTCAAAGATTTAGCTGATAGCTCACCGGCACCCAGCGGTAGCCGCGTTGGGCCCGCTCGATCCAGCCGATGCCGGGGAACGGACAGTGGAAGCTCGCCACGAACAAACGGTCGGTAGCCGCCATGTCG
>Ga0207780_1000029_pt1 | contig 28692 bp, 35 predicted proteins | sample LuqExpMetageno45_FD_187803 | JGI IMG/M metagenome (GOLD analysis project Ga0207780, IMG submission 187803) | Tropical forest soil microbial communities from Luquillo Experimental Forest, Puerto Rico - Sample 45 (SPAdes) | ecosystem: Environmental > Terrestrial > Soil > Tropical forest ...
AATCCTGGCCGGCAAGCCCGCCCTGTGCGGGATCGAGCCGTTCACACGTCAGTGCCGATAGCCGCACCATGTCATAACCGAAGCCGGGATCATATTTGTCTCCGATAGTGGCGAGCCGTTCGATAAACAAACGCTTGATACGATCGGGATTGCGTAGTGGCCCCCCAGTTGCCGCTTCGAGCCGATGTACCTTGCCGTCGACGCGAAACAACGCAACCTGCAACAACCGTGCGCCTTCGCCGCGCCGCGCCAAAAGACGTTCAAGTTCATGGGCAAGCTGCCCGATCGTGCCAAGCACATCGGATTCCAGCATGATCGGATCGGGGAAACGCCGCTCCGCCATATAGGACGGCGGCGACCGACGCGGATTGATCGATTCATCCTCGCGCCCAAGAGCCTGATCGAGCCGGCGGAGAAATCCCTGTCCGAAGCGGGCAGCAAACGGCGCGCGCGGACGATCGATGACATCGGCAATGCGCTTGAACCCGGCCTGCGCCAGTGCGGAAAGGATTTCGGTGTCGAGCCGCAGCGCCGCAAGCGGCAGCAGAAGCATGCTGTCTCGCGAGGCCTGTTTCGGTACCAGCGACGTTTTGCCATAACGCGCGACTGCCCAGGCACACCCGACCGTATCGGCAAGACCGATTTCTGCCCGCAAACCCTGCCGTGCAAGGCCGGCGAGAATATCGTCACCCAGCATCTGCTCTCCGCCAAAAAGATGCGCGCAGCCGCTGACATCGAGCAGAAGCCCGTCGGGCGGATCGAGACCGACGAGCGGTGTATAACGGTCGCACCAATCGGCGATCGCCTCGAGCAGAGCGAGATCAGCCTGCGGGTTTGCATCCTGTACATTGATGTACGGATACATCGCCTGTACGTCGGCAAGCGGCATCCCAGGTTTCAAGTCGAGAGCTACGGCGGCATCGTTGAGCGCGCAGATGCGCAACGCCGACTTCACCGGCTCGACAATGATGAGCGGTATTTCACCCGGCACGGACGAGCGACGTTCGATCCGATCGGTCGAAAGCCGCCTGAGCCACACCGAGAGATAACGCCGAGAAGACCCGTTCATGATGATCCCACGCGACAGTCCAACGGCCCGTGGGGCCGTGGTGATTCTTCGTCAGCGACAAGACGAAAGCGGTACGGCCCAACCCGCCGAATTGATCGGGATGGCTCGGTGCAGACGCAATCTCCCAGCGCGTTTCCGCCGAGCTAGTGACTAGCGACGGCTGATGACGTAAAAGAAATCCGAAGCCGCCGCCTTCGCGCGCGGCCAAGGTCAACCTTCGTGTTGCGTTGAGATTGGCAATCGCCCCCCCATCCGGTAGTTCAGCGATCACCCTCGCTAGTCCGCGGCACTTGAGCGCCTCTTCCATCGCCCAGAGCGCATCGAACGGACGAGAGACCTTGAGGATCAGAAGCTGTCGTACCGGTAATCCGAACGGATCACATCCGAGGCCATAGATATCGCCGCTCTCGATTGCTGCGAAATCCGTCTGGATCCAAAGCGTGTGGCGGCCATCATGAGCGGCGCGCGCGGCTAGAGCAAATGCAAAACCCGCCGCCGCGCCAAAATCACGCGACGTTGCCGGCGCGATCTCATGCAAACAGGCGGGCGCAAGTCCACCTTGCAGCACGGTATCGATGTTGCAGAATCCGAACGCGAGTGCGCGTGCAGCGACATCGAGATCGGTCTCTTGCCCTTCGATTTTCGCCACCGCTTGCCGGAGACGACACAAGATGGCTGGCGCTCCAGTCATCGATAAATCCATGTTCATGTTTTGTTCTACTTAATTCCTGTAGCGACCAAGAGTCAAGGTTTCGAGAACCTTAGCTATTTCAAATGGTTATTATGCCGCGCTGGAACCGCCCGCCGACCAAGCCTCGGCTGACGAATTAACAAATGGACGACGTTTGTCGTCATCGGCTGCACAGCCATTTTGGCTAAGGGCAGTACCGGACTCACCAAAGGTCAATTGTGGCACTTGCTCTAATTGCTAGCCTTACATTCATCATTGGAGACGAACATGATCCGCGAGCTAACAAACGATCGTCTGTTCGGTTTGGTTCTCGGCGCCGTATTCGTGAGTTCGCTTATTTTAAATGCGTTGTCCTTTTGAAAGGTACTTAGTCTTTAGCTCGGTCATACACTTCTCCAACTGAACGTTCGCTACATGCGGAGGTCATCAATTTAAAAGAGAAAAGAGAAGTGCCATGCTGCTCAAGGTACTCACGTTGAACTCGCTACCCTATATTGTGGGGATTGTTAGTTCGATACTAGCAGCGAACTACGTCGCTCCATCGTCGGGAACAATGACAGATGTTCAGCAAGGCACAACCGCCGAAAGCACGATACTTTCTCGTCAAGTCGTCAATCGCTTGATGAAGAGCGACAGGTTACCAATCAAGCACGCAGATCCTCAGGCTCATAAAAAAGACTCTGAAAAACCAGGGCAACTTTCTCCAAGTCCGAAAATCAAAACCGATTGTACGCGCTCAATCGACTTTACCGGTCGGTGCCTGGTAGAAGTTAAGCTTTACTACAAGATCGTTTAGGAACTCGATCGCAAGCGCGACCACAGCGCGCAGCAACGCATTGCAGGTGCGTTGACGTATTTTCCGACAGTTATACAGCACCGAAATCTCCCGACAGCAATTATTGCCATTGGTGCGACGAGTCCAATTTTCGGCCTTGTAGTCGTTTCTAACTTTATTGCAATATCAGCTGCGAGCTCTTGGCTGACACACTTAACTCGAAGCTCCTTTCATTTGCTATGTCAGCGCTCCTTACCTATGTGGATTAGTCCGGAACAAAATTGATTTAGATCATTGCAATTCGCACTGAACACAACATTTTTCGATTGAAAAGAAGGAGGACATTCACATGTCAACCTCCATTGTATCGCTTCGAGTTCCGACGGCGTGCGCCCGATGCAGAGCCTTTCTGTTTATTCCCGAATGGTCCGAAACCGTCAACACAAACGAAACAATCCGAATTTGGCGCTGTCCGATTTGCGGACATGAATTCGAGACGGTTGATACCAATACTTTGCAGACGATGTCCGATGATGAGGTTATCGAAGATTTTTTCCCAAATTTGTTAGTAGCGTGAGATTAAAACGAAGAAACGCCATCTCGCCATAGGAAGCGCGCGAATAGGAGGCCCATATGACATCAATTGCGTTTCTCAAACATTCCACAGATTGTCCTTGGTGCGGCGAACAGTCGATTGCTCCCGAGAGATCACAATACGTAGGCGCCGAGGAAGTTCACCATTCTTGGTGCTGTTGGGATTGCGGTTATGAATTCGAAACTCTGGACCGGCTTCTCGTCGAAGGCAATCCACCGAGTGAACTGATCAGGAAACAGCTCCCTAGCTTGTTAGTTGCGTAACGGTGATGGTGCCGCATGCTACCAATGTTTAGATTGCAATAAAGTCCAACATTTACGCAGCAATATCCCACAGTGCGGGCGAGCCTCGCACCAATAAACTTCGTCCTTTGTGAGTTAGCAGCAAGCTACCAACTCCAATATCGACGATCATTTCTTCTTCAAAAAATTTTCGGACCAAGCTCTCGTCCGACGTTTTACCCATCAGGTGGATTTCCTTCAGAACCACCAGTTCCCGCAGTGGCAAATCTTTCATAAGCTCCATCCGTCTTCTTGAATCAAATCGATATACATTTTCGTTATGACGCTGACACGACATCATCACCGCAATAAAGCGGCATCTGACGAAAACAAAATCACGAATGACCAATCAACAATTAACAATCTGTTAACCATTTACGACGACGATTTTATCGAGTCGGAGAGCGTCAACATGCTGCAAGCCGACATTATCGCACTCGAACATCGGCAGCAATTCCTCGAACAAGAAATCTTCGAGGCGTTACATCATTCGCATTCAGCCGATGCGTTTATAAATGATCTGAAGTCAAGAGTTTTGTTTGTCAGAGAAGAAATTGAACGGCTTCGACTTGAAGCGCTTTCGCTGTCACACTGAACTTACCGCAAAATTCGCGGTCGGTTAATTAATTCGCCTGATTTCAATAGGCGATTGCCAATAGATCACATGCCACCAATGCGATGCTGGATTACATCCGACGCCAGCGCACATTGCCGCTTACCCCGGCGACAAGAAACCGGGGTTTTTTTGGTAACGACTGAATTCAGCCGGTGATAGGCAGTCGATAACTATTAGTGCTCTAGTTTTCGTGGGCGCTCTTTGCGCCGTTGTCAAAGAGATTGCCAATCAAAGACGAAAAGATGCCCGGAATTTCGTGGGGCCGGAACGGGATCGGGCGGCAAAGACCCATAGTTACAAGCCCGAGCCGAGCCATGCGCTGCGCGGCATACATAGATTCTGCAGCGCTCGTCGCCACACGTTCGGCTACGGCACCGGCGATATTCCGGGTAAGTGTCGCAGCGGCAAGGTCGATAACGCCGAGTCTTCCGGCTTCGACCATGAGCCGCCGCAATAGATGGACTGTGGCAGCCGCCGTGGGGCGGTGCCCATAGCTGTTGGCGATTTCGCGCACCATGCGCACGCTGCACGCGATGAAGAACAGCGCATCGGTGATCGCCGTCGGACTTATGGCGGTGATACCGAAGGCCTGAGCGCTAGCACGGCGCACGATCCCCTCGGCGCGCCGATCGAATGTCGTCATGACAGTCTGCGACAGAAGTTCCACTTGCTGGGTCGGCGAGTGATGGCGCTGTATCTTTCCTTGGAAGGCTTCGATCGCGGTCTTGCTCTCTCGGTCCTTCGGGATCACCGCAAGCACGCTGCGAATCAAATCCTGCATGTCGCCCGGCCGCATGGTCGCCAGCTGCCCCGCAATACGCTGCTGGTTGGCTTCGACACTCTTGAGCGCAAAGAAACTCTTAAGCTCGCGTGCAATCACCAGCCCCGCACCCGCAATACCGGTAGTTGCTGCGGCAATGGTTACCCATCCAATCGTAACGTTGCGCTCGAAGGCCGATGCAATCCAGAGATATGAATCAACACCAAGCCAGCCAATGAGGCTGACAGTCAAACCGATTAAGCCGAGCTTCATGATAGGGCTGCGCCGTCGCAGCCGACCCGATTCGGCCGGCACAAGCTGCGGTTCGACTGGTGCGACCTGAACGACACGCCCCGTCTGTGTTGTCGCTATGACCTGCGGGGTCAGCGCGTCGGTGGCGAGCGCATCCGACTTATCGGGAATATCCAACATAACCACGCGTGGGCGAAGTAGATCATTAATTTTGTCGCCGTCAGGTTGATAGCTCATCGCAGTTGGTCCCCAATGAGATATTCGATCGCGAGGTCAAGGTTGATGTGCGCGATTCCGTCGATTGGTGATACATCGATGACCGGTGGCTCAAACACGGGAATGTTGAGAAAGGGTTTGCCCCAGGCTTCGGGTCGGGGTGGCCGGATCGGCACGTTGCCGACAAAAAACTTCGCTTTTGTTTCGCTGCCAACTGGCCTACCGACAACAACCTGGACACGATGTCCGTCGATCTCTTGGGTATCCTCATTCGTCGAGACAACAGACGCGATTGCTGCCACGTCAATCGCTGCTTGGCTACTGGCCACGTCAAGCGCGGGAAGTGCGGCCATATTTCGTAATAGCGCAGCGAGGTGATCGCGCTGTACCTCAGGCACGTGGTCGGCCTTTGTGGCGGCGAGCAGCACTTTTTCGATGCGCGCACCGCGCAAAAGTCTCATGAGGAGGCCGCCGCGCCCATACCGGAAGCTTTCGAGGACCGCCTCGATGGCAATACGCGTATCGTCCAATGCTTCACGGCCAGCCAAAAGCGCACCGAGGATATCAACCAAAACGATCTGTCGTGAATAATTGCGGAAGTGCTGCTCATAAAACGGCGTAATCACTTCCGTCTTGTAGGCTTCAAAGCGCTGCTCCATTAGCGCCGCGAGTGTGTTGTCGCCTGGGCGCTCCATGTCGTCTGGAATATCGAGCGGAGCGAACCACAAAGAGGGTCTGTTCCGAAACGATTCAGGCTCAAGAAAACGGCCGGGTTGAAGAAAGCTTAGTCCATGCTGGTCGCGAGCCGTCAGCAGAAGTTCGCAATAAAGTTCATGGGCTCTTTTGGCATCATCTTCGGTCGCTCTCGCATCATGGCGGTAATTCGATAAATAGGCGAAGAAGTTGCGTCCAATTTCGGCCCGTACACCACGGCGCCAGAGTTGCAACGTAGCGCGTGACCATTTGGCGTAGCTTTGCGTCAGCAATGGCAAATCCAGAAGCCATTCGCCTGGGTAGTCAACGATCTTGAGTTTGAGGGTTGCAATACCGCTGCTAATTTTGCTGAGGAAATAGCCGAGCGCGCCAGCTGGTACGAAACGAATGTTGATCTCAATTTCGCTGATGTTTGTAGTGCGCGCAGGCCAGTCCGCAGGCGTGCTTGCCATCCGCTCGATATTTTGTTGATAGGGGAAACGCGGCAGCGAATCCGACTGGACCCCTGCGCGCCTAGCCGCAATCAGACGGCCTTCCCCGACCACCTTCAACAGCGGCATGCGGTACGGCTGATGCAACGCACTGAGCAAATTGTGCACTAGGCTCGTGATGAAAACCGTCTTACCGGCACGACTTAAGCCCGTGACCGCCAGCGAAACCGTCGACCCTTTGGTGAACTCGGCGAGGTCGGCCACACCGGAGAGCCAATCGGAAAATGCCGCCCTCTGACGGCCGAATTTCGACATATTGGAAGGCCCCTCGCACTTTGAAAAGTGCAACTGCTGCTAGGAAATATATATGTGCACGGTGCATTCCATTTGCTAGCGGCTTATGCCACCGCTAGTCGAAGCGCGACCCGCCGATCAAAATGAGAATTATCGTCATTGGCGTGCAGGCCTCAGACAACAGGCCTCAGACAATTTGAACGGCGTCATCGGTACGGTAATCGCGCCAACGAGCGGCTCACCGAATGAACGCACCGCCCTATAGCACCAAAATAGCCGACTTTCCTCGATTCGCTTGCCATCTGATAGCTGATCGGCTTCGAACAAGACGCATAGCGCACCTCGAAACGGCCCGTCGGGCCATTCCGAAATTGTAGATCAATTCATTAGAACAGAGCGGATGCGCGATGGTCACTTTTTAACTTGGCCGCTAGCATCAAACTGCCTTACATAAGCCCAAAGGTCATTGGCCTCATTCTCATTCTTGATGCCCGGGAAAATCATTTTGGTCCCAGGAATTTTTGCGCGCGGATCCTTAATGTAGTCCTTGAAGGTCGCGTCATTCCAAGTAATGCCGGAATTCTTGTTGGCGTCGGAATAATTGTAATCAGGTGCGGTGCCAGATTTCCGTCCGTCAAGGCCGTTGAGTTGCGGGCCTATCTTGTTCTTGGCACCCTCACCAATGGCATGACACGCCAAGCATTTCTTGAAAGAATTTGCGCCTTTCTCAACATCTTGGGCTGATGCCAGTCCCGTCGATGTGACGATCAGCACACCAGCTACAATCGTCTTTCTCATACGTTTCTCTCCATTTTCTTATCGATGTGTGCCGCCCCGCTTGATTGGATCGATAGTCTGTCTACGCTACATCATCAGCAACTTTTTGGCGCGATCATCATCGGCATGACTTACTAAGCATCGGAAATACAATCACTGATCGCCAATGAAGGTTCGATGCTGCTACTTCACTTCCTCTATACCAAAAATTTAGTGACGGTTACTTGACGAAGCTCAAGTACGAGGCGAGCGCTTCAATTTGGTTTTTTGACAATCTGCTCGCAATCCTGGCCATCGGGGCTTTTGCGGTCGCGTGATAACCCTCGCCCCACTGCTTGAGCCGCCTCTTCAAATATGTGTAGGCCAGGCCTCCCAGACGCGGAAATTCACCAACTCCTTCAGCATTCGGACCATGGCATGCAATACAGGCGACGATATTAGCCTCCGGGAGGCCGGAGTAATATATGGTTCGTCCAAGAGCTGCAGACTGTCTGTTTCCATCATTGGCCGGATCAGGTTTCAGTGACGCAAAATAAATCGCCAAGTCACGCACTCTTTGCGGACTGAGGTTCGCTGCTGCTCCCCACATATATTGCTTCGACAACGGATTGTCGCGCGTGTGCGTTCTATAATCTTTAAGCTGACTCTGGAGATATCCGCGTGTTTGCCCCGCCAATCGCGGCGCAGGCGTATAGCCTTGAGCGGAAGCGCCATGACACCATGTACAATTCCGGACAGCCATACTTTCTGCGTGACCAGCCCATGAAGAGGTGGCGGAAAAGATAATTGTAAGGATTGCTATTTTTGACCTGATGCGTTTCATAATCCGCGCCTTCATACCTTCAACTTATGGCGACCTGACCGCGAACTCAGTTTAGGGAACTGACGTAGGCCGCAACGGCTTCGATCTCTGGTTTCGTCAAGCTGTGCGCGACTGGCTGCATAATAAAAGATGTATCCGGCTTATCCTGAACCTGGCCTCGCTCGCTGCTCCAATTCGTCAATTCTTTTATGACGTAGGGATAAAGTTGACCGGCCAAACGAGGAAATTGGTCGCGCCCCGTGGCATTCGGACCATGACACGCGGCACATGCCGCCACGTTTCTTTCTGGAATCCCATCGTCGAAGATTTTCTTCCCTGCCGCCACAAACTTTTTCGGAGCACCGCCGATCGGTTTAGGATTGAAATTCCTAAATTTTATTGTAATCGCCTCTATCATTGATGGGCTTAAAACATGCGCAACGCTAAACATAATGTTGTTTGTCCGCCGACGCTCGATGAAGGCTCGTAATTGATTTTTCAAATACTCCGGTTGTTGCCCCGCGAGCCGCGGGATTGGATAATACCCACGATAACCTTGGCCAGATGGTCCATGGCAATCTTGGCAATACCCGATTTTGGCCTCAACGTTGCGCCTCGAAACAGCAGTCTTGTCAGCGCTTTCGGCATAGGCTGTTAACGAAAAAATACTTATGAGAATTGCTATCTGGAATGCGACCTGGAAGCAGATGACCTTTATAAGTCGGCGTCCACGTTTTGGAATTAATGGTGTCCTGTCGACAGACTGGAATTTCCTATCCGTCGCGTTCTCAGCGCTTTCGGATGTTGGCTCAGCGATCTTCATGATCTGGACCACAACGAATTACTCCAAATAACTGACATAAGCCGCGACGGCTTTGATCTGAGCTTCAGTCAAGCCGTGCGCGATCGGTTCCATTATGGCTGATGCGTCTGGTTTAGCTGGATTCTGACCCCGCTCATGGCTCCAGTTTGTCAACTTGCCAAAAATGTAGTCGTGCAGTTGACCGGCCAAACGAGGGAATTCTCCTTCGCCTTTACCCTGCTCGCCATGACACGAAGCGCATGGGGGCACATTCGCGTTGGGTAACCCGTCTTCAAATATTTTTTTACCCTCAGCCGCAAGCTCCCTCGGAGCGCCACCGAGGGGCTTCGGATTAAGCTCGGCAAAACTCTTGGCGAGCGCCTCCAGCATCGCCGGACTCATAACATGCGAGACGTTGTACATGATGTTGCTGTTTCGCCCGTGTTCGGCAAATGCTTTCAATTGGTTAATCAGATACTGAACTGGTTGTCCGGCGAGGCGCGGTATGGGATTGAACCCGCGAAATCCCTGGCCCGACGGGCCGTGGCACGTTTTGCAATAATCCAATTTAGCTTGAAGTTCCTGCTTGGGAACAGCGGCGTTGGCTGGATCCTCAGCGTGAGCCGCTGTTGAAAAAATAATTGCAAAAACTGTGGTTTGGACCGCCATTAGTTTGGCGATTTTCGAAAACCGCCGCCCGCCGCCTTCGTTGAGCAACACGGACAGAACACTCCGAAGACTTAAGCGCATCACTGCCTCACCACTTAGTAGTCCCTCGATAAACCCGCCCAAAACACGCTCAACGCTCTTCAGTCATCCAGACATGCCGTATCTCGTTTCGAGCGTTCAAGACAGTTTTTTTGCGACTCGATAACCTCGACGCAGCAAAGTCGAAGCATATTTAGCCTGCTTTGGCGAGATGCACGTGGTCAAAATATCGAAGCTTTGAGTACAGATTTTTCAGCGCGTCGCTTGAATTCAAAAGCGGCGGGTTGCGATACACAATCATTTAGCTGAGGTGGTTTTACTTTATTTTTATTTTCTATAGATGTTTTTTTATTTTATTGATATGATTGCAGTTGATACGAAAGTCGATGATATTGACTTATTTCGCTGAAGCTGCGGGGGAATGATTGCGCCGATAAAGCGAGTCAAATCACCTGCATAATCATCCGAAAGGGCAAAGCGATTTGGATTACTACGTACCGATAGATTGCATCATTTGTAATGAAGCGATTGAAAAACGATTTGAGCGTTCCACTAAAATCACTCATCAACCAATTATTCTCAACCAGCCGGTGTTCCATTTCCTACAACGCCTGAGTATTGTTCACGCAACCCAATAGTTTCACCTAATGATTCGGTTGGGGGTATTGTCTCGACCAGAACGTAGGCTAGAAAGAAAACGTCTTTGAGGGGGCTTGGTATGGGCGCAGGTAATCCGATGAGAAGAATGTTCGTTGTTGCAGTTGGCGTCTCAACAGCAAGCATCATCGCGGGGACAATAATCCTTGGCGTTTCGTCTCCAGCCGAAGCGCTACCGAGTTTTGCGCGTCAGACTGGGCAGACATGCGGCACGTGTCACACTGATTACCCGGGCCTTACGCCATATGGCCGTCTTTTCAAACTAAATGGATATACGACGGGCGGTGGCAAATACCGCACTACTCTGTTTTCAAGAAATGATGATTCAGCAAAACCATCGACCGCAATTCCAACCAAGGCTCCCGCCAGCGGTCAGTCGGGCACCGACCAAAGCGCATGGGTGCCGCCCATATCGATGATGGCAGTCGTCGGTTACACGCACACGCAGGCAGACCAAGACCCAACCGGTTCGCGTTATCACGCAAATGACAACGTCGCAGTTTCTCCTCTTAGCTTTTTCTACGGTGGCGCGATCACTGATCACATCGGTGCCTTTGCGCAGGTGACTTACGTTGACGCCTCGTTTGGAGCGCTTGATCCGGCGGATCCATATGCGAGTAAACTATGGACTTGGGACAATACCGATGTTCGCTACGCGAACTCTGCGACGCTGGCCGGAATGAGTGTCATTTTTGGCATTACCGGCAACAACAATCCGACCGTTCAGGATCCATGGAATACTACGCCGGCGTGGGGATTCCCCTATGCTGCATCAACAATCGGAGCAACCGGTCCTTCAAGTTCTACGCTCATCGAAGGAGCACTTGCGGCCCGTGTCGCCGGTGTTGGCGCCTATGCTTGGATCAATAATTTGGTGTATCTGGAATTGACCGGTTACCGAGCTGTCAATTTTGATGCCCTAGCTAAATTAGGGACGGACCCCTTTGGGGGACCCGGAGTGTCCCCCGGAATGATGGACGGTATCGCGCCATATTGGCGCGTAGCCCTGGAGCCACATTGGGGTAATCACTGGCTTGAATTTGGTGCCTTTGGAATGTCCGCGCGGGTACGTCCATTTACCTTCGCCCAGGATTCAAACGGATTTTACCTAAATCAGACATACTCGCAGACCGATCGATACACCGACGTCGGCTTCGACACGCAGTATCAATATCAGGGAGACAATTACTGGGTTACGCTACGTGGTACTTATATTCACGAAAATCAAACGCTTGATGCGAGTTCTCTCAATTTTGGTTTCAACCCGACAAATACGTTGAATACGTTCAAGGCACTGGCTTCGCTCGCTTACGGGAACGACAACCGGATCGTGCTGACAGGTCAGTATTTCAATTCTCAAGGCTCGTCAGATGCGACGTTGTACGTGAATAATCCTGGATGTGGATGTAGCCCAGACAGCAATGGCTACACCTTTGAAATCGCCTACATCCCATTCAGTTCGAGCCAGGCGCCAGTGTGGCCTTGGGCTAACGTGCGCGTCGGACTCCAATACACTTACTACAACAAGTTCAATGGAGACACTGTCTTCGCGCACGACAACAATACCCTATTCGGCTACCTATGGTTCGCTATGTGAACTTTCGCTTTAGCAAGCGCTATTCATTGCTACGCATCATTCGTGCGGAATAATTCAAGCGAAATGGTGGGCTCGCTAAATGCAATCGCTGAAGAAAGCGATGCCCTGAAATCCACCGAGAAAAGCCTATGAACTCCAATAGGTGTCGCCGACGATCGCTTAAGTTGGAGAATGGCAAGGGGCTATGTGATGCGAAGAATGTTTAAAGTTGCCACCTATTGCCGGGCTCTTGGACTATTTGTTTTGGTGGTCAGTTCGAACCCCACCGAATCGCGCGCCCAACAAGCAACAGGGAAGGGATATCTCCCGCATCTAGCTAATCTAATGAATGAGGCAATGCAGGTACACCACACAAAGCTGTGGCTTGCGGGCCGTGCGAACAATTGGGCGTTGGCAGCGTATGAGCTAGCGAAAATCAAAGAGACAATCGAAGAGGTAAAAGAGACGATTGTAGAAATACAAGCCGCATCACCTCAGTGGCGTAATGTGTCGGTTGGAGAGATGCTGAGAAGCATTGATTCCAATCTCAGTTCTATGAACGATGCGGTTAAGGCAAAGGACACGTCAAAGTTTGAAGCGACATACCGTGGACTCACTGCCAATTGCAATGCGTGCCATATGAATGCTGGTCAGTCGCAAATTAATATTATTGTACCATCGGCAACTAGCAGTGGTCCATTTGCAGACCAGGACTTCACGAGCGACAACAGTCGACAATAGCTAACCTCGTGCTTCTTGCCAGCGCGGTCCATAAAACCCCGCGCTCCTCACATAGAGGTTTGGGGCAGAAAACCGTGATTGAAGTTCATACGATTTCAACAGCGGCGCCCAAACCTTTTCAAAGTGGATTGCCATTTAAAGTATAGACTCCCGCGGGGATCGCGTCCGTGAACTCTGCCAATCAGACGAGGACTGCTCAGAATTTGGCGGCCGCCGGTGCGTGGTTTGATGTCAGATGCCGCCAGGAAGGACACGACGTTGATGCCTACCTAGCTCAGAAGGCGGTGGTTCTGCTTGGTGAGACCCACGACAACGCCGCCCATCATCGCTGGCAGCTGGATACGTTTGTCGGACTGCATGAGCGGCGTCCAAACCTGATCCTTGGGTTCGAGATGTTTCCACGGCGGATCCAGCCGGTCCTTGATCGCTGGTCGAAGGGGGAGCTCGAAGATGTAGCTTTTCTCGCCGAGGTCGATTGGCCGCGGGTTTGGGGATTTGACCCCGAGCTTTACATGCCGCTGTTTCGCTTTGCTCGGTCAAACAAACTGCCGGTGCTCGCCCTCAATGTCGACCGAGAAACCAACCGGCAGGTAGCGGCCGCGGGCTTTGGATCTTTACCCATGCAAGAACGCGAGGGCGTCGGCGAGCCGGCGCCGGCTTCGTCTCGTTATCAGGAGCGTCTCCGCGCCTGGTTCGAACGGCACTCGGGTGCTGGTGGGAGCGCCGGGCTGAATCCACCACGGCTGGAACGCTTCATCCGAGCGCAGCAGTTCTGGGACCGCGCCATGGCAGAGGCGATCGCAGGCGCCCTCCGCCACAGCATACACTCGCTTGTCATCGGGATCATGGGCAGCGGCCATATCGAATATGGCGACGGTGTTCCGCTCCAGCTGAATGCGTTGGGCATCCGTGATGTTGCAACGGCGTTGCCATGGACTGCGGAAGCCGTCCTCCCTTCCGGCGAACCACCAATTGCGGACTTTGTGTTCGGAATAAAGGAGTGAAATTGACCCCTGTCTGTTAGGCTGTGACCGGAGCTGCTTTATCAATTGCTCACCTCGCAAGCGCACAGGCCCGCTTCGCCTCTGAAACCATAACGAGCGATTTGTCCCACACTGGCCTAAACCTCCCTACGCTCGGATCGAGGGAGGTGGCTTGGCCGTTCCACACTGTTTGCCTATACCTGCCGACGATTTGTCAGGAACAACGACTATGGATGTGATTGACGCGATCGACGCCCGATTTAGCTGCAGAGCTTTTTTCGACAAACCGGTCGCAGAATCGGTCGTGCGCGATATCCTGAGTCGCGCGGCACGAGCACCGTCCGGCGGCAATCTACAGCCTTGGCGCGTCTATTCTCTGGCGGGAGCAACGCTTGCGGAACTGAAAGCCTTGATCAAACCCCGCACCGGCGAACTGCCGCATGGCGAAGGCACGGCGCATAATATCTATCCGCCGAATCTCACCGAGCCCTATCGGACCCGGCGCTATCTTGTCGGCGAGTTACTCTATGATTCTCTGAAGATCCCGCGCAGCGATCGGACCGCCCGCATCAACCAATTGGCCCGCAACTTTGAATTCTTCGGTGCGCCGGTCGGATTATTCTTTTCGATCGATCGGATAATGGGGCCAATCCAATGGACCGATCTCGGAATGTACATTCACGCGGTAATGCTGATCGCCAAGAACCTCGGTCTCGATACCTGTGCCCAAGGCGCCTGGGGCCTTTGGCACCACACCGTGGCGTCGTTCCTCGAATTGCCTGCCGATCAGATTCTCGTGTGCGGCATGGCGCTCGGCTACGCCAATCCGGACGCCGATATCAATCTCTGGCGGGCCCCACGAGCGGCGATCGATCAGTTCGCGGTGTTCCTCGGGTTCGAAAAAGCTTGAACAGAAACGAGCCATTATATCGGCCACCGCGCATGTAACGTCTGCAATTCATCGAAGGAAATCAATTCCTGTGAGTAGTGTGTAATGCCGCAGTGCCGTGACAAGCACATGCACAAGTCCACAAAGTTTGGAAGCGCGGCTTGGAAAACATTGTTGCACGATGCTAAGAGCAGCACACATGTCGTATCTGCGGCATGATATTGATGTGAGTCCGTCTGATGCCGACCACTGAGCAGCCGGCCGACACGCCCGCCGTTGTCGACAAAACTGTAACCTTCAATCCCGCGGACGCGGGCTGGGAGCCATACCGCGACGACGGTTTCATCGGCTTGGTTGGTCCATTCTGGATGCGCCAATCCGGCGCCAGCTATCTCTATGCCTTCATGGCCGAGCCGAAACATCACAACCGTCGCGGCGTCGTGCAGGGCGGCATGCTGATGACATTCGCGGACCGCTCAATGGGAATGACATGCTGGCATGCTAACGAGCGCCAGCCTCAGGCGACCGTGCAACTCAACATGCATTTCATCGACGCTGTCCAGATCGGCGAGTTTGTCGAGGCCAAATGCAGAGTTGTCCGCCGGACGCCCTCGCTAATCTTTATGAGCGCCGAACTTGTGGTCGGCACTCGCGTTGTGGCAACCGCCGATGGCGTCTGGAAGACGCTAGGTAGGCGCTGATCTCACACGGCGACACGAGCCGGTGTAATTTCCTGGGGTTTTTTGTTGAGCGCGAGCAACATTCGCGCCCTGCTCTATCATGCGACAAGTTCCGCCGGTCGCGAACCGGAGAGTAACTGCAAAACTGCGTCGGCGGATACGGCTTCGCCGAATAGAAAGCCTTGCCCCTGGTGAGCGCCGTTCCGAAGGGCTGCATCGGCTTGCGCGTGAGTCTCTATACCTTCGGCCGTAATGCACAGATCTAGCCCCTTGCAGAGACCGAAAACTGCGCTCATGAAGGTGTCACTCTCGGCACTTTTGCCGAATTCTTGAATGAACCGCTTATCGATCTTGAGTTTATCGAACTGTAATTCGTATAGGTGAGATAGACCGGAATATCCCGTACCAAAATCGTCAATAACGATACGAACCCCAGCACTGCGAAGAGTACTTATGACGCGACGCGTTGCCTCGAAATCCGTTACGAGCGCGCTTTCGGTAATTTCTGCCTCAAGGCGAAACGCCGGCAGCCCTGTGTCACTAAGAATATTGAGTACGTCTTGAGCGAAATTCTCGTCATTGAGCTGAGTGGGCGAAAAATTGAACGACAAAGAAATGTGCTCTGGCCAGGTCGCAGCATCGCGGCACGCATCGCCGAAGAGTTGACCCGACAACATGTCGATCAGACCTAACTCTTCCGCAATCGGAATGAATTTATCCGGCGTAACCAAGCCATTCGTAGGATGGAACCACCGAGCTAAGCTCTCAAAACTAACAATTCGCTTCGATTTCAAGTCGACGATTGGCTGATAATATGGTCGAATGTCGTAGCCTCCGATCGCTGCTCTCAAGTCCCTTTCCAAAAGCGACTGCGCGCGGACATGTGCATCCATCTTTGGATCGAAGAAACAGCACTCAACATGGGTATTTCTGGCACGAGAAAGCGCAACGTGGGCGCATCTGAGCAGTTCATCGACGGTCATGTGCCCTCGTCCCACCTGAGTTATCCCCACGGTCGCACTGATACTGTGATGTTCCATCCCGACTTGAACTGGTTTCTTAACAGCCTCAACGAGCGAGCGCGCAACTCTATGCGCGGTTTCAGAATCCGCCCCTGCCAAACAAAGCACAAATTCGTCATCGCCAACGCGTGCGAGGATTTCGCCCGATTTGGCGCATTCGCGTATCCGCGAACCGATCTGCAAAAGCACCTCATCGCATCCGATGTGCCCATACACCTCTTTGAGCTTTCTAAATTGATCGAGTCCCAGCAACAGAATGCTTATAGTATTATTTGAACTCTTCAACGCGGCGCTCAGATCACTTTGGAACTGGCGCCGATTTGGCAGTTGGGTCAACGGATCCCGGGTGGAAACCACGTAGGCGTGCTGCTCGGCAGCAACACGTTTTGTTCGTTCGCGTCTTTGTTCCACAATGCGGCGGATGCTGAAGACCACCAACGCCACGCCCCAGAAATATAAGAATGATGGGGTTTCAAACCGCGTTCCGACGACCCTTTGAAGGATCAGAAGTCCACCCCAGTCGGCGATTACCATATGGATAAGGAAAACTACCGAGAAAATCACCAAAGCATCGGTGATTTCCTGCGCGGACGCCGCAGATACCTCAATGGCAAAAAAGCGCTTTGAGAGGCTACGCAATAAACACCTTTTGAAGATCGAAAGTGCAGAAAGCTTGCGTTCCACAAAGCACACATAAGTCACGAAGACTAAATTTGAAAAAATTTCCATAATTAACGATCTATTAACGCGGGAGTGTCGGCGACCCCCAAAGATCGCTCATCCCTTAAATACAGGCAGTTACAAGTCGGATGGCACCTCAGCTACGGGGGTAACGGCAACGATGGTTGTTTTTAGAAATGCTGATAAATAGACAATGCAATCTGTTGGACGGCATGCATGTATTTGCCGTCAGATAAAAGGACATCAAAGCTGACCGCAAAGGCCAGCGCGGCCAGTGTGCGAAACAGCATATTTGCATTATGCAACCGTGCGGTTGAGCGGCGGTTATCTACCTTGGTTCAATTTTAAATAACAGCATGCGTGTTCTGCCAATTCAGCGAAAATTGGACCTCTTATTTTGGTGCGCATAAATTCTGGTCGAATATAGATCGTTCGAGGGATCAGTATAGCGATATTGGTTTAAGAGCGGCATCCCGCGTGCAATATAGATTCATGGACCCTACGATCTGAATTCTAAAGTTCTCCGCGCGTGGCCCCGCGTAGGCTTTTTCACCAGCATCGACGCGGGCCCGCAGATTGAGAAGCGGGCATGTCGACCGTACAAACGATGTCTTAAAGCGTTGAGATTTCATTTACACATTTCAGTGACATTGCCTCTGCTACGGAGTTTCGGCGTGGCCCCAAACATTTTCAACAATAGCAATAACGATCGGCGATCCGGCCCGGATCGCCGACCCGAATCCATCGAGCGATCAGACATAGAAAAGTTTATGAACGGGAAAGGTCGGTTCAAACGTCAAAAGGAAATTGCAGAAATCACGTCAAAATTTCGCAACGACGAAGTTACCGATGATCGAAGAACTGGCATTGACAGGCGTTCTGGTAACGAACGACGATACAACCGTGACCGTCGATCTGGATTGGATACGCGAGCGGAAATAGATAAGTTTTTACAAGGAGAACGTCGATCCGGTCTAGACCGACGTTCACGCTTCAAGGACGGATATCGATCCTTTAAAAAGGCACGCGCATTCGTGCGGGGCCTTGGATTGAAATCCATACGCGAATGGCGCGATTACACTAAATCGGGCAAGAAACCCGACGATATTCCGGTTGCCCCACAAAAAGTTTATGCCAACGATGGCTGGGCCGGCTGGAATGATTGGCTAGGGGCCAGAGCGGCCGCCTCTTATCTTTATCAGCATCGATTCTTCGCCCACGCTCTCGCATTCTTGTGTCGCCTTGGATTGGTTTCCAATTCGAAGCGGAACACCTACTTCAAACCAACGAGAAAATCTGAGGATATCCCGGCTAATCCTTAGAGTGTAAATACGCGGCGGCGTGAGCGCGGGCCGGATGATTCGGCGCTGATTGAGCAGATTGCTGCGTAATGTCCGCGATTTTTTAATGCGACACTGGTTCACCAACTGACGTTTGCCAACCAATCCAAAGATCTGGCTAATTGTCGATCCGAAGCCGATCGTTATTACCAAGATACCAAGCCATCAATATAGACGGCTCTACAGCAAAGATGCCGATACATTCGGCCAAACTTTCTATTGGATTGTGGTTACCTAGCGCGGATCATTGCCTAAACGCCGATCGTTGGCTGAGCGTCGATCCAAACCCAACCGACGTTCTCCCTGCATCCGCTTTTCTGCGTCTGACCGAGTATCGATGTTAGAGCGACGCTCATGGCCGGAGCGTCGCTCAAAATGCGACCGACGTTCTTTGCGCAGCTGTTCTTCCGCGCTTGACTGTGTATGGATGATAGCACAGCGGTCGTGGCCAGAGCGCAGATCTTCAATGGAGCGTCGATCAGAAACTAAATTCCGATCGAGATCGTCCATGTTTTTCTCCAATGTCGATAAACCAATTATAGAAATGCGCGTTAACGGAAGCTAAAAGCTGGCATTACAATTATTTCATAAAACGATCGGAAGCAGCACCGCTGCGGTGATCGCCCAAGCCTTGTAAATGCAAACGTTCGCAAAACTGCAATCACGTAGATCGCTCGGCGGCAACGTCAGCGCCCAAGGTGACTTAGCCTGTCTCAAAGTGCCGCACATGCCAATCCCAGCATCGATTTCAGCAGCCAATACCAATCTACTGAGATGCCGATAGAAAGTCTGTTTCGGCACGATATTTCGTTATGGTGCACCCTATTTCTGCGGCACATCGCATCCTTGCTACGACGGAGCCTAAGCGAAGGAATTCCGCGGTATCCGATTTGTGCCTAATGATCTTTTATAACATTGTCGAAGTTTCATATGGTAACGCCGAAACACGAGGTGGTCGTTGCTTACTTTTGTCCCAATATACGCTGGAAAGCATAATGACGAAAACCATCGTGCTGGCGATCAGAACAACAATTACGCTCAGCACCCACCTGACGAACGCAAATTCATGCGCATCAGCATGGGATGGGTAATGGCGCACGCGATAGGGACGATGAAATGACACGGCAATCAACCCCAATTGGTCGCTAGGCTCATCGCATTACTGCGACTAACCGCTAAAAACCAGCTGCCCTTTGGGGAGGTGCATCGCAGCAGCAAACATCGATGTGCGTGCCCACTTGCTACCGCCTTTCGGGTCAAGGAGTTTTGGAGAACTCGCGCACCGCGCGTTGGATCTGCTTGGCTGGCGCATGAAGCGAAGAACTAAGGCTGCTTGATCATTTAAGCTCTGCGCCGGAACGAAATCCTTGGGATTAGGATTACTTGGGAGTAGGATCATATGAGGCAATAGTCTTATTTAAGGGACAAGGACCATGAACCTTCACCCGTTCATGCGCGTCACGGCGACCTTGCCACTGCTTTACGCGTGCGCAACTTTCCACTCTGAGAATGCAAGCGCTCAGGTAGTTGATTTCGGTTCCATTGATGCGTTTGAATCAATGGGCACAGGGATGCAACGTGGTGGATCACCACCGAAGACAATTGTCGACGATGGTGAACGCCACACGGTATTCATCACGATCCTAGAGTCCAATACTGAAGCCAGGATTTATTGGAATTCGCCGGATGGAGACCAAACAACCGTCATACGCGGACCAGGTGTGAAGGCATTTCAAACCGCCGGACAATTCAAGATTGAAGCACTCGGCGACGAGAACCACAATTTCAAGTACGGATACGTGTTGTTTCGTCTAAAAAATAATTGAGGCTCTTGAAGAACAAAATTTGACACGGCAACCGCCTCGAACTGAATTCCCAGCACCGCGCCGCGATTGGTAAGGTGAAAGGTGAGAAGGCGTTATAATCCGCTGAACCAGTTGTAGCCTTGGTTCTCCCAATAGCCGCCCTTGTCGGTATTGGTGACTTCCATCGCCACTACGTATTTCGGATTCTTGAAGCCGAGCTTGGTGGGGATGCGAATCTTCATCGGGAAGCCGTAGGCGCGCGGCAAAATCTGGTGGTCGTATTTGAACGTCATCTGCGTCTGCGGATGCAGCGCGGTAGGCATATCGATGGTGTTGGTGTAGCCTTCAGCGCATTTGAACCAGACATATTTGGCGCGGGTGTCGGCGCCGATGCGCTTGAGGAATTCCGACAGCGACGTGCCCTGCCAGGAACCGATCGCACTCCAGCCTTCGACGCAGACGTGGCGCGTGATCTGCGACACCTCGGGCAGCGCGTGCAGTTCGGGAAGCGTCCACGGTTTCTTGTTGTCGACCAGGCCGGCGACCTCGAGCTTGTAAGTCGCTCCATCGACCACGGGCGCCTCGTCCTCGTCGTAATAAGCGTTGAACGGGAACGGCCGGGTAATGGCGCTCTCTGGATATTCCGGCGCCAGCTTGCTGCGGTTGAACAGGGCTGCCTGGGCGCCATCGTTGAAGGCGGAAATCTTGCGCAGCACGCCCTCGGCAGCGTCGCCGTCGATGATGTCGCAGCCGGTGAGGAACGTGAGCGCGCCGAGGCTTGCGGCGCCGCGCAGGAAACCACGCCGGCTGGCATCGGGCATCAGCGAGGCTGCGTCCTTGATTAGCAGGTTGGGATGGACGCCGGGAATGATTTTGCGTTGACGCATGACGGTCTCCCTATTTGCCAGCGACCATGGCGCGCAGGCTCTTCGGCACCAGCAGCGCCAGCGTCACATGCACGATGAGAAAGCCGACAATCGCCGCCATGGCGAAGAAATGTATGTAGCGGGCAAAATCGTAGCCGCCGAACAGCGCGGTCAATTCCTGGAACTGCACTGGCTTCCAAATCGAAATGCCCGACAGCACAATCAGGATGCCGGTGAGGATCACGCCAGCATAAAGCAACTTCTGCACGGCGTTATAGTGCGAGAGGTCGTCATGCGCGAGCTTGAAGGTAAGCGCGGCTTTGGCGTCGGCCGCTACTTCGGACGGATAGATCGGCAGAAACTTGCGGCGGAAGCGGCCGCTGACGAGCCCGAGCGTTACGTAGATGGTGCCGTTGATCGCCAGCACCCACATGGCGGCGAAATGCCAGAGCAGCCCGCCGCCCAGCCATTGGCCGAGCGCGATGCTCTTGGGGAACTTGAAGCCGAACAGCGGCGCCGCGTCGTAAATCTGCCAGCCGGACCCGATCATCACCAGGATCGCCATGGCGTTGATCCAGTGACATACCCGCACCCAGCGGGGGTGGATTGCCGCGTCGGCGGGGATGGTGATTATCGTTTCAGCAGTCATGGCAACCCTGTTCGGAATTAAAGGATCTATGCTCGAAGTAGTATGCGGCGCGGCCGGGTCCACGGATGCCGCGAGCCCGGCCGTGTCCCAAGCTTACTTCTTCATGTTGTCCTTCGACATGCCGTCATCTTTCTTCATCGAGTCCTTGGACATGTTGTCCTTCGACATCGTGTCCTTCTTCATCGAATCCTTCGATATGGTGTCCTTGGACATGGTGTCGGTCTTGCCCATATTGTCCTTGCTCTGGGCGAAAGCAGCCGGTGCGCCGGCGAGAGCGAGCGACACGAGGCTGGCAGATAGGGCAATAATGATGCGTGAACGAGTCATTGCTGGATCCTCCTAAGGAGTTTTGACGATGGTGACATTCATCCCATCGTTCCTAGTTCGAGCGAGCCACCGCGCGGGTTACGTCACTGCGTCAAAAATTAGCGACGAGGAGGCGGCCGCTGAAGGCCCGATTTGCCAAAATGACCAGGGCCACCGCGAATGCGTGCACCGCGAGATCGGTTGCCGCCGCATCGAACGGGTGGAAAAAGTTCAGCAGCGTCGCGGCCGCAGCGGCCGCGGCAAGCCCGGCGATCGCGGCCGTCAATCCCGGCTGCAGCGGGCAGGCCCGCCGCAGCATTTTGATGAGCAACGCCGATAGCGGCACCGATAATCCGACGATGAAGATGAGGCAATCACGCGCCTCGCGCAGGTCGGCCACATGGGTCCCGGGCACGAACCACGCGCGCAGGCAGCCAACGCCGCTCGCGACGATCCATAATAATGCCGCCGGCAGTGGCAGAAACGCCCACGCGCGGCGCGCATCCGGCAGGCTGAGTTTGAACGCGGCGAAGGCGGCGAGGATCGCGGTCGCGGTGGAACCGGTGACTGCGAGCCACATGTCGGGCGTCGCGGTGAGCCGGTGCTCGAGCGCCGGCAGGTCGGCGATCAGCGCGAGTGCGACCGCGGTCGTCGCCACTATGGCTAGCCAGCTGAACGCCCGCACGCTCGGACGCTGCAGCCGCCGCACCGGTATCAGATCGGTGGCGAGGTCGCGTATCAGCCGTTCGTGCGCGGAGTCGGTATTCGATGATGTGTTCACGGCCTCATTCCCCGGGCTCCATTTTACCGCGAAGAGCCTTTAGCGCGCGATGCAGATTGACCTTGAGCGAGCCCTTGGTGCGCCGGGTCAGCGCGGCGGCGTCGGCGAGCGAACGTTCCTCCAAAACGAGATGCTGAACCGCCTCGCGTTGCCGCATCGGCAAGCTCGCGAGCGCGCGAGCGACGGTGCCGGTCGCGTCTACGTGAGTTATCCCCAGCGCTGGATCGGCCGCTTGATCGACATGACTTTCGAACGCGAGCGGCGCGTGCACCTCGCGCACGTCCTGCCGGCGGGTGCGGCGCAGGAGATCGATCGCCCGCCGGTCGGCAATGACGCACAACCACGCGGTGAACGACCGGCTAGGATCGTAGGTATGCCGTGCGCGATGAATGGTCAACAACACGTCCTGCACCACGTCGTCGATGCGGTCAGCCGCCACTCCGCGCCCTCGCGCGACGCTCTTGACGACCGGTATACATTCGCGCAGCAGTGCCTGGTAGGCGGCGCCATCACCGGCTTGAGCTGCGGCCATAAAAGCTGACCGGCGCCGGTCGACTCCCGCGGCGGTATCGTCTGGAACAGTCTTCGTCATCGCCCGTCTGGTGATTTCGGCGCCAGTAATCGAACTCGCTAGAGACCGGCGGTCGCGCCAATAGGCCAGATCGGGGCAGAATATGGCGTGTTCCGATGAGAAGTCGACAGGAATCGTTTTCACGATCCGCTGAACCAGTGGTAGTTCTGGTCCTCCCAATAGCTGTATGGATAGTCGCCGGTGAAAAAAATCGGTACGATGAATTTAGAATTCTTCAATTTTCGTCTCGACCATGTTCCCTCTTCACGACAGGATACCGCCCGGCCAGCTATCCATCGTCGCGAACCAATGTTTAAGAGCTCTCCGTCGTCTATTCGATGCATCGCAGGAGATGGTTACGTCCGAGGCCTAAATATCGATCACGTCGATGTGATCGTCTCGAAGCAAGCTTTGCGCAAGGCTTATGTAACGCCTGCTCCCATCGCCAACGAAGTCTTGGTAGTGACACATCTCGCATAAAGGCACGTCCCGCATAATGGAATGACGCTGCAAGCAAAGGACCCGCGCTATGTTATTCATTACTAAGCTGCCGCTGCTGTCGCGCCCTACACGTCTGATGCGGTGGATATTGCTGCTGCCTCTTGCCGTAGCGTTAAATCAGTTTCCTGCGCGCGCCGTAGAAAGCGGCACTATCATTCCGGCACCTGCGGTTGATGTGCCGGTAGCGCCGAATGGCGATATGCAAACGGCAGTTTTCGCTGGCGGTTGTTTCTGGGGTGTCCAGGCGGTATTTCAGCATGTTAATGGCGTCGAATCTGCCGTTTCCGGCTATTCGGGTGGCGACAAAGCCACCGCACATTACAGTGACGTGAGTTCTGGGCGGACAGGTCACGCGGAGTCGGTGAAGATCACCTTCAATCCGCGGATCATCACCTATGGCCAGATTCTTAGAATCTATTTCTCGGTCGCCCACGATCCGACACAACTCGATCGTCAGGGACCTGATGTCGGCACGCAATACCGCTCGGCGATCTTCTACGGCGACGACTCACAGCTGGCTGCTGCCCGCAGCTACATTGCCCAGCTCGATCAGGCTCACGTGTTCAAGCAGCGCATCGTGACTCGTATCGAGCCCCTTCAGGCTTTCTACCCGGCCGAATCCTATCACCAAGACTATCTCGTCCATCACTCGAATAGCCCTTACATTGTCTTCAACGATCTCCCAAAGCTTGAAAATCTCAAACGCCTATTCCCCGACTTTTATCGCATTGAACCCAAACTCGTTGCAGAGCGATCTCCGTCGTGATGCTGTACATTGAGGGGAGCCGTCCCTGGGTGAGGTTAGCACGATCGGGGTCGATATTGCGAAATCGGCGTTTCAGATTCACGGCGTCGATGCGGATGGCGTGGTGGTGATCCGCAGGCGTGTTGGTCGAGCGAAGGTTCTTGAGCTCTTTGCCGATCTTCCGCCTTGCCTGGTTGGCATGGAAGCATGCGCTACGGCGCACCGTGGGCACGCGAGCTCAAGAAGCTCGGACACGACGCGCGGCTGATGCCGCCGACCTATGTCATTTCATGGAATTATTTTGCTACTGAAGCATAAGCGTTTCCGGTGTACGATCCCCAAGCAGAAATAATCGACTCTGCTGGGGGGGAATTGTCATGATTGGGTTATTCAGAGTACTGCGGCTTGCCGTGGTCATCACAAGCCTTACTAGCCCCGTTTTCTCTCAGCAGCTGCCTCCGCCGATGGGGCAACCTTCTAATGCGCCTGGAGTCCCAAAATTTCAGTCGGAGCCGTACTGGCCAAAGCCATTGCCTGGCAATTGGATACTTGGGCAAGTCTCAGGTATTGCGGTCGATCACAACGATAACATCTGGATCGTACATCGCCCCTCGACCCTGTTTGAGGACGAAAAAGGCGCGACCAAAAATCCGCCCGAGACCAAGTGCTGTACGGCGGCACCGCCGGTCCTGGAGTTCGATCAGGATGGAAACTTACTGAGATATTGGGGCGGCCCAGGAACGGGTTACGATTGGCCAAAGTCAGAGCACGGAATTTATATCGACAGTCAAGGCTATGTTTGGCTTGCGGGCAACGATCAAGCCGATCATCAGATTCTCACCTTCACAGGTGATGGAAAATTTCTCCAACAGATCGGCAAGGCCAATGTGACTGGCGATTCCAACAGTCAAGATAAGCTTGGCAGACCGGCGCATATGGTGCTCGACGAGCAGGCGAACGAACTATATGTGGCTGACGGCTACAAAAATCGTCGCGTCATTGTGTTCGATGCCAAATCTGGTGCCTATAAGCGTCATTGGGGTGCATATGGACACAAACCGAGCGATGAAAAGATGGCGGCCTACAAACCTGACGCCCCGCCGTCGGAACAGTTCTCAAACCCAGTACATTGCGTCCGGCTATCGAATGACGGTCTTGTCTACATTTGTGACCGTGCCAATGACCGCATCCAGGTTTTCCGCAAAGACGGCACATTCGTGAAAGAGTTTCGAATCGAGCCGGAGACGTTGCAGAACGGTTCGGTCTGGGATCTCGTACTTTCGGAAGACGCGGGACAAAAATACATTTTTATTGCTGACGGCGCGAATGGTCAAATTATTACGATCAACCGGGACGATGGGAAGGTGCTAACCCAATGGGGCCGCCATGGCCGCCAGCCTGGCCAGTTCAAATGGGTGCATAACATTGCCATCGACTCAAAAGGAAACATCTATACGGCGGAAGTCGGTTTTGGACACCGCACACAAAAGTTTCGCAGGGTGGAGTGATATTGAGACGCGCAAGCACGCCCTTCCAATTGTCTTCACAGAGGGCAGAAGGTAGAGGGAATAACGAACGCAGCAGCTTAAGTCGCGTGGCTTGGGTAGACCATTTGAGCTAATCAGGATTCAAATGGTTCTTGGTGAAATTTTTAAGAAAGAGGCTACCCACCTATCTTGCTGCAGCGATGATCCGTCTCGCGATAGTGATCGTGATTGCTTTGGCGTTGGCTGGGTGCGCGCACGCGCGCCGGGAGTGACCGGGCGCGCCGTGACAGTCATTGTTTACGGCCCGGACTGATAAACGCGCAGGTAAATGCGACGTGAGCGTACCCCCCTAATGTCCGTCATCGCGGTTAAGCGGTCGTGATGCGGACTTCGCGGCCCCCTAATGACCGATGTCAAACATTCTCGCTCGTATTATCGAAGGTCCCGGCCGAAACAGGTTGGAGACCCCCATGCCAAAATTGCCGCTAAAACTGCAGGTACCGACAGGCGTGGCCCTATGTCTTGGGGAAGATCTAGCTTGCAAACTAAAACTTAAATATTTGTTTTTATGATTTAGCTTTCATGTACATGCGGCACGTGGCGTGCTCCGATCGCTATCCCGCATTTTTAGTGTCCCCGGGGGGTAGTTGGGGAGCACGTTAGGTCAGATCAGTGTGAAGTTCTCGACGGCAGACTTAACAATACTCCGGATACGCTGCCAAAAATGCGGGCAGCACACGGAAAAGCTCGTCACATTGCTACTCCGCAAGGATGCCATTCAGTGTTCTAGCTGCGGAGAGAGAATTAGCCTTGCAACCCCGACAAACAAGATTTTGATCTCCGAAACGGCAGCAAGTTGTGCCCGCGTAGGCGAAGCGTTGGTTAAAGGGCTGTCGCTCGCGTAAAGCCGGCCCATGTCTGCTTCTGGTACATCGCGTCATTGCGCTGCGCCGCAAAATTTGGTCGCTATCGCGTTCCAATCGCCGTATAAGTCGCTCATAACGTCCGTCTACACAAACCGTACTGCATAGATCGGCGGCAACGTGTGCGTGATGCAGACCCAGTTGTCACCCTGGTCCTCGCTCACCCAAAGACCTCCCGTTGTCGAGCCGAATGCAAGACGGTCGCCTGTCTCATCGATTGTCAGCGCGTGGCGGTAAACTACGTCGTAGGCGTGCGATTGCGGTAGCCCCTTTGTCAAGATGTCGAAACTCTTGGCCCCATCGCGCGTGCGCGTGACTACCAGTCGGCCGTCGCGGGGGATGCGCTTCTCGTCTTTGATTTCAGGTACGAACCACGCCGTGTCCGGCTCGCGCGGATGCACGACGACTGGGAAGCCGAAGGTCGAAGGCTCAACGCCAGTGACCTCTGTAAATGTTCGGCCCTCGTCGGATGAAATGAAAATGCCATTGTGGTGCTGTACCCACATGCGCTGAGTGGATGTGATGCATTGAGCTAGACAATGCACGTCCTGGGCGATGGGGTCATGGATCATCTCCGGTGGAACGTGATCGGCGCGCATGCCCTCGCCGCGCTGCGTCCAGCTCGCGCCCCCATCCTCTGTAAACCAGATGCCGCCGGTCGAGACGGCAATCCAAACACGCTTTGAATTGCGCGGGTCGACCAGGATCGTGTGAATGCCTGGCAAGTCGGCACCACCGCCCATCCACATTTTCCGCTTAGGATGATCCCACAGCGAGCGGATCATTTCCCAGCTCTCGCCGTGATTGGCCGAACGGAACAAGCCGCCCGGCTGCGTGCCGCACCAAATCACGCCCGATTCGTCGGAACCGCCTGCGGCGAGCGCCCAGATGCGCGCCGTGCTCCAGACCAGTGGACGGCCCCACATGTCGTTCTCCTCGAGCCCCTCAGGCTTGGGCGGGTAGACCGGTGCCGTGATCTCTTCCCATCCCGTCGCTGTCGAGCGATGCAGCTTGACACCAAAGTGCCCATGATCGAGCGCTGCATAATGGCGGCCGCTGCGAGGATCGGTCAGTGTGAGGCTGACGTTGTCGCCGAGGAAGTCGACGTGCTCAATGTCCCAATGGCCGTGCCTACGTACAACCCGGAACAGTCCCTTACGGGTTGAAATGAGCAGTGTCTCGCTCATGCTTAACCTCCTGACAAAGCCTGGAAGACGTAGATCCTGCTGCTCGCCCTGACGGGATCGGATAAGCTCACCCGATCGCGAATGGCTTGGCCATCGACAAAGACCGTCATGTGACGGCGTAGCGCGGCCTGGTCATCGAGCACGTACGATCGTGCTTGGGGATTGCCGGCAAACACGTTTTCCAGTACTTCGCGGACGTTGCGGCCTGCGACCTCGGTCTCTGGGCAGACCACGTGGCGTTGGATGTTCGCGGTAAAGAAAACCTTTGCCATTTATCCTGCTCCTATGACCAGGACAAAACGTAGCGGCCATAGTGCAGGCCGAATACGTTAACGGTCTCACATGGCACTAATATAGCAGGTCGCTCTCGGCAGTTTGAATAGGCGACCCACCGTAAATGACCTTACCGATCGGCAGTCGAATCCACTGAATGTCCGCAGCTAACGAAAATAAAAGGGTAAAATTTGAGAAGGCTATTCCGTTCCGCTCGGCTCGTGCGGCCCATGCCGTCATGGCGCG
>Ga0207780_1000030_pt1 | contig 28577 bp, 22 predicted proteins | sample LuqExpMetageno45_FD_187803 | JGI IMG/M metagenome (GOLD analysis project Ga0207780, IMG submission 187803) | Tropical forest soil microbial communities from Luquillo Experimental Forest, Puerto Rico - Sample 45 (SPAdes) | ecosystem: Environmental > Terrestrial > Soil > Tropical forest ...
CGAGAGCGTCAACATGGCCGCCCGGCCGGGCGCCTGCGGCGTTATCCTGCATTCCTCGATCACCAACCCATCGAACTACCGCGCGACGCGCCATCTCAACGACTGGCTGAAGGCGCGCGGCATAGTGGGTTTAGCCGGCATCGACACGCGCGCGCTGACGGCGCTCATCCGCGAGAAAGGCATGCCGAATGCCGTGATCGCGCATGAGCCGTCCGGCAAGTTCGATCTCGATGCGCTAAAGAAAGACGCGCGCGAATGGCCTGGGCTCGTTGGCATGGATCTCGTGCCGATGGTGACGAGCGCGCAGCGCTTCAATTGGGACGAGACCCCGTGGGAATTCGGCAAGGGCTACGGCCGGCAGGAAAAGCCCGAATTCCATGTCGTCGCGATCGACTATGGGATCAAGCGCAACATCCTCCGTCTACTCGCCGGCACCGGCTGCAAAGTGACTGTCGTTCCGTCGAAGACGTCGGCGGAAGACATCTTGGCGATGAAGCCGGACGGCGTGTTTCTATCGAATGGGCCAGGCGACCCAGCAGCGACCGGTGAATACGCGGTCCCGGTGATCAAGGAGATCATCGAGACCGGAACGCCGACCTTCGGCATCTGCCTCGGGCATCAGATGCTGGGCTTGGCGCTCGGCGGCCGGACGCAGAAGATGCATCAAGGGCATCATGGCGCGAACCACCCCGTGAAGGATCTGACCACCGGCAAGGTCGAGATCACGTCGATGAATCACGGCTTCGCGGTCGACAAGGACTCGCTGCCGGCGAATGTCACGCAGACACACGTCTCGCTTTTCGACGGCTCGAACTGCGGCATCGCGCTTAAGGACAAACCGGTGTTCTCGGTGCAGTATCACCCGGAAGCTTCTCCAGGTCCGCGTGACAGCCACTATTTGTTCACGCGGTTTGTCGACATAATGCGGCAGAAGAAGCGGGCGTGAACAGCACGCGCGTGCTTGAATAAAGTGAGTGATGCCAGGCAATCCCCTAACCTTCCGCTTTGATTTCGATGGAGAGGTGCCGAACAGCCCTCATCCCGCCCTCGTCTACAAGACCGCGCGCGATCTCAGTGCCAGCAAGGACCCGGAAGGGGCGATTGAAAGCCTATTCCGCCAGAACGGCTGGGGCCGCGACATGTGGCGCGACGGCGTCTATCCGTATGTGCACTATCACCCGAAGATCCATGAAGCGCTGGGCGTCGCACGCGGCAGCGCGATCCTGCGCATCGGCGGCGACCGCGGCGAGACGCTGACCGTGGGCGCAGGCGACGTTCTCGTCCTTCCCGCCGGCACCGGCCATCAGCGGCTCTCGGCGAGCGAGGACTTCTGCGTCATCGGCGCTTACCCGCCGGAAGGCGAATACAGTCTCTCCCGCGCGGGCGACCATGATGCCTATGTGCGCGGTCTGCAGAGCGCAGCGAAGGTCCTTGTGCCCGAGAATGATCCCGTACGCGGCGCCGGTGGACCGCTGTGCCAGATCTGGGCGCGCTGATGGACTGGGTCAGCTTCTACGACTTCAAGCAGTCGGTCATCTACGTGAATGCGCGTCATCGTGACGTGCACTACCGCACGATTGCCGAGGACATTCGCGGCTATGTGCCATCGCGCGACGCGCGAGTGCTCGATTACGGCTGCGGCGAAGCGACCTCCGCCCATCTCGTCGCGGACGCGGCGACACATCTGACGTTGGTCGAGGCCGCTCCGAATGTGCGCGCCGCGCTCACCGCGCGCTACGCCGGCAATGGCAAGATCGACGTTCTCGGGCCGGATCAGGCACTGGCGCTGCCGGATGCGCAATTCGACCTGATCGTGCTGCATTCGGTCGCGCAGTATCTGAGCGCCACCGAACTCGAGCGGCTGCTCGCGAGCTTCCGCCGGCTGCTCAAACCGGACGGCCTATTCGTGCTCGGCGACATCGTCCGGCCGCAGTTTGCCGCACCCGCGGCCGCAGTGGCATTGTTGCGCTTCGGCGCGAAGAACGGATTCTTTCTGGCCGCGCTCGGCGGATTGCTCCGCATTTTCGTCTCGGATTACCTGAAGCTGAAGGCAAAAGTCGGCCTGTCGCATTACACCGAGGCCGACATGCTGGCGAAGCTATCGGCCGCAGGTTTCCGCGCGGAGCGCGCCAAACGCAACATTGGGCACAACCAGCGGCGCATGACCTTTCTCGCGCGGCCGGCCTGAGCTTGGCGGTCGCGCGATACGGAACGGAAATGGTCCCCCGAAGCCGCAACTGCGGGGCTTCCCTGCCCGGCGATTCTGGTCTAAGCAGCCCTCGCGCGGGGCCAAATCCCCGCTCTCGGGCCAAGGACGCGCGATTAGCGCGCCTTTTTTTTGTGCCTGGAGTTCCTGTCATTCCGGGACGCACCGAACGTGCGAACCCGGATCCAGACACAAGCGCCGAGCCGATTACTGGATTCTGCGTCCGCGAGCTTCCGCTCACGTGCGGGAATGATGTGTGGAAGGTTGTCAGTTGCCCAAACGCACCGACATCAAATCAATCCTGATCATCGGCGCCGGACCGATCGTCATAGGCCAGGCTTGCGAGTTCGACTATTCGGGCACGCAGGCGTGTAAGGCGCTGAAGGCAGAGGGCTACCGGGTCGTCCTGGTGAATTCCAATCCGGCGACGATCATGACGGACCCCGAATTGGCCGATGCGACCTATGTCGAGCCGATCACGCCGGAAATCGTTGCCAAGATCATCGAGAAGGAACGGCCGGACGCCCTGCTGCCCACCATGGGCGGGCAGACAGCACTCAACTGCGCACTGTCGCTGCGGCGGATGGGAGTGCTCGAGAAGTTCGGCGTGACGATGATTGGCGCGACCGCCGACGCGATCGACAAGGCCGAGGATCGCGCGCTGTTCCGTGAGGCGATGACCAAGATCGGTCTCGAGACGCCACGCTCAAAACTCGCCAACGCGTCCGAGCTCAAGAAACAGGATCGCGAGAAATATCAGGCCGAGCGCGCGCGGATAGGCGCGATTGCGGATGCAACCGAACGCCAGCGGCAGCTTGTTGAATTCGACCGCTCTTGGAATCGCAGCGAACCGGAACGGCGCGAGCGCTACCAAGACCAGGCGCTGATCGAGGCGCTACAGGCACTCGAGTATGTCGGCCTGCCCGCGATCATTCGCCCATCCTTCACACTTGGCGGCACCGGCGGCGGCATCGCATATACCAAAGCGGAGTTCCTGGAGATCGTCGAGCGCGGGCTCGACGCATCGCCCACCAACGAGGTGCTGATCGAAGAATCGGTGCTCGGCTGGAAAGAATTCGAGATGGAGGTCGTTCGTGACAAGAACGACAACTGCATCATCATCTGCTCCATCGAGAACGTCGATCCGATGGGCGTGCACACGGGCGATTCGATCACCATCGCGCCGGCGCTAACGCTTACCGACAAAGAATACCAGATCATGCGCGACGCCTCGATCGCCGTCCTGCGCGAGATCGGCGTGGAGACCGGCGGCTCGAACGTGCAATTCGCGGTCAACCCGGTCGACGGACGCCTGGTCGTGATCGAGATGAACCCGCGAGTGTCGCGCTCCTCCGCACTCGCATCAAAGGCGACGGGATTCCCGATCGCCAAGGTCGCGGCCAAGCTCGCGGTCGGTTACACGCTCGACGAGATCGCGAACGACATCACTGGCGGTGCGACGCCTGCGTCGTTCGAGCCAACGATCGATTACGTCGTTACCAAGATTCCGCGATTTGCCTTCGAGAAATTCCCCAGCGCCTCGAACGTGCTCACCACGTCGATGAAGTCGGTCGGCGAGGCGATGGCGATCGGCCGCACGTTCCAGGAAAGCCTGCAGAAAGCCCTGCGCTCGCTGGAAACGGGCCTGACCGGTCTCGACGAGATCGCGATCGAAGGTTTCGATACGAGCAAAAGCATCGAGGACCCCGACAACAAGAATGCGGTCCGCGCCGCGCTCGGCACCCCGACCCCGGACCGGATGTTGAAAGTCGCGCAGGCGATGCGGCTCGGAGCGTCGGACGATCTTATTTACAACGCCTGCCGCATCGATCCGTGGTTCCTCGCCGAGATCCGCGGCATCGTCGACATGGAAGCCGAGGTCAAGGCGAAAGGGCTGCCGCAGTCGGCCGGGCCGCTGCGCCGGCTCAAGGCGATGGGCTTTGCCGACAAGAGACTCGCGAAACTCACCGGCACCGATGCTGACTCGGTGATGAGCACGCGTCGCAAACTGAACGTGCGCCCCGTGTTCAAGCGCATCGACACCTGCGCGGCAGAGTTCGCCTCACCGACGGCCTACATGTATTCGACCTACGAGGCGCCGTTCGCCGGACGCGCGGCAGATGAGGCACGTCCGTCCGGCCGGCGCAAGGTGATCATCCTCGGCGGCGGACCGAACCGCATCGGACAGGGCATCGAATTCGACTACTGCTGCTGCCACGCCTGCTTTGCGCTGCGCGACGCCGGCTACGAGACCATCATGGTCAACTGCAATCCGGAAACGGTGTCGACCGACTACGACACCTCGGATCGCCTGTATTTCGAACCCCTCACGCCGGAAGACGTGCTGGAGATCATCGAGACCGAACGCTCGAACGGCACCCTGCACGGTGTCATCGTCCAGTTCGGCGGACAGACGCCGCTCAAGCTTGCCGAGGCGCTCGAGCGCGCGAACGTGCCGATCCTGGGCACCTCGCCGGACGCAATAGACCTCGCCGAGGACCGCGATCGCTTCAAGAAACTGCTCGACAAGTTGGGCCAGCGTCAGCCGCAGAACGGAATCGCGACCTCGCCTGAGGCTGCGCGCGCGATCGCCGAACAGATCGGCTATCCGGTCGTCATCAGGCCGTCATACGTGCTCGGCGGCCGCGCGATGGAGATCGTGCGCGACAGCGCGCAACTCGATCGCTACCTCGCGCGGCTCTCGTCCGACCTCGACCGTCCGTCCGAACTCGTCGTGTCTGAGAAGAGCCCGCTCCTGATCGATCGGTATCTGTCGGACGCGACGGAAGTCGACGTCGATTGCCTGGCCGACGGCAAGGATACGTTCGTCGCAGGCATCATGGAGCACATCGAGGAAGCCGGCATTCACTCCGGGGACTCGGCCTGCGCGCTGCCGCCCTACTCGCTCAGCCCCAAGCTCATTGGCGAACTAGAGCGTCAGACCCGCGAGCTCGCGCTCGCGCTCAATGTCGGCGGTCTGATGAACGTGCAGTACGCGATCAAGAACGGCGAGATCTACGTTTTGGAGGTCAATCCGCGCGCGTCGCGCACAGTCCCGTTCGTCGCCAAAGTCATCGGACTTCCGGTCGCCAAGATCGCGTCGCGCGTGATGGCCGGCGAAAAGCTAGCCTCGTTCAATCTCAAGCCGGCAAAGCTCGCACATCGCGCGGTGAAAGAAGCCGTCTTCCCGTTCGCGCGCTTCCCCGGCGTCGACACAGTGCTCGGTCCCGAAATGAAATCTACCGGCGAAGTGATGGGCATCGACTCGTCGTTTGAGATCGCATTCGCCAAAAGCCAGATCGGCGGCGGCACTAACCTCCCGCGCGGCGGGACGGTCTTCGTCTCGGTCCGCGACGAGGACAAACCGCGCATCCTGCCCTCGATCAAGCTCCTGTCCTCGCTGGGCTTCAACGTCATCGCGACGTCGGGCACGCAGCGTTATCTCAATGAGCAGGGCGTCGCGGCAAGCAAGATCAACAAGGTGCTGGAAGGCCGGCCGCACATAGTCGATGCGATCAAGAACGGCGGCGTGCAGCTCGTCTTCAACACGACCGAGGGTGCAACCGCGCTGGCCGACAGCCGCTCGCTGCGGGCGGCCGCCCTCTTGCATAAATTGCCGTATTACACCACTCTTTCGGGTGCCGTCGCGGCAGCGCAGGGCATAAAAGCCTACCTTGAGGGCGACCTCGAGGTGAATGCGCTGCAGGGCTACTCCCACGGCTAAGCTTGGGTATGCGTGAGAAGCGCGTGGGCTGGTCGGTCACGTCGGCGGAGCGTTGTTGAGGCCGAATAGGCTCTAGAGTCGCGGTGACGGAACGCCGACCGCGGCCAAGAGTTTATTTGGCCGCTTCGGCCGTAGCCGCTTGCGGTGCGACCGATTTGGACAAGGAATTGAGCGTGGAAGGGCTTGGCGGCGCAGAGGCGCGATCAAGTGGCTGCCCGCCAAGAGGAGATGAGCGAATGGAAAAGCTACCGATGACTGCGGCCGGCTATGCCGTGCTCGAGACTGAATTGAAGCACTGCCAGCAAGTGGAGCGTCCGCGCATCATCCAGCAGATCACGGAAGCGCGCTCGCATGGCGATCTGTCGGAGAACGCCGAGTACCACGCGGCCAAGGAGCAGCAGTCTATCAACGAAGGCCGCATCGCCGAGCTCGAGGACAAGCTCGCGCGCGCCGACGTGATCGATGTCTCCAAGCTTTCCGGCGATACCATCAAATTTGGCGCGACCGTCACGCTTATCGACGAGGACACCGACGAGAAGAAGGTGTGGCAGATCGTCGGCGAGCCGGAAGCGAACGCGAAGGAAGGCAAGATCTCCATCACATCCCCGCTCGCGCGCGCGCTGATCGGCAAGGCCAAGGGTGCCTCTGTCGAGGTGAACACGCCTGGCGGGGCCAAGGCTTACGAGATCAAGAAGGTGGAGTGGCGCTAGTCGCTCACGGCATATGGGAGCATGGGCCGGGCTCGTCCCCGCCTTATTATTTCGACGCTCTATTTCACTCCATCGGCACCATGGCCGCGTCCTTTGACTGTCGCAGCACCAGCGACGTCTTCACGTTGCGGACATTCGGTGCCGACGTGAGCTTCTCGACGAAGCCCTGAAAGGTCTTCAGGTCGGGCGCGACGCACTTCAGGACGAAGTCGATCTCACCCGACAGCATCCAGCACTCGCGCACCAGCGGCTGCCCGCGCACGAACTCCTCAAAGGCGGCGAGATCGCTCTCCGCTTGGCTCGCGAGATGCACCATCGCGAAGACCGAGACTTCGTAGCCGAGCTTCTTCTCGTCCAAGAGCCCTCGATACCCTTTGATGAGCCCCGCCTCCTCCAGCGCGCGCACGCGGCGTAGACAGGGCGGCGCCGAGATGCCGACCCGGCGCGCGAGTTCCACATTGGTGATGCGGCCGTCGTCCTGCAGCTCTTTCAGGATCTTGTGGTCGATGGCATCGAGGCGCGCGGGCACGGGGCGAATCCTTTCCTGTCCGGCTCCCTCTGCATACCTCGCTGGAGCGCGGCGCGAAAGATTGTTGCGCGGCCGGACGCATGCCATGAGCTTTGAACTGTCGGGTACGGGGGGTTGCGTATCTTGCATAGCTCGGCTCGACCCGTTAGATCAGGCCCCAACTAATTCACATACGTTCCGGAGACAGCCGGTCCTCCGCGGCCGGACCTCGGGCACCTGCGCCCGCCCGTGAGAGGCTCATGTCGAATACCGTACACCGCAAGCTCGTCATCATCGGGTCGGGTCCCGCTGGTTACACCGCCGCGATCTATGCGGCGCGCGCGATGCTCGCGCCCGTATTGATCCAAGGCATCCAGCCCGGCGGCCAGCTCACCATCACCACCGACGTCGAGAACTATCCCGGCTTCGCCGATGTGATCCAAGGTCCCTGGCTGATGGAGCAGATGCAGAAGCAGGCCGAGCATGTCGGCACCGAGATCGTCACCGACACGGTGGTGAAGGTCGATCTGAAGCAGCGCCCGTTCCGCCTCGAATGCGATTCGGGCGATGTCTATCTCGCCGACGCGCTGGTGATCGCGACCGGCGCGCAGGCGCGCTGGCTCGACCTCCCGTCCGAGCAGAAGTTCAAAGGCTACGGCGTGTCGGCTTGCGCGACCTGCGACGGCTTCTTCTACCGCAACAAAGAAGTCATCGTGATCGGCGGCGGCAACAGCGCCGTCGAGGAAGCGCTGTTTCTCACCAATTTCGCATCCAAAGTGACGGTCGTGCACCGGCGCGAGTCTTTCCGTGCTGAGAAGATTCTGCAGGACCGCCTGTTCAAACATCCAAAGATCGAGGTGGTGTGGGATACGGTACTCGAGGATGTCTTCGGCGACGCAGACCCGCTGAAGGTACGCGGCGTGAAGTTGAAGAACGTCAGGACCGGCGCCGTCACCGAGCGCGCGGCCGACGGCGTGTTCATCGCCATCGGCCACCAGCCCGCCTCCGAACTGTTCGCCGGGCAGGTGCAGATGAAGCCGTCCGGCTACATCGTGACGGGCGGGCATTCGACCGGCACTTCGGTGCCTGGCGTGTTCGCCGCCGGCGACGTCACAGACGACATCTACCGGCAGGCGGTCACCGCGGCGGGCCAAGGCTGCATGGCGGCGCTCGAAGCAGAGAAATACTTGGCCGCCCACGAGCACGAACGAGCCGCGGCGGAATAGATCATGGCGACCAGCAACAACACGATGGATTGGGACAAGCTGAAGGTGTTTCATGCCGCGGCAGAGGCCGGCAGCTTTACGCATGCCGGCGAGCGTCTGGGCCTCTCCCAGTCGGCGGTCTCGCGCCAGGTCTCGGCGCTGGAAAACGAGCTGTCAGTCTCGCTGTTTCACCGCCACGCGCGCGGATTGATCCTGACAGAACAGGGCGAGTTGCTCTACCGCACCGCGCACGAAGTCTTCATGAAGCTTGAGGCGGCGCGCACGAAGCTCACCGACTCGCGCGAGCGTCCAAACGGCGAATTGAAGGTCTCCACCACGCCCGGCATCGGTGTGCATTGGCTGACGCCGCGGCTCGGCGAGTTCCTGGATCTCTATCCCGAGATCACCGTCACGCTGATCACCACGGACGAGGAACTCGACCTTGCGATGCGCGAGGCCGACGTTGCCATCCGGCTGCGCACGCCGACGCAGCCGGACCTGATCCAGCGCAAGCTGTTCTCCGTCCACTTCCACGCCTACGCCTCGCCGGATTATCTCAAGCGCTTCGGTACGCCTCGTACGCACGAGGAATTGGACAATCACCGCATCATCCTGCTCGGCGGACCAGTGCCGGCGCACCTGCAAAGCCGCCGCAAGCTGCTCGAGGTCGGCCGCGACGGCAAGAGCGCGCGTACACCGACGCTGACGGTCAACAACGTGCTCGGCGTGTTGCGCGCGTGCCAGCGAGGCCTTGGTGTCGCGATGCTGCCGGACTATCTCGTCGAGGAGAACGGCGGTCTCGTGCAACTGTTTGGCGACGTCGATACCCTCGCGCTCGATGCCTACTTCGTCTATCCGGAAGAGTTGAAGTCGGTCGCGCGCATCCAGGTCTTCCGCGATTTCCTGGTCGCGAACGCGCAGCGCTGGCATTTCTGAGTGCAATTCGAGCGCGCGAAAAAAGCGCTCTCTCAAGTCAGCAAAGACATGGAACTACGTTGCATGACTGACATGCGGTCGCATGCGTTGTGATGCGGACCGGTCGCAGCAATATTCCGCGCGTTGCCGGCGCGGCGCAGTCGTCCTCCCAGACACGCCGTCCGCGTTTGGCACGTTCCCCTCTGGAGATGATGCCGTTCCTCATAACGGCATACTGAACCACCGGGCCCCCGTTTTGGGGCCTGGTTCTTTTTTTGCGCGTATGTTTTGCTGCGTGCCAAATTGTAGATCGCGCTCCTTCTTCAATATGAAAATTGCTGTTCAGGCCGCATAGCGGACCCGGCGCTCGGGAGACGTGTCTATTTGTGTCCACCGCCGGCTCCCCCACAACCAAGTCAGGTTGGAATCCTGGACCGGCACGCCGGCCTCCTTCTGTCCCGGCCCGCAGCAAGCGCGCTGAGGAAAGCGGTATTGGTCACCGGCCGCGCGCCCGGCATCGGCCGCCGTCCCGAAGGCGAACCGTCCCTTCACGGAACATTGACGCTCTTTTCCCCATAATTGGTCATCCCCGCCTACCCCAAGGCACAATTGGCTGGTTCCATGGTGATTTGGGGCGGGTGCATAGAAGCCACACCCGTGGTTTCTTTGATTTTCCGCAGTGGATCGGACCGGTACGCCGGGTCGGGCTGGGTTAGATTGACTGACAGTCAACATTTTTGGGGGCGAATAGCCCCTGTTCCATGGGAGAAATGGAAGTGAAAAGCGCGCGCTTGAGCCACCTTTTGGCCTCGACCGCCGTCGCACTGACGCTCGTGCTATCGAGCCAGGCCGCGGACGCCCAGCAGCAACTGGATCAGCAGCAGCTCAATGCGGCCGTGCCGGTGCCGGACACAACCCTGCCGCCGCCTCCCACGGCAAAGGATATCCCGGGTGCGACCGAGATGAAGGCGGAAACGCCCAAGGCAGCCGAGGCGCCTAAGCCGGAGCCCGCACCCGTGCAGGCCGCCGAACCGGCGAAGGCGGAGCCGGCCTCTGTTCCGGTTAAGGACGCGAAGGCGCCGGCCGAGCCGGCGACGCCGACTGCGGTCGCGACCGACGCGGTGGCCGACGCCCTTCGCGAACTGATCACGAGCAAGCAGTTCGACCGCATCATCGGCCGCAAGCCGGAGCGTGCTGGCGCCGAAGCCTATTACAAGCAACACAATTTCGCGCCGATCTGGGTCGCGGACGGTCTCGCCAATGCACGCGCCAAGGCGGCGATCGACACGCTCGGCCGCGCGGAAGAAGTCGGTCTCGACTCGTCCGACTATCCTGCTCCCGTCTTCAAATCGGATATGAGCCCGCAGGAGCTCGCGGAGGCCGAACTGAAGCTCACGGCTTCAGTCTTGACTTACGCCCGCAATGCCCAGGTCGGCCGCATCTCTTTTACGCGTGTCGACAAGGACATCGCTTTCAAGCAGGAGGCGCCCGATCCGGAGAAAGTGCTCGAGCAGCTAGCTTCTGCAAATGACGCCGGCGTCGCGCTCGATAACTTCAATCCGCCGCAACCCGAATTCAAAGCGCTACGTAAGGCGCTCGCCGAACTGCGTCACGGCCGCGCGCCCGCCGCTAAGCTCGACGAGAAGCCGGTGCAACACGTGCATGTGCAGGAAGGTAAGATCCTGCGTCCGGGCATGAAGGACGCGCGCGTGATCGCTGTACGCAAGCGTCTCGATATTCCCGGCGACAAGAACAATCCGCTCTACGACGACGCGGTCTTCGAAGCGGTGAAGGCATTCCAGCTCTCGGCTGACCTCGGTTCCGACGGGATGCTTGGCTCGAATACTGTACGCGCAATGAATGGCGAGGAGACCACAGCGTATAAAGCGCCACGCAACGCGATCGATACAGTGACCGTGAACATGGAGCGCTGGCGCTGGTTTCCGCGCGACCTCGGCGATCCACACGTGATCGTCAACGTGCCAGATTACACGCTGACGCTCTACAATCACGGCGAGGTGTACTGGCACACCAAGATCGTCGCCGGTAAGCCCGGCAAAGCTACGCCGATGATCAGCGCCGAGATGAAGTTCATAACGGTGAATCCGACGTGGAATGTGCCCCCGTCGATCATCCAGAATGAATATCTGCCCGCCTTGGCGGAGGATCCGGAGGCGCTCGACCGCATCGGGCTCAAGGTCGAGCAAAATCGGGACGGCACCATCCGCATCTACCAGCCGCCGGGAGCGGGCAACGCGCTCGGCCGCATCCGCTTCAACTTCCCGAACAAGTTCCTCGTCTACCAGCACGACACACCGGACAAGTATCTGTTCTCGAAGGAGAAGCGCGCCTACAGCCACGGCTGCATGCGCGTGCAGTATCCGGAGACCTATGCGGTGAAACTGCTTTCGCTCGCGGAGCCGCAGGAGCGCTACAGCGAGGCGCGCATCTCGAGCATGTACGGCTCCAACGAGATCAATATCAATTTCAAGAAGAACATCTGGGTGCATCTGACCTATCAGACGGCGTTCGTCGACGCGGACGGAAAGCTGCAATTCCGCGACGACGTCTACGGCCGGGATGCGCGAATGATCGATATCCTGAAGGGCTCCGAGCGCAGGGTTGCGGAAATCCCCGTCGAGCATGCTCCGGATGGCGCGTCGAGGCCGGTGCGCATGCCGGTGGGCATGTACGGCCAACGCGGCTATGGCGGCGGCGGCGGCTTCTTCGACTGGCTGTTCGGCGGTGTCGGCACGGCAGACGCGCCGGTCTACCGACCGCGTGGCTATGTCGCGCCGCGCGCAAGCAATTATCAGTACCGCTACCGCTGATCTTAGAGCTGCTTTCAGGTGCAAACGCCGGCGCAACCCGCCGGCGTTTTTGTTTGGCGGGCGCCGTAGCTGGTCCAACCGTGCCGGCTGGAGTAGATCGTGCGGCCGAGCCAGGCCTCTTCAGGAGGAATTCGCGTGACTGAGCCCACCGTTCCACTCGCAGCAAGCGTCTTGGACTCCGTCCTGTTCCGTGACGCTTTCGGCACGCCACGCATGCGCGAGATCTTCTCCGACCGCGCTTTCATCGCCCGCTGCGTCGATGTCGAGGTTGCGCTGGCGCGTGCCGAGGCACGCTGCGGCGTCATCCCGAGCGACGCCGCGGAGCAGATTGCGCAGAAATGCAATGCGGCCGCCTTGGATTTCGATTTGCTGCGGCATGAGACCGAGAACGTCGGCTATCCCATTTTGCCTCTGGTGCATCAGCTTGCGAAGCAATGCGGCGAGGCCGGCCGCTACGTGCACTGGGGCGCCACGACGCAGGACATCATGGATACGGCCGTAATCCTGCAAGTACGCGAAGGCCTGCAAGTTGTCGGCGAAGACATCGCGGCGCTGCAGACGATCCTCGCCGGGCTGAGCACGAAATATCGCGACACGCCGATGGCGGGCCGCACGCACCTGCAACATGCGCTGCCGGTCACGTTCGGCTACAAGACGTCGATCTGGCTCGCGATGATGGACCGCCACGCCGAGCGCGTCGAACAGATCAAGCCGCGGCTGCTGACCGGGCAATTCGCCGGGGCGGCCGGCACACTCGCGTCATTGGGCGACAAAGGCCTGGAGGTACAGCAGGCCTTTTGCGATGAGCTCGGCTTGGGCGTGCCGAAATCGACATGGCACGTCGCGCGCGATAGCCTCGCCGAAGCCCTGAACCTGCTCGGCCTCATCACCGGCACTCTGGGCAAAATCGCGCTCGACATCATGATCATGGCCTCCAGCGAGTTCGCGGAGGTCTACGAGCCGTTCGTGAAAGGGCGCGGCGCATCCTCGACGATGCCGCAGAAGCGAAATCCGATCTCATCCGAAGTGATGCTCGCCGCGTCCAAAGCCGTGCGTCAGCATGCCGGGCTAATGCTCGACGCGATGGTGCAGGATTTCGAGCGCGCGACGGGCCCGTGGCATGCCGAGTGGATTGCCGTGCCGGAAAGCTTTGTGCTGACGGCAGGCGCACTGCATCAGGCCAAATTTGCACTTGGCGGCTTGATCGTCGACGAACAGCGGATGACGAAGAACCTCGGGCTGAGCCGCGGGCTGATTGTGGCCGAAGCCGTGATGATGGGGCTCGCGCCGCAACTCGGCCGCCAGCGCGCGCACGATCTGGTTTACGATGCATGCCGCGTCGTCAATGAGCGCGGCGGATCGCTGATCGATGCGCTGTTGGCCATTCCCGAGATTGCGGGGGTAATCGATCGGGCGACTATCGAACGGCTGACCGATCCGGGTAATTATCTCGGCGAGGCGCCGCGAATGGTCGACCGGGTAATCCAGGCGGCGCGCAGAACGCCGGTATCGAAAGGCTAAAGTTTGGCAGGCGTAACGCTTGCGAGCGCGGGCCGCAATAACGCCGTCAGCGGCAGCGTGAGCAGCAAAATGCCCGAGGCAATCGTGATTGCTACGGTGATGCCGGCCGCATCGCCGAGTATGCCGTAGACTGTAGGTGCGAGCGCGCCGGAGCCGATCGCTCCGGTGTAGAAAATCCCGAACGCGCGCGTGCGCTTTTCCGGCGCGACCAGCTCGGGCACCGATCCGTAAAGCACGGAAGATGTGCCATTCAGCGCGATCCCGATCACGGGCAGGACGACGAGCGCCGCCTCGAGCGGCAGCGGCAGGATCGCCAGCATGCCGACCGCGGTTAGCGCTTCCGTCAGCCAAACAGTGGCGACAGTGCCCAGCCAATTGCCGATGAAAGTGCACACGAGCTTGCCCGCCGCTCCCCCGGCGAACACCAGCGTCAGAGCAAGGCCGACCGTCTGGACGCTCGCCCCTTTGGCGGTCAGCACGAACGGCAAGAATGTGAGAAAGGCGGCACGCGTCGCATTGTCGATCATGCCGACCGAGAGCAGCAGCGGAAATCCGGATGCACCGGACTGGCCGCTTGGCCCGGCTTCGCCGCCCTCTTTCAACGGCTCTTCAACGTGGTTCGCGCGCGGCGCAATAACCAGGATCACCGCAGCCGCGAAGATTCCGAATGCGCCCAAGAGCAGCAGCGCGTTGTGCCAGCTGAGAGCCAGAAACAGCAACGATGCGATCAGCGGCAGCGTCATTTTTCCGATGTCGCCGGAGAAATTGTACATGCCGAGCGCCGTTCGCGAGCGCAGACCGGCAAACGTGTGCGCGATAAGCGAGGAGCCGAGCGGATGCTGCGTACTCGCACCCAGACCGCCGATGAACAAGGCCAAGAACAGCGAAAACATCCCGCCGCTTATTCCGGCAAGGCAGTATCCGATGCCAGCCAGCGCGGTCCCGCCGGCGAGCACAAGCGGGACACCAAAACGCTCGCCAAGCGTGCCGGACGGAATTTGAAACCCGGCGAGCGCACCGGAAAAGACGGTCTTCATCAATCCGAGCACGGCGTAGCCGAGGCCGAATTCGTTCTGCCAGATCGGCAGCATGACGTAGACGAGGTCGGTGTAGCCGTCATGCAGCACGTGTGCGCCGCAGGCGACACCGAGTGCGCGCCGCTCGGCTTTGCGGCTCGTCGTAACGTCAGCGACAGATTGGGAGGTGGATGCCGTCATGCTCACCCTGCGGCGCAGATGAGCGATCTAGCTGATTTGACGGAGCAGCGTCCAGCACGCGGCCTCTTCGGGAACAAGCGCGCGATCAATATCGCTCCAGCGCGCCCAAGAGCATGCCGATGCGCCCGTCGCCCCAGAGCGGCAGCAAAAGCCGGGCAAAGCCGGGCGAAAGTCCGCGCGAGCCGATGCGATAATACGTTGGGACCCTCGCCTCCACGGTCGCGCTCGCCTGCGCGCGCAGAAACGCGAAGCTCTCACCCAAGTCGATCTCGTCGATGAATTTGCCAGAAAGTGCCGCTTCCTGCGACTGCACCAGGTTGGGATCAGCCAGGCTGAACCGGAAACGCTCCGGTCTGTCGAACGCATCGAGCAGCAGCACGCGTCCCGCCTGCAGTCCGAGCGCTGAAGGATTTAAATCGTCCCAGAACGGAATAGTGTTGCCGGCGCGGCGCAGCGCCTGCCATGTGTCGTGCACGCGCGCGAGTTCGCCTTGTAAGGAATCGGGCAGCGGAAACGGATTGGCCGGACCGAGCATGGCGTTTCCCTTCGGGAGTGGTACAGGTGGGTGGACTCGAACCACCGACCTCTGGTTCCACAGACCAGCGCTCTAACCAACTGAGCTACACCTGCAAGGGTTCGCCCGCCTCTCAGCCGGACGGACGGAAACTAGGTCGCGACTATCCTTTTGGCAAGTTGGCATTTGCCGCACGAAAGGTGCTCAAAACGCAAAGCCCGGGCGCTCGCCCGGGCTTCGAAATCAGTGCCTACCGCAGAGGGCGATCAGGTGCTCGATTTCCCATACGAGGAGAAATTCTCCTGGATGGGGTGCAAGGTCGCAGTCGAGACCTTCTGCACGTGCTCGGCCAATTCCTTGGCCTGGCCGGTGACGCTCTCGAACTGCGCGCGCACATACGCCGTGCTCTTCTCGACGACTTCCGCTAACGACTTCGCCTGCAGCAATTCGCCATAGAGATCGAAGGCCGCGTTGGTGTTCACGCGGGCGTTTTCGATCAGCTTGAGACCGAGGTCGGTGCAGCCCTTCGACGCAGTGCTGTAGGTGTCTTCGAGCACGTCGGTGGCCTGTTCCGCGGCGCTCTTCACTTTCTCATAGTTCTCCTTCGCCTGCGCGATACCCTTCTCGGCGAATTCGCGGAACGCGGCCGGCACTTCCAGCGACGGGATATCGAATTTCGGCATTTCGAATTTCGGTGTCTCGAACGGAGCAATGGCCGAAGCGACCGGCTTCTTCGACTTCGGCGGAGTAGTGGTAGTGGTTTCTGCCATGATACTCATCCTGAGAGGGCATCTTTTCGGCGTATGCGAGCCGCCACCCTCGGCTATCGGCTCGCTGCGGCATTGGGACCTGTCGGCGTTGGCACCTGAGGCGCTCGTGGACCGGCCGTGCCGTTACCCATACCACAATACTGCTGCATTGCAATAGAAAATATTGCACTGCACAAAATATTTATCGCGGTTTGTTGGCGAAGGCACGATCGGCGAAAAATATTGGCAGATCAGGTTTTTACCTGAGGAACACCAATTTTGGCCGCCTGTCGCCCAAACTCCCGCGCCTGCTCGCTCAAGGTCTCCGTCTGCCGCTTGAGGTATTCGGCGTTCAATTCGGCCACTTCCTTGGCGTCCTTCGCCTGCATCAGCTTCTGCGCAAATTCGAATGAAGCTGCGATATTCCGCTCGGTGTAGCGCATTGCGAGTTCACTCATCTCGCGCACGCCGCTTTGAGCACCCAGAGCTTGAGTCTGCGCTTGGTTAACGACCTTCTGCGCGGCCGAAAGGAAGCCATCGAACGCCGTCTTCATCTGCTCGACGCTCTTTTCCGCAAACGCCCGCATATCCGGTACTTCGAAATTGCTGTTGGCCATCGGAGGACCTCCCGTTCAGCTCCGCTTCTGGTCACGAACCGCGGAGTTGGTTCGCCCCTTGCCACACCAAGTCCCCAATTAAGGTTAGCGCGGTTTGAACACGGGCGCACCTCCCCAGCGCATGGACGCGCTTCGCGCGCCGCCGTATTAAAGCTTTCTTAGTCGTAATCCGTCTGGCGCCCGCAATGGACGAGCCTGGCTTGCACTTCGGCTGGCTGAACGATCCGCGGCTCGCGACGCACGCGCTGAGCCCGGTCGCGGTATGGCTATGGGGCGTTAAGCCGACACACATCGTCTGGGCCAATCCTGTCGGCGCCGCCGTTTTCGATGCGCCTTCGCCCGCCGCTGCCGCAGCCCTCACCTTCGCGCCGGACGACGCGGCTGCGCGACAGATTTCACGGCTCGCTGCGACGCTGCCGGAAGGCGGCGCGCCGCGGCTTGAACGCCTGCGCGGATTCGGCGCAACCTTTGGCGGTACTTCGATCTGCCTGTGCTCGCGCTTCAAATTGGCCGACGGGCGAACCGCGGTGCTTGTGCTAGCGACCGAGCGGCCAGTGAAGGGGCTCGCACTCCCTGAACGCGTGCACCGACTGCTCGCAGATTTGCAAGCTCCGAGCGCTGTGTTCGGCGACGACGGCAATCTGATCGAAGCGCAACCGGCCACTCGGGCTCGCCTCGGAGACAAGCGCGATCTGGGTGCGCTCGACGCGGCAAAGCTCGCGGAAGAAGCCACCCGCGCCGGAAGCGCTCAAGGCGAGATCACGGGCACGCGTGCCGCCCTTATCAAGCTGGGTGCCGGACCGACGTTCGCCTTACTGCTCGGCCTTGCCCATGATCAGCCGGCGCAAGAGAAGCCGGTTGCGTGGTCCACAACCGAACCGGCGGCGTCAATGCCGCTAGATGCGCGGGCGCGGCGGCAATCCTTCCGTTTCGTCTGGCAGATGGATGCAGGCCTGCGCTTCACCTTAGGAACCGCCGAATTTGCGCGACTGTTTGGGAGCGAGACGGCGAACGTGCTCGATCGGCCCTGGCCGGAAGTCGCTGCAATGCTTTGCGTCGACGGAGACGGCCGCATCGCGCATGCGCTGGCAGCGCACGAAACATGGAGCGGGATCGTCATTGACTGGCCGGTCGATGGCACGAGCGAACGGCTGCCAATCGAAATGTCGGGACTGCCGGTTTTCGACCGCGACCGCCAGTTCGCCGGTTATCGTGGTTTTGGCATTTGTCGCGATCTCGACCGGCTCGCCGCCTTACAAAGCGCGCGCGAGGCAGCGCCCAAAGCGCCTGAACCCGAACCTACATCTGAAGAGCCGGTCGATAACGTGCTGCCCTTCCCGCTTCCAACACCACTGGACGCGGTCGAGATCGCGAACCAAAAGGCTCGGAGCCTTGAGCAGCCTGGATTGAGCCCGGTCGAACACAGCGCGTTCCGGGAACTGGCGCGCGAATTGAATGCGCGGCTGAAAAATCCGCCGACGTCAAATCCGGAATTGCAGGAAGGTCCGATCGAGCCTTTCGTTGCGCCAGCCCCTGTCGCGCCCCGCAATACGTCCGCGCGCGAGCCGCAGGATGCGCTCCCAATCCTCGACCGCGTTCCGGTCGGTATTCTGGTCTACCGACTGAGCACGCTGCTCTACGCAAACCGGGCGTTTCTCGACTGGACAGGCTACGAGAACCTCGATGCGCTTGCGGAGGCCGGCGGCCTCGATGCTTTGTTCATCGAGAGCGGCGAGCCGGCCGGAGGATCGCGTAACGGCGCTAAGACCCTTAGCATCGCGACGGTGAACGGCAGTCAAATGACGGTCGAAGGGCGGCTGTTCAGCGTCGCCTGGGGAGGCGAGAATGCGCTCGTATTGATGATCGACACGCAAGCCCGCGCGGAAGGACCGGCGCACGCCGTTTCCGACGCGGCATTGCGCCGGCTGGAAAACGAGAACAGCGAGCTCAAGGCGGTACTCGATACGGCCACCGACGGCGTGCTGCTGCTGGACCGCTCCGGCCGCGTGCTGTCCGCAAATCGGAGCGCCGAGGCCCTGTTCGGCTACGAGGGCCGCGAATTGACAGAGCTGTCGCTCGGCGAGCTTTTCGCGGTCGAAAGTCGCCGTTCCGTGCTCGATGCGCTCGATCGGCTTGGTCGCGCGGAAGGTGCGCGCTCGCTCGATCCCGGCCGCGAGGCTATCGGTCGCGTCCGCCGCGGCGGACTAATCCCGCTCTACATAACGATGGGACGCATTGAGAACGGTGAGAAGGTCTGCACCGTATTGCGCGACATCACCGCCTGGAAGCGGAGCGAAGAAGAATTGATCAATGCACGGCAGGAGGCCGAGAAGGCCTCGACGGCGAAATCGGAGTTTCTCGCCAAAATCAGCCACGAGATACGCACCCCTTTGAATGCTATCATCGGATTTTCCGAGGTCATGATCGAGGAGCGTTTCGGCCCAATCGGAAACGAACGCTACCGCCAGTACCTGAAGGACATCCACGTCTCGGGAGGCCATCTTATCTCCCTGCTCAACGACTTGCTCGATCTCTCGAAGATCGAGGCCGGCAAACTCGACCTCAACTTCGTCACCGTGAATCTCAACGACATCGTGCAGCAGTGCGTTGCGATCATGCAGCAGGAAGCAAACCGCAGCCGCGTGATCGTGCGTACCGCGCTCAGTGCCAATCTGCCGCCGATCGTCGCCGATGCGCGCTCAGTGCGGCAGATTGCGCTCAATCTTCTCTCCAATTCGGTCAAGTTCACCGGCGCGGGCGGCCAGGTGATCGTGTCGACCGCCCTCAATGAGGACCACGAGGTCAGCCTGCGCGTGCGCGATACCGGAACGGGCATGAGCGAAAAGGAATTGCAGACCGCGCTCGAGCCATTCCGGCAGCTGTCCACGTCGCCGCGTTGGGGCGCGAGCGGCACCGGGCTCGGGTTGCCCATCACCAAGGCGCTTGTTGAAGCCAACCACGCGCGCTTCCGCATCACCAGCGAAGTCGATAACGGCACCTTGGTGGAAGTGACTTTTCCAGCGACACGCGTGCTCGCCAGCTGAATTGACCGGCCTTGAAAGGGTCACAGAAGCCGAGCAATGGTCATTGTGACCGGCCTGGTGCTATTGTGCCGGCCCGCGAGATCCCGAAACGACCGGAAAGTCCACCTTTGACCGCTGCCACTGGCTTCAAACGCCTGGGTCTCGCGTTGCTGGCCGCGTGCGGGCTCGGCGGCGCCGTGTTCGCCGGCGCGGAACTGCTCGTGTCCGCCGACAACGTGCGCCGGCAGGCGCTGGATGAAATCCGCAATGTCACCGGCCTCGATCCGATCCTGCGTGGGCCCTCGACAGTTAACCTATTCCCGACCGGCAGCGTGAGTTTTGCCGATGTCGCGCTCGGCGACGGCGCGCATCCTGCGCTGACTGCCGAGCGCCTGTCCGCTCGACTGCGTTTTTTCCCGCTGCTGATCGGACGCGTGGAGATCGCCGATGTCGCGCTTGAACATCCCAAAATCTCCATCGATCTTTCGCCGGACGGCGATTCCAATTGGGCCGGCCTGATCGTCGCCCTCGCCCGAAGTCAAGGACCCGCAGCGAAACGGCCCAAGGCCTTTTCCGAGATGCGCATCGACGGCGGCAGGGTCGTGTTGCGCGATGTGGCGGCCGGGTTCAGCGAGCAATTGGATGACGTGAACTTCTCGGTCGCGTGGCCGTCGATTTCGAAAACGTTTGGCGCGACGGGGCGCTTCGTCTGGCGCGAACAGCCGATGGATGCGAGCCTGACGCTTGCCGATTTCCCGGCCGCGCTCGCCGGCAATCAGACCGGCCTTAAATTGCGGCTGGCTGGCGCGCCGATGAAAGCAGCCTTTGAAGGCGCGATCAGCGTCAGGCCAACGATCAAGATCGACGGTACGCTGGCGGCCGATTCGCCGTCGCTGCGCGATCTCCTCGTCTGGTCGGGACACAAGCCGCTGCCCGGCGGCGGCTTCGGCCGCTTCTCGATCAAGGCGCAAACCAACGTGGCCGGCGGCACGATCGCGCTCTCCGGCGTCAACGTCGAACTCGACGGCAATACCGCTGAAGGCGTGCTCGCCTTCGCGGTTGACGGTCGCAAGACGCTGCAGGGGACGCTCGCCTCCGATTCACTCGATCTGACGCCCTATGTTTCGACCGTTCGCCTGCTCACCGGCAACCAACATGAATGGAGCGCGACGCGTATCGGCCTTGACGGCCTTTCGGATCTCGACCTGGATTTGCGGCTCTCGGCGGGCAAGGTCCTCATGTCAAACGCCAGTTTCGGGCGCACTGCAATCGCCGCGAACCTGCGCAGCGGAAAACTGATGGTCACCGTCGGCGAAGCGCAAGCCTATGGCGGGGTGATCAAAGGCTCTATCGCGCTCGCCGACAGACAGGAGCACGTGGACGTGCAGTCGCAGCTCAGCCTCATCGATGTCGATCTGGAGAGCTGCCTCGGCCAATTGTTCGGCCTGCGTCGTTTGACCGGTAAAGGGAATATTGCGTTCTCGGCGGAAGGTAGCGGCGATAGCGTGCTCGCCGTCACGCAGGCACTGAATGGCACTGCGACCCTGACCGGGCACGACGGCACACTGAACGGTTTGAACATCGAGCAGCTTCTGCGCCGGCTCGAACGGCGGCCGCTGTCCGGTGGCGGCGAATTCAGAAGCGGCAAGACGCCCTTCGACAAGCTCGAAGTCGCCCTTAAAATCGTAAATGGCGTCGCGAATGTCGAAGACATGAGCCTCAATGGCACGGCGGTGAAACTCGCCGTCAACGGCTCGGCCTCGATCCCACTGCGCGAGCTCGACCTCAAAGGCAACGCCGCATTGGCGGTCGCATCGCGCCCCGGCGCCGAGCCGTTCTCGCTGCCGTTCATTGTGCAGGGCTCGTGGGACGACCCGATCATGCTGCCCGATCCGGATGCGCTGATCCGCCGCTCGGGCGCCGCCGCGCCGCTGCTCGACGCCATCCGCGATCAGAATGCGCGTGAACGCGTGAAATCGGTCATCGAGCGCTTCACCGGTGCGCCAACCGCCGACGCGCAATCCAAACAATAGTCATTCCCCGCCTCGCAACTGATCAGAGCTGTGCGCCGAACGCTCCGCGCTCGCGCGTGATCGCGTTGCGTTTCATCGCGAGCGAGGCCGCGACCGTCGCGAGTGCAACGGCTGCGATCATAATCGTGCAGATCGCGTTGATTTCCGGCTTCACGCCGAGCCGTACCTGCGAATAGATACGGATCGGCAGGGTGGTCGCGCCAGGACCGGTGGTGAAGCTCGCGATCACGAGATCGTCGAGCGAGAGCGAGAACGCGAGCATCCACCCGGCCGCAATGGCAGGAAATACCAGCGGCAGAGTGATTTCGAAAAACGTCTTCAAAGGCGGCGAGCCTAGGTCGAGCGCCGCCTCTTCCAGGCTGCGGTCGAATCCGATCAGCCGCGATTGCATGACGACAGTCACGAAGCACATCGTCAGCGTCGTATGCGCGGCGACCACGGTCCAAAATCCGCGGTCGACGTTAAGGGCGACGAACAAGAGCAGGAGCGACAGCCCGGTGATGATTTCCGGCATCACCAGCGGCGCATAGACCATGCTCGTGAACAACAGCCGTCCGCGAACCCGGTCCATATGCACCAGCGCAAGCGCGGCGCAGGTGCCGAGCACCGTCGCGAAGGTCGCCGTCAAAAGCGCAATGCGAATGCTCGCCCAGGCAGCGTCGAGAATGGCCGCGTCATGCAGCAGTTCGCGATACCACGTTAGCGACCATCCGCCCCAGACGGTGACCAGTCGCGACGCATTGAATGAATAGACGATCAGAATCCCGATTGGCAGATAAAGAAAAGCCAACCCGAGCGCGACCGAGACGACGTTGAAGGTGGAGGTCCGATGCATCAGGACTCCCCCTCGATCGCGCGGCGCTGCAGTCGCTCGTAGATGAGGATCGGCCCCAGCAGCGCGATCAGCAGCGTGACCGCGATCGCCGATGCGACCGGCCAGTCGCGATTGGAAAAGAACTCCGTCCACAAAGTCTGCCCGACCATCAGGCTTTGCGAGCTGCCAAGCAGATCGGGGATGACGAATTCGCCCATGATCGGGATGAAGCAGAGCAGCGCGCCCGCCGCGATTCCCGCGCGCGTCAGCGGCAAGATCACGCGCCAGAAGGCATGCCAGCGGGGACAGCCGAGATCGGCGGCTGCATCGAGCAGCGCGGGATCGATCTTCTCCAGCGCCGCATAGAGCGGCAGCACCATGAACGGCAGATAAGAGTAGACCACGCCAATATAGATCGCCGTGTCGGTGGCAAGCCAGCCTCGCGGCGCATCGATCACATGCAACGCGAGCAGCGCACCATTGAGAAGGCCGTCGCGCTGCAGAATGTTAATCCATGCGTAGACGCGGATCAGGAACGACGTCCAGAATGGCAGCACGACGAGCATAACCAGAAGCGGCTGCAGGTTTCGCGCGCTGCGCGCGATGCCGTACGCGAGCGGATAGCCGATCAGCAGCAGGAGCACGGTCGACACTCCCGCGACCTGCAGGCTCTTCAGAAACGACGAGAGATAAAGCGGATCGGACGCGATCAGCGCGTAGCTGTCGGCAGATAGCTGCGCGAAAAATTCGCGCAGAGCCGGCCACCCTGCGCCGAGATCGAGCACCGGCTGATAGGGCGGAAGCGCCATTGCCGTTTGCGAGAAGCTAATCTTCAACGCCAGCAGAAATGGAGCCAGGAAGAAGACAAGCAGCCAGAGATACGGCAGCACGATCACCAGTCGCGAGGAGAGCGAATGTTTCATTCGTTCGACGTCGTGCCGCCCCTACCTATCGCATCCTGAACAGTCAGCAATTTCAAGCAAAAACGAGCGGAATACAACCGATCTCATTCATCTGGTGATGTCTAGTTCTGCCTCTTTTTGTCCAAAGATTTGTCCATCGATTGAGCGGCCGTAGCTCGCGTTAGTTGAGATGCTTGATTACCGGGCTGAACGTAGGCAGACGCGGGTCTGGGTGTAGCGGCGTGAAGTCGACGCCAAGCGGAATGCGACGCTTCGCAGCCTCGCGGATCGTCCAGAAGAGCCGAGGCTCAAGGCCACTGCGGAGGACCATGCTGGTGTGCTCAAGCGTCGGATAGGCGAGGTCTTTCGGATTGACGTCCTCGCCATTCCACTCGCTCCACGTTCGCGCCTCTGCGGAATCGGGTCGCACCCCCATTCCGCTCCAGTAAAAGTAGAGGAGGGTCGCGTTGACGGCGCCGAACGGATTGCCGGCGCGAGCGGCGCGAATGATCCACTGCGCGCCATCGCCACGCTGCGCCGAACCGAATAGGCCGCTGACATACATGGTGCCGAGGTTGTTCATCGCCGGCGAAAAACCTCGATCCGCGGCCTTTCGATAAGCGGAGGCGGCGCGGTCGAAGTCCTCCCGGCCGGTCGGCAAATCGACCGACATGGCAGGTAGCTCCAGCGGCCTGCCGGCCTCGGCATCCGCTTGTATCTTGGTCTGCACACGCGACGAGGCCACTTTAACGGCTCTCTCCAAGGCCTGTATGCGCGGAGCCAGATGCCGATAGCCGCGCTGCTCATAAGCCCAACCCAAATGGAAAAATGATTCGGTGTCATCACCTTCCTCGGCGGCGCGGCCATACCAACAAATAGCGCGATCGAAGGCACCCCAATAAACCCACACGTGCCCCATCGCGCGCATGCGCGTGATACAATTCTGTGTCTGCGGCGCGCTTCGGCAGGTCAGCGCGATCATGAGTTCACCTGTCGGCGGTGCTGCCAAGACGGCCGCGCCCACGAGCGGCACGCCCACGGCAGCCAACGCAAGCTTCCACACGCGGCGCATTGGACCTCTATCTCAAGCTCAGAGCCTAACCGAGACGCGGTTCGCGTGGCCTTAAAGCCGCAGCGTCAAGTTGAGGCGAAACGGCTTTCGGAGGTGCCGTGCCCTACATTTACTCGGCACCGTGGTCAGACGTGAAGGATTTCTGCGCGCTCTAGCGCCGGCGAACGGGTCACTAGCCGTCGCACGACGCACACTATTGCGAGCGGGATGCTTCGACTCAAATCTCGGCGTTCAACGCAAAGACTCGGATGGTTCGGATACACACGGATAGCACCTGCTCGGTCGAGTTCGGCACCAATCCAACGGCGACGACCTCAACTGCGTGCATGGTTGCCGGCCAGACCGAGTATCAAGGCGTGCCGGCTGGGCAGAACTACATGGTTGCTGCCATCACCGTACCTGAGCCTCTAAAGCGGAAATGTCTTTTTTTATTTTTGTTGTCTGTCTAGAGCTTGACGCAACTGACGCGAGGAGCTGACGTTAGTTGACTGACCTAGCGACGACAATCCATTTCAGGGATCCAAAGAGTCGCGTTGGGTCGAAGGCCGCAGCATCCCCACGATGCTGCGGCTTTCGTCGTCAAATGGCCCGCGAAATCGCCTACGCCGCCGTATCGGTGCTGCGGAACTATCGCAAGGATGTGACTAGCTGGCGCCCGATAGACTCTTTGCCAATTTCGACCTCGACCTACATGCCCAAATAGGCCCAGGCGCCGGAACCCCCACTCCCCCCGAACCGGCGCTTGGAACCCGGGAGAGGCCGTTCATCAGGGCGAGCGGCCTCTCTTTCAAATCTCGGAACGAAACTTAGTGTGGCCGCTTTTGCTCAGCGTCAGCTTGGTTCAACCCCCCTCGAAACCAGACCTAGCTGGCATCGCACAGGAACTTCGAGGCCGCCGTACGACGTGCGGCCTCTTTTTTCTCGTGTTGGCGTCGGTCTGAGGCCGCACCCGGATGGCTCTCCGCCGTCAGTTTTTATCAAAACGTTATTTGTGATCCGCCCGATCGTAGGCGAAGCATTCTCCCAGGGACGATGTGGATGCCGATCGTCATTGGAATCATATTGCTGGCCGTGTGCGCGGGTATGCTCATTATCGCGCGCCCCCAACCAGGCCAGGACAGCGCGGTCTGACTAAGCAAGCCGTGGATTCTCGGCCAAGCCTACCTCCTGGCGGCCCTTATCACCGCCGTCGTGGGCGTCAGCTATTTACTGAACGCCAAGCCCACTTAACATGAAGGCCGCTCTAGTTGGCTCTCACCTGCTTTTTACTTGTGTGTGAGGGCGCACCAAACTCTAATACGGATGTGCGAAGCCGCCTTTGGGTGGCTTGTTCCTCCCACTGACAAAGCCGCGTCCCACACGCGGCTTCTTTTTTGCGGCACGCAACCGCCGCTCCTGCTACACGCTCGCCGACTACCCGCATGAGACGGTCGAGATCGAGTGCGCCAAGTGCGGACGCCACGGTCGGCTGCGGACCGCTCGCCTGCTCGCGGAGCATGGACCGGATATCAAGCTTCCAGATCTGTTGCGGGCGATCGCGCAGTGCCAGAAGTGGGGCAGCATGAACGATGGCTGCGAAGCTTGTTATTCGCCCTCAAGCCGGATCAACGCCTAACCTCCTTGGCGTCAGGGCAATGGCGTCCTTTCGCGCCGATGCCGCCAGTAGCTGCCAATAAGGCGCTCGACCCACGTCGGGTCGCTCAAATGCGAGAGCGTGATGATCGTCGCGATCAGCAGGAACAACATCGTGAGTTTGACGTCCATAGCTCCAGCCTCCGACCGCTGACGGGCTGAACTGGAAGCGAGGCGCTATGTGCCTCGAGGGTCTCGGCCGTAGCCACAGAAGGGGCAGGCCCAATACCGGCGCGCTTCTTCAATCTTCTCGGCACGCTCACGCATCACGCTCAAAGTCGCGCGGTCCGGCGCCGTAAACGGATTGTCGCCTGCCGACACGATCGGCTCCGGCAGATGCAACAAGCTGCGGAATGTTTGGACTGCCTGCATGGACCCCTCCATCGCTTGGGCTAGGTGCACTGAACCCCTGACCTGCGATTTTAGCTGTGATGTCGATCACTGGAGTGGCTTCAAATCGACGCGCGTGTGATGCACATCACATCACGCAATCCGAGAATTTGGTCAGATTAGTTTGTTCACTTAGGACCTCCACCCCTAGGAGGATCACTGTCACGAACTGGCCCCGGCGAGCCGGGGCCTCTTTCTTGGCTAAGCCAGATCGAGCGGCAGCTAGAACGTGCCGTCACTGATCCGCAGATATGCCGGCGGATTGCGGGACCTTGACGGTATTACTAAACGTTAATTGTGCCGAAAGCCCTCTGTAACGCGCAGCTACCCAAAATCGCAACTACCTAGAACGCTGCAACGGCCGGGGTGAGACGCATGAATATAGTGGAGTACACACTGTTCGATTGTGCGACAGGTCACTCGTACGGACCGTTCGAACTGGTGGATCAAGCGCGTCACTGCGCCGAAGTCGGCAACATCGCTGAGTGGGAAATCATTGACGGTTATGGGACACTTGTGGTGCGGCAAACCGGCAGCCGCCGCCGATTGGCCAAACGGAGGCTCCAAACGCGCGAGCGGCTGGATATCGTTTGACTATTTCGCGCCGATCGTGGTCTCGATCGCCTTCATCAGCTCCACGGATCACTGTGGCCGATCTGGTGCAGCAAGCGCTCAATGTACGACGGTCTCCGTACGACGGTCTCCACTCTTTCGACACCCATGAGGCTAAACTCCGGTGATTCGCGCCCCGGCATTGCCGTCGCACGCGTCCTAAGGGCGGAGCACGCGAACTCAGTGAGTTCCGCGTCAGAACGTCCCGTCGCTGATCCGCATGTACTCCGGCGACTTCGGATTGCGGACCTTGATCCAGCTTTTGCGGCGAGTAGGTGGCGTACGTTCCCAATAACGTGGCACCAAATCACAAACAGCGTCAAAAATGGATCACCATATCGAGCGGGCGGGGATAATGCGGTCTCCCAAAAAGCTCGCCGAGGATTCACCCAATTGCCTACCCTTCGATCGGGACTGCTGTCTTTTGCTTTTTTGACCTCTCTGTTCGCTACGTCCATCGTGGCGAACGCTGACACTGTTGTAAATTGCGACACGCCGCTGGACATCGTTCGGCTCGCATCTCCGCTCACGCATTTCGGCGCCAAGCTCGCGCGGCACGAGGCCGTCACCATCGTCGCGATCGGCTCGTCGTCGACCTGGGGCGCGGGCGCGAGTTCGCATGAGGCGAGCTATCCCAGCCGACTCGAAGCGGAATTGAAATCTCTCTTTCCGCACACGCCGGTCACGGTCATCAACCGCGGCGTCGGCGGCGAAGAAGTGCCTGACATGCTCAAGCGCTTCGACGAGGCGGTGATCGCGGCCAAGCCCGATCTCGTGCTCTGGCAGCTCGGTACCAATTCGGTGATCCGCGACCAGTCGTCCAATCAGCACGCCGCTTTGATCCGTGAGGGTCTCGATCGCATTCGGACGACCGGCGCCGACATCGTGCTGATCGATCCTCAGTTCGCGCCCAAGGTCATCGCCAAGGCGGAAGCGCCGCGCATGGTGCAGCTGATTTCGGCGACAGGAAAGACCGAGAACGTGAATGTATTTCCGCGCTTCGAAGTGATGAAGCATTGGAGCGAGGACGATCACCTGGCTTTCGAGACGTTCACGGCGCCGGACGGATTGCACATGAACGACTGGGGCTACGCCTGCCTGGCCAAGGGCCTCAGCCTCGCGCTCGCCGACGCCGCCAAGCGGCCGCTGCTCTCGGCCAAGGCCGCGCTCGTGCGATAAACGAGCGGATCGCATTTCTTTGAGCCAAGAGGGCGCGGCACAAGCTGCGCCTTTTGCACAGTGCGTTGCTAAAGTTATCCCGTCTCTCCTGTCGTGTTGCTCGCCATCACCGCCCGGTTCCCACCACGGTTCCGTCGCCAGGTTTGGCACGAATCCATCAAAAGATTGGCGGCGAATACCAAACGCCGTCCGCTTGCGCTCAC